>Ga0209481_10000957_pt1 | contig 11692 bp, 12 predicted proteins | sample SoiMetdeltSBSDD3_FD_187598 | JGI IMG/M metagenome (GOLD analysis project Ga0209481, IMG submission 187598) | Bulk soil microbial communities from a Populus tree surrounding site in Tennessee, USA - Soil MetaG P. deltoides SBSDD3 (SPAdes) (version 2) | ecosystem: Environmental > Terrestrial >...
GATTTCGCTGGAGATCGCGGACAGCGGGCCCGGCATCCCCGCCGACGTCCAGGAGCGGATCTTCGAGCCGTTCTTCACGACCAAGCCGCTAGGCGAGGGCACGGGGCTCGGACTCTCGCTGTGCCGGCGGACGCTCGAGGAGCACGGCGGGATCATCACGGTCCAGAGCGAAGTCGGGCACGGAGCCACGTTCCGCCTTGAGCTACCGGTCGCGGGACGCCCGGCGCAGACGTCAGAGGCCCCGGGCGCGCAGGCGCTGCCGCCGGTCGCCGGCAAGGCGATCCTGGTCGTGGACGACGAGGTCGACCTCGCCGCCACCCTCGCCGAGGCGCTCCAGGGCGACGGGTATCAGGTCGGCGTCGCCGACAACGGCGCCACGGCGCTCGAGATGCTCGGCCGGCGCCCCTACGACATGATCCTGAGCGACACCAAGATGCCCAAGCTCGACGGCGAGCACTTCTACGCCGAGGTCGAGCGGCGGTTCCCGGGACTGCGCCGCCGAATCGTGTTCGTCACCGGCGACATCTTGAGCCGCGAAAAGCGCGAGTTCCTCGAGCGGACCGGCGCGCCGTATCTCACCAAGCCGTTCGATCTGCGCGAGGTCCGGCAGCTCGTCCACCGCATGCTGACCGAAACCGGGGACGCATCTGACCACCGCTAGGCCGATCACGCCGGGCGAGGGGCCGTCGGCCGCGTCGCGGTTCTCAATCCTGGTCATCGACGACGACGAGCTCGTGCTGTCAACGTTCACCGATCTGCTCCGTGCGCACGGCTACCGCGTGCTGGAGGCCACGAGCGGGCGGGCCGGGCTCGAGGCGACGCGAGCGGCGCGTCCCGATCTGATTCTGGTCGACTACCACATGCCCGAAATGAACGGGCTGGCGGTGGTCGAAGCGCTGAAGGGCGACGCCGCGACGCGCAGCGTTCCCGTGGTCGCCTTCACGTCCGGCACGGCCGCGGAGGCGAACCGGCTCGTGAGGGCGGGCTGCATCGGCTTCATCCCCAAACCGTTCGACTCCGGGACCTTGCCGGGGCTCGTCGCCCAGTTCCTGCGCGCGACGGTCGCGCGCGACCGCCGCGTCGCGCGTCCGAGCGCGCGCCCGGCGCCCGCGCCCTGACTGTCGGCGTCCCGTCCAAAAATGTCAGCCGTTGCCAATCAGGCTTGGGAACCAAGCGCATGTGCGCCGCAAGTTGCCGAGAAACCTAGTTCATCGGGCGCTGAGGAATCCGGAATCGCGTGGCATTCGCCATGCTTAGGATTTCTTTCGATGAAGGTCACGTGCGCCTGGTGCCAGCACGAGGGAAGGCCGGCGACTCTGGGCGAGCGCGCGCCGCTGGAGGATCCCGCGGAGACTCACGGCATCTGCCGGCGCCACACGGTCGACCTGCTCAATCGGATGCCCTCACGCTCGTTCCCCGGTGTCAGGCTTCTGCTCGTCGTCAGCGCGACGGAGACCGCCCTCTACGAGCACCTGCAGCGCGAGCTCGCCGGCGTCAGCGGGGTCAAGGTGATGCTCGATCGGCGACGCGGCGACCGCCAGGCCGATGAAGAGGTCGTCTCCGCAGAGCATCGCGGCCTCGACCGGCGGATCCGCCAGGGCGAGGTCTCCGCGCTGGGCTACACGATCATCCGGTTCGGAAAAGACTAGAGCCCGCGGCGCTCGAGCACGCGCCGGACCAGCACATGGCGCTGGATCTTGCCGGTCGGCGTGAACGGCAGATCGTCGAACACCTCCAAAGTCTCCGGCAGCTTGTACGTCGCCACATCATTTCTGAGAAACGCGACCGCCTCGTCCAGGGTGAGCGTCTGGCCGGGGCGCGGGATCACGCAGAGACAGTTCCGCTCGCCCAGCCGGGGATCGGGCACGCCGACGATGGCCGCATGCAAGATCTTCGGGTGCGTGTAGAGGATCTCCTCGATCTCTCTCGGAAAGAACTTCTTGCCGCCGCGGTTGATCATCTCCTTGAGCCGCCCGACGATCTTCACGTTGCCGGCGGCGTCGAACTGTCCGAGGTCGCCCGTGCGGAACCAACCGTCGACCGTGAAGAGCTCGGCGTTCGCCGTTGGGTTCTTGTGGTAGCCGAGATGGACCGACGGCCCCTGGGCGGCGATCTCGCCCTCGGCGCCGGCCGCGACGTCGCGGCCCGAATCGTCGATCAGCCTGAGGCCGAGACCGGACGACACTGTTCCAACGGTACCGGTGACGGCCTCGGGATCGTCTCCAAGGCGCGTGTAGGTGTGAAAGCCGGTCTCGAGCATCCCGTAGAGCTCGATCAGGTGGCCGTGCATCTGCGCCCGGAACTCGCGGATGGTCTCGATCGGGCACGAGGCGCCTCCGGTGATGACGACGCGCAGGGACGTGAGATCGAACCGGCCGAGCTCGGGATCGTTCAGCATCGCGATGATCGACGCGGGCGCGGTCGGGATATAGGTCACGCGCTCGCGCTGGATCAGCTCGAGGGCGGCCCGCGCGCTGAACTGGTCGAGCAGCACGGCACGCGCTCCCGCCATCACCGTCTGGACGAGGGTGAGGTAACCCCAGTTGAGGCCGAGCGGTAGATAGATGAGGAAGACCTCGTCCGGCGTGACCCGCATGTCGTCGTTCAGGGTGCGGCAGGTCGAGAGCGTCGTGTTGTGACTGTGGATCACGCCCTTGGGATTGCCGGTCGTGCCCGAGGTGAACGCCATCCGCATGACGTCGTTGGCGCCCTGACCGGCCGCCGGCGGGGGAACGGCGTGCGCGTCCTCGATCAAGGCGTCGAGAGACACGAGCCGCTGCCCCGCATCCGCTGAGGGGACCGCGCCCAGGACACACACGGCCTTGAGATCGGGGAGGTTGGGACGCAGATCGCCGATCATCTTCACATAGTCGAAGCTCTTGAAGCTCGACGGACACACGAAGGCGCGGCTCTCCGAGAACCTCAGGATGTAATCGACCTCACGGCTGCGGAAGTCGGGCCCGATCTGGTTGGCGACCGCGCCGAGCCGCTCCAGCGCGAAGAAGACGTACGCGAACTCCGCCCAGTTCGGCAGCTGGATCGTGACGACGTCCCCCGCGCCGATCCCGAGCGCCTTGAATCCCGCCGCGACCCGGTCGACCCGGCTCTTGAGCTCGCCGTAGGTGATGCGCCGGCCGCGGTCGACGATCGCGAGCCGGTCGGGATGCGAGGCCGCGCGGGCTGTCAGGATCGAATCGAAGGTCGCCGAGCCCCAGTGTCCCGACTTCTGGTGGCGCGCGATCTGCTCGTCGGTCAGCCTGGTCTCGAACTTCATCGGGCGTCTCCCTCGGCTCGTCGGGCTCGACGAGCCCTCATCCCCCCAGGTACGCGGCCTTGACGTGCGGGCTCTCCCGCAGCTCGGCGGCGGGTCCGCTCAGCACGATCCGGCCCGTCTCCATCACGTAGGCGCGCGCCGCGACCGCCAGCGCCATCCGTGCATTCTGCTCCACGAGCAGGACCGCGACCTTCCGGTCTCGATTGATCGACTCCACGATCGTCCGGATCTCGCGGACGATCAAGGGCGCCAGGCCGAACGACGGCTCGTCGAGCACCAGCATGGTCGGGCTCGACATCAGGGCTCGGCCGATCGTGAGCATCTGCTGCTCGCCGCCGCTCAGCGTGCCGGCGAACTGGCGCCGGCGCTCGCCCAGACGGGGGAACCGCTCGAGCACCTCGGCGAGCGTTCGCTCGATGGCCTCCCGATCCCGACGGCGGTAGGCGCCCATGCGGAGATTGTCGAGCACCGTCATCTGGGGAAAGAGCCGTCGCCCCTCGGGCGCGTGGGAGAGGCCGAGGGTCACGATGCGATGGGCGCGCCAGCGCGAGATGTCGACGCCGCGGAACACCACGCGGCCGCCGCTCGGCCGCACGAGCCCCGACAGCGCGCGCAGGGTCGAGGTCTTCCCGGCGCCGTTGGGGCCGATGATCGCGACGATCTCGCCTTCGTCGACCCGGACCGAGACGCCGTCGACGGCGGCGACGTTGCCGTAGTGCACCGAGAGGTCGGTCAGCTCAAGCACCCGGCTCCTCCGCGCCCAGATACGCCTCGATCACCGCCGGGTTCGTCTGGATTTCCCGCGGCGTCCCTTCGGCGATGCGCACGCCGTGGTCGAGCACGGTCACGGTGTCGCAGACGCCCATGACGGCCTTCATGTCGTGCTCGACCAGCAGCACCGTGAGCCCCTGCTCGCGCAGGCGACGCAGGACCGCGATCGTCTCGCCCTTCTCTTGATCGGTCAGTCCGGCCAGCGGCTCGTCCAGGATCACCAGCTCGGCGCCGGTGGCGAGCGCCATCGCGAGGGCCAGCGCCTTCTGGTCGCGATGGGGGAGCTGCCCCGCGACGTGGCTCCAGACCGCGCCGAGCCCGAGCGACTCGAGGAGCGCACGCCCGCGCTCGCGCGCCTGCCGCTCGCGGTCGCGATAGGTGCCCGACCAGAAGAGCGTCGGCGCGAGTCCCGGCGACGCCAGCAGATGAGCGCCGACGAGGACGTTCTGGAGCACTGTGTACTCCCGGAACAGTGCGGTCGCCTGGAACGTCCGCGCGATGCCGCGCCGGCAGATCTCCGACGATCGGAGTCCAGAGATTCGCTCGTCCTTGAACCGGACCTCGCCCGACGTGACCGGGAGAACGCCGGTGACCAGGTTGAAGACCGTGCTCTTGCCGGCGCCGTTGGGACCGATGAGGCCGTGGATCGAGCCGGACACGACCGTCATCGAGAGGTCGGAGACGGCCAGCAGGCCGCCGAACCGCCGCGAGACCGCGCGCAGCTCAAGGAGCAACGCCGGCTCCCGCGGGCTCGGACGCCCGTCCCCGCAGCTTTCGCAAGAGGCGCCGGGCACCGCCCGGAAGCGCCACCAGGCCCTCGGGCGCAAAGAGCATCGTCAGGATGAGGACGGCGCCGAACACGAGGATCTCGTAGTGGTGGAGCTCGCGCAGGAGCTCCGAGGCGATCGTCATGAGGATCGTGCCCACGACCGGTCCCCACACGCTGCCCGTGCCGCCGATGACGGTGAAGACGACCAGCAGCACCATCGGCTCCAGGCCGAAGTCGCTCGAGTGCAGGACCTGACGGTAATGCGCGAAGAAGACTCCGGCGATCCCGGCGACGAAGCTCCCGACCACGAACGTCGTCAGCTTGAAGCGGAAAACGTTCACCCCGAGCGTCTCGACCACGAGATCGGCCTGACGGATCGCGCCGGCCGTGAGGCCGAAGCGCGAGTAGTCCAGACGCACGAGCGCCACCACGACCACGGCGCAGATCACGGCCATCAGCCAGTAGAGCGCGAGCTTACCGTTGAAGGTCAGGCCGAGGAGCCGCCCGGGCTTGGGAATCCCGACCAGCCCTGACGGGCCGCCGAACAGATTCTCGAAGAAATTGTTGAAGAACAAGCGAACGACTTCGGAGAACGCGAACGTGATCAGGAAGTAGTAAGGGCCGCTGACCCTGAGCGCGACGCTGCCGATCGGCACGGCCAGCAACGCGGCCGTGAGGGCGCCGATCCAGAGCGTGGCCCAGAACGAGAATCCGAGCCGGGTCACCAGGAGCGCCGAGGTGTAGGCGCCGATCCCCATGAACGAGATGTGCGCCATGTTGATCTGGCCGGTGCTTACTTGGAGTCGAAAGCTCATCGTCAGGGTCAGATTCATCAAGATCGTGGTGGCGACGTCGAGGTAGTAGGAGTCGCGCGTCAACAGCGGCAGGACGATGACGGCCAGCGCCATCAGCACCATCCCGACCGCGGCCGGGGCGGCTCCCGATCGTCTAGGCTCCACCCACGAGCCCCCGCGGTCGCAAGAGCAGCACGACGATCACCATGACGAAGCCGAGCATGTTCACGGCGGCGCTTCCCATGAAGAGCGTGCCGAGCCCCTCGAGACCGCCGAGGAGCAGGCCGCCCAGCACGGCGCCGGGGAGGCTCCCCATGCCGCCGACGATGATGATGATGAACGCCTTGACGACCGGCAGCGCGCCCATCGCCGGGCTCACCGCGAACACCGGCGCCAAGAGCCCGCCGGCGCCCCCGGCCAGCGCGCAGCCGACGCCGAAGCCGAGCGCCGAGACCGCGTCGATGTTGACGCCCTGGAGCGCGGCGGCGTCCGGGTCCTGAGCCACGGCTCGCATCGCGCGGCCCGGCCGGCTGAGTCTCAGGAACAGGTAGAGCGCGACGATCAGGACGATGGCCGCGATGCTCACGACCAGGCGCTCGACCGAGATGATCAACCCGAAGAACCGCACGACGCCCGAGAACGCGGACGGCACGGGCTTGTCGAGCACGCCGAACGCGAGCTGCGCGCCGGCCTGCATGACCCACAGCAGGCCGAGCGACACGATGAAGGCGTTGAGCGCCTTGCCGCGCAGATCGTGGAAGATCAGCCGCTCGGCGATCACGCCGGCGAGCCCGACGGTGACGATGGCCAGCCCGAGCGTCGCGAAATAGTTCAGGCCGAACAGCGCGTAGACGTAATAGGTGACGTAGCCCCCGAGCATGTAGAACTCGCCGTGGGCGAAGTTGATGATCTCGAGAATCGAGAAGATGAGCGTGAGCCCGAGGGCGACCAGCACGTAGACCATCGCCAGGCCGAAGCCGTTCAGCAGCGCCTGGACAAGCAGCTCGATCGACACGGTCGCCCGCGGCTAGCCCGGACTATTCATGAGCGGCTTCGCTCGAGGCGGGCGGGGCGTGTCGCAGGGGCCGCCCAACCGGGACGGCTCCGTCACCCGCTCGCCCGAAACGCGGCTCTTCGAGCCGCGGACGGGACGAGGGGGTCCCATCACGCCGTCCCGGTTGAGCGGCCCCTGCGCCACCCGCCCGGTCTCGACCGAGCCGCTCATGAATAGTCAGGGCTAGGGGAGCGGCGCCGCGGCGTTCTCACTTCTTCAGAGCCGATGGCAGCACCTGAGCGATGTCGACGACTTTGCCGTCGCGGATCTCGCTGATGACCATTGGGTACAGGAATTGCCGATCGATGCCGTACGTGTCCTTGCCGCCGAGGACCAGCTTGCCCCACACGGTGTCGAAGGGCTTCTGGGTCAGCACCGCGAGAACCTTGTCGGTGTCGAGCGAGCGCGCGTCCTGCATGGCCTTGGTGATCACGTCGAAGGCTGCGTAGTTGGCGATCGCGATGACGCCGGGCACTTCTTTGTAGCGCTTCTCGTATTCCTCGCCGAAGCGGCGGACGGTCGTGCTGACGAAATCGCTCTTCACGTTGATGTTGAGCGGGCTCCATACGCCCTCGGCCGCTTCCTTGCCGGCGACGCCGATGATCGTGAACGGGTTGGTCCCGGCCGTCCAGCCCTTGGCGCCCTTGAAGCCGAGCTCGCGCGCCTGCTTCAGGATCAGCCCGCCCTCGCCGGCCGGCGCCGCGGCGACGTCCAGCATGTCGGGCTTGGTCGCCAGGAGCTTGGTGAGGATCGGGTAGAAGTCCTTCGTGCCGCGCTCGTAGTACTCGTCGGCGGCGACCTCGAAGCCGAGACCCTTGAGCGCCTTCACCACGGCGGTGTTGGTGTCCTTGCCGCTGGTGTCGTTGGGCGAGATCAGGGCCACGCGCTTGACTTGCGGATGCTTCTCCTTCACCCAGCGGTAGAACGGTTCGGCCACTTCCCACTGGCTCAGCATCGCGCGGAATGAGTACGGCTTGTCGGGACCGAGGTTCGCCGTGCCCCAGCACACGAACGAGAAGAGGACCTTCTCCGGCTCGGTCACGGTCTGCACGGCGTTGCAGGTGGCGCCCACCGCGTTGCCGATGATGTACTTCACCTTGTCCTGGAACACGAGCTTGTTGGCCGCGGTGGCCGCGTCGGCGGCGAGCGCCTTGTGGTCGTAGCTGACGAGCTTGATCTTGTAGACGTCCGCGCCGACCTTGAGGCCGCCGGCCTTGTTGATCTCGTCGGCCTTCATCTCGGCGCCGCGCACCAGCTCGACGCCGTACGAGGCGGCGCCGCCGGAGAGCGGGCCCAGCACGCCGATCGTGAGCGTCTTGTCCTCGGCCGCGGTCGGCGTGGTCGTGCCAGCGGCCGCTGCCAACGCGACCGCGGCGAGGGTCGCGATGCTTGCTCGCAAGTTCATCTCACTTCCTCCTCGGTCGCTGATAAGGGCCCATCTGAACCTTTCTCAGCGCCCTCGTATGCTCACGACTGATGCGGCTCAGCTCCCGCGCGCCGCGGGAGCGCGACGAGTCTCGCGCGGTCGGCGATTGGATTCAAGTGCCGCCATGGGTCGGCGCGCCTTGACGTGGCTGACGGCACGCGCGGATAATCCGCGCGTGGCGATCTCGGCCGGCCCGCGTGGTGCGTACCGGGACGACGTGCTCGTTCAGGCGCCGGTGCTCCGCCGACGGCGCCGCTCGGCGACGGCCCGCAAGGAATCCTATCTGGCCTGGGGGCTTCTGACCCCCACCTTGCTGGTCATCCTGTTCCTGGTCGCGTATCCGTTCTTCTCGGCGATCTACCTGAGCCTGCAAGACAAGATGGTCGGCGCGCCCGGCCGCCTCGTCGGACTCGACAACTACCTGAGCCTCTTCCGCGACGAGGTGTTCCTGCGCACCGCGTGGAACAGCGTCGTCTACACCGTGGTGGCCGTGGCGCTGAAGTTCGTGCTCGGGTTGACCATGGCGCTGATCCTCGATCAGCCGCGGCGCTTCAACAACGTGTTCCGCACGCTCCTGTTCGTGCCGTGGGCGGTGCCGGTCGTGATCGTGTCGCTGAACTGGCGCTGGATCTTCGACGATCTCAGCGGGTTCCTGAACAACTTCCTGATCACGTTCCACATCACCAGCGACATCATCTCGTGGCTCGCCGATCCGCGGCTCGCCATGGCCTGCGTGATCGCGGTCGTCGTGTGGTCGGGCACGCCGTTCTACTCGATGACGTTCCTGGCCGGGCTCCAGGCGATTCCGAAGGAGCTCTACGAGGCGGCGGAGATCGACGGCGCCTCCCTGGGGCAGCAGTTCTTCTTCATCACGATCCCGCGGCTCAAGACGATCTTCCTGACCACCGTGATGCTGTCGACGATCTGGACCGCCACCAACCTCCAGTTCGTGTTGATCCTGACGCGGGGCGGCCCGGCGAGCCGCACCGAGATCTTTCCGCACCTCGCCTACACGACGGCGCTCGGCGCGCGCCGGCTCGGCATGGGCGCGGCGGTCTCGCTCGTCTTCTTTCCGCTGCTGGTGGTGCTGATCGTGCTGCTCACGCGGCGCATGCTGCGCCCGGCCGACGAGTAAGCGATGGTGCGCACGACCTCAGGATCGCGACGGCTCCTCAAATGGGTGGGCAACGGCCTGCTCGTGGTGCTGCTCGTGTGGACCTTGCTGCCCTTCTACTGGATGATCGCGACCTCGCTCAAGGCCGACCGCGAGATCTACGGATTCGAGGCGACGCTCTATCCGCACCGGCCGACGCTCGCCGCCTACGGGCGCCTGTTCGGCACGACGCCGTTCATGAAGTACGTGCGCAACAGCACGATCATCGCCGTCGGCAACACGCTGCTGTCGCTCGCGTTCGGGTGTCTGGGCGCCTATGCGCTCGCGCGCCTGCGCTTCCCGGGACGCTCGCTGATCGCGCGCGGCCTGGTCGTCACGTACCTGGTGCCGCCGGCGCTCCTCTTCATCCCGCTCTTTGCGGTGATGTCGACCCTGCGTCTGATCGACACCCATCAGGGGCTGATCCTCGCGTACCTGAGCTTCTCGGTTCCGTTCTCGACCTGGCTGCTCATGGGCTATTTCCGCTCGGTGCCGCTCGAGCTCGAAGAGGCCGCGCTGGTCGACGGTTGCAGCCGCCTCGGCAGCCTGATCCGCGTGATCCTGCCGATGTCGCTGCCGGCGCTCGCCGTGGTCACGTTCTTCTCGTTCACGCAGTCCTGGAACGAGTTCCTCTATGCGAACGTGTTCGTGAACAGCGTCGAGGTGCGAACGATCACCACCGGGCTTTCGCTGTTCATCGTCGAGGACGTGTTCTTCTGGGGCCCGATGATGGGCGCGTCCTTCCTGAGCACCTTGCCCCCGCTCGTCATGTATCTGATCTTCCAGCGCTGGGTCGTGAAGGGCCTGACCCTCGGCGCCGTCAAGGGCTGATCCGCTCCCGAGATCCCAAGGAGGCCACATGAGCTCGATCAATCGACGCGACGTCCTGAAGCTGGGCGGTGCCGCAGGGGTGGCGGCGACGAGCCCGTGGTGGCTGGTGGGCAAGAGCCAGGCTCAGCGGGCCAAGAAGCTCGTCTACTGGCACCTGCCGAACTTCACGCCGCTTGCGGATCAGATTCAGAAGGAGCAGGTGTACGAGTTCGCCAAGCAGGCCGGGCTCAAGGAAGCCGAGGTCGAATACGCGGTCGTCGCCAACGAGCAGGCCACGGCCAAGCTCGCGGCTTCGATCGAGGCCGGCAACCCGCCCGACGTGATCCGTCTCTACGAATCCAACGTGCAGTTCTACGGCTCACAGGGCCACCTGCTCGACGTCACTGATCTCGTCGCCAAGATGCGCCGCGAGCCCAAGGGCATCTTCGAGACGAGCATGACGGCGGTCATGTACAAGGGCCGGGCGCTCGGCGTGCCGCTGGCCGTCAACCCGTGGCCGGTGCACGCGCGGCTCGATCTGCTCGAGCAGGCCAAGGTCGAGTATCCGAAGACCTGGGACGAGTTCATCGAGGTGAGCAAGAAGATCCAGTCGCCGCCGCGCCTCTTCGCGTTCGGCATGTGTCTCGGCCTCGTCGAGGACACGACCGACAACGTAATGAACCTCCTCTGGTGCTACGGCGGCAAGATGGTCGAGGCCGACAACAAGACGGTCGTGATGAACTCGCCCGCGAACGTGGCCGGCGTGAAGGTCATCGAGGCCATGTTCAAGACCCACAAGATCATCCCGCAGGGCGCGATCTCGTGGGACAACTCCGGCAACAACAAAGCGTATCAGTCCAAGCAGGCGGCGTTCGTGATGAACCCGTCGAGCATCTACGCGTATCTCGACTCGAACGACAAGGATCTGCAGAAAGTCACCGGGCTCTTCCCGGTACCGGCTGGACCGAAGGGCAGCGTCGCCCAGATCGACACGTGGTCCTACGGCGCGTTCAAGAAGAACCCATATCCGGATCTCGCGCGCGGGCTCATCGACTACTTCATGCAGCCGGCGAACTACGACCGGATCATCCAGTCGACCGGCGGGCGGTGGGTGCCGGTCTACAAGCGGCTGTTCGATTCACCGTTCTGGCGCGAGAAGACGGAGTTCAAGCACTTCATCCATATGGCCGAGACGGGCGTGCCGGTCAGCCATGCGGGGGCGCCGACGGCGGCGGCGGGCGAGGTTCTGAACACGCACGTGATTCCGAAGATGATCCAGCGTGTGCTTGTTGAGAACTGGGAGGCGGCGAAGGCGCTGGAGGAGTGCGACAAGAGGATCGTAGAAATCTACGCTCGGTACAACAAGGCGTGATCGCAGGGGGCCGAGAAGGGCCCCCTGCTCACCTCTCGTTGGGTGCCGGTGCGCGTGGCATGCGGGCTCCGGTGGGTCGCTCGCGTGTTGGTGCGTGGTCGTCACCGGCGTGCTGCTGGAGGCTGGCGGGTCGCTAGCCGGTGAGGCCGGGGATGAGGTCGGCGCCTACTTCGACGGTGAGGCTGGAGCCGGCGAAGTCGCGGCTGCGGTCGATGGGTTGGGCGGCGCCGCCGAGGTGTTTGGCGAGGAAGGCTTCGGTCACCGCGCGG
>Ga0209481_10000973_pt1 | contig 11627 bp, 8 predicted proteins | sample SoiMetdeltSBSDD3_FD_187598 | JGI IMG/M metagenome (GOLD analysis project Ga0209481, IMG submission 187598) | Bulk soil microbial communities from a Populus tree surrounding site in Tennessee, USA - Soil MetaG P. deltoides SBSDD3 (SPAdes) (version 2) | ecosystem: Environmental > Terrestrial >...
CACGTCCTGGCGTGGCGCGACCTCGACGACGTCGAGGCCGGCGGCTCGGAGCTCCACATCGCCGAGGTGGCCAGGCTGTGGGCCGCGGCCGGCGTCGAGGTCACGATGCGCACGTCCTGGGCCCAGGGCCAGCCGGTGGAGGCCATGCGCGACGGCTACCGGGTCATCCGCCGCGCCGGTCGCTACCAGGTCTTCCCGCGTGCGGCGTTCGCCGAGATCACCCGGCGCACCGGCCCCCGCGACGTGCTGATCGAGATCTGGAACGGCATGCCGTTCCTGTCCCCGCTGTGGAACCCGGGGCCGCGGGTGATCCTGCTCCACCACGTCCACGCCGACATGTGGAACATGACGCTGGGCCCCACGCTGGGCCCGATCGGCGCGGTGTTCGAGAGCCGCGTCGCGCCGCCGCTGTACCGCCGGTCCACCATCGCCACGCTGTCCGAGTCGTCCAAGGACGAGCTGGTCGACGACCTGGGCTTCGACCCCGCCCGGATCACCGTCGTCCACCCCGGGATCGACACCCGCTACTCGCCGGGCGGCGAGCGCTCCCCCGACCCGCTGGTCATCGCCATCGGCCGCATCGCCCCGGTCAAGCGCTACGACATGCTGGTCCGGGCCGCCCACCACGCCCGTCGCACGGTCCCAGACCTGCGCCTCCACCTGGTGGGCGACGGCTACGACCGGCCCACCGTCGAGGCCGCGATCCGCGAGCTCGACGCCGGCGACTGGGTCACGCTACGGGGGTCGATCAGCGACGCGGAGAAGATCGACCTCATGCGCCAGGCCTGGGTCGTCGCCTCGGCGTCGGCCCGCGAGGGCTGGGGCATGACGCTGACCGAGGCCGCGGCCTGCGGGACCCCCGCGGTCGCCACCCGGATCGCCGGCCACTCCGACTCGGTGCAGGACGGGCGCTCCGGCCTGCTGGCCGAGGGTGACCCCGCGGCCCTGGGCGACGCTCTGGCCCGCATCCTGTCGGACGGGGAGCTGCGGGAGCGCCTCGGCGCGGGTGCGCTCGCCTGGGCGGGTGAGCTGACCTGGAGCAACACGGCCACCCGGCTGATGCGGGTGGTCGCCGACGAGGTGTCACGACGGCGATCCCGTCGATGAGGAACCCGCTCGGGCGGCTGGGCAACGGCGTCCGCCAGCGCCGGCCGGCCCTCGCCGCCGTGGCGGCCGCACCGGCGCCGGCCGCGGCGCGCCCGACCCGGGCGGCCCTGGTGGCGGCGCGGGCCCGGCACCGGGGGCCGTCGGGCGCCACGGTCCGCCTCCTCCTGATCCTGGCGGGGGTCGCGTACGTCCCGCTGCTGCTCACCCAGCGGGGCTGGGTCAGCGCCGACACCAAGACCTACCTCTACCTCGACCCGTCCAAGCTGATGAGCCGGGCCTGGTCGATGTGGGACCCCTCGATCGGCCTCGGCACCGTCACCCACCAGAACATCGGCTTCCTATGGCCGATGGGCCCGTTCTACTGGCTGCTCGACACGATCGGGGTGCCGGACTGGGCCGCCCAGCGGCTCTGGTGGGGCACGATCATCTTCGCGGCCGGCGCCGGCGTCGCTTACCTGCTGCGCACGCTCGGCTGGACCGGCCCGGGCGTCGTGGCCGCCACGTTCGGCTACGCGCTCACGCCTTACCTGCTCACGCTGGTGGCCCGGCTGTCGGCCATCCTGCTGCCGTTCGTCGCGCTGCCGTGGCTGGTGGCGTTCACGATCCGCACCGCCCGGACCAGGGGCTGGCGCTACCCGGCCCTGTTCGCCCTGACCGTGGCCACCTGTGGCAGCGTCAACGCCACCGCGCTCCTGCTGGTGGGCCTGGCGCCGGTGGCGTGGCTGGCGCACGCCGTCTGGGTGGCCAGGGAGATCCCGTTGCGGGCGGCGGTCCGGGCCGCGCTGCGGCTCGGGGTGCTGACCATCCCGGTGTCGGCCTGGTGGATCCTCGGCCTCTCGGTGCAGGGCACCAACGGCATCGAGATCCTCCGCTACACCGAGACCGCCCAGACCGTGGCGGCCGTGTCCGTGAGCCACGAGGTGCTGCGGGGCCTCGGCTACTGGTTCTTCTACGGCGGCGACCGGCTCGGCCCGTGGATCGAGCCGAGCGTCGAGTACACCCAGTTCCTGCCGCTGCTCGCCTTCACGTACCTGGTGCCGATCGCCGGCCTCACGGGGGCGATCGTGGCCCGCTGGCGCCACCGGGCGTACTTCATCGCCCTGCTCGCCCTGGGGGTCGCGCTCGCGGTCGGCGCCTACCCGTGGGACGGCGGGTCGCCCTGGGCCCGGGGCGTGAAGGCGTTCGTGCTGTCCGACGTCGGCCTGTCGATGCGCAGCCTGCCCCGGGCCGTGCCGCTGGTGGCGCTGGCCATGGCGGTGCTGGCCGGCTCCGGCGTCACCAGCCTGGCCCGGCGCTGGCCCCGCACCGGGCGGCCGCTCACGATCTTCGTGGTGGCGGTGGCGCTCCTCGCCATCCCGCCGCTGTGGCTGGGCGACTTCGTCCCCCAGAACCTGCGCCGGCCCGAGACCATCCCCGGCTACTGGCAGGAGGCCGCCGACCACCTCGAGGCGGCCGGCGAGGATACCCGGGTGCTGGTCGTGCCGGGCTCCGACTTCGCCAGCTACCGCTGGGGCAACACGGTCGACCCCGTGCTGCCGGGCCTCATGGACCGTCCGTCGGTTCAGCGGGAGCTGATCCCCTACGGCTCGGCCGCCTCGGCGAACCTGCTCAACGCCTTCGACCTGCGGCTCCAGGAGCGCACCGCCGACCCCGACAGCGTCGCCCCCATCGCCCGGCTCATGCGGGCCGGCGACGTGCTCGTCCAGAGCGACCTCCAGTACGAGCGGTACAACACGCCCCGGCCGCGCAACTTCTGGGACTTCATCTCCCACGCGGCCGGCCTGGGCACCCCGACCGAGTTCGGGCCGGGCGAGCCCAACGTCACCGTCAGCGACGTCCAGCTCGACGACGAGCTGATGTTCCAGACCGACCCGTCGCTGCCCGATCCCCACGAGCTCGCCGTCCTGCCGGTCGAGGGCGCCGTGCCGATCGTGTCCACCCACTCGGGGGCCAACCCGCTGGTGGTGGCCGGCGACGGCGCCGGGCTGGTCGACGCGGCGGGGGCGGGGCTCATCGACGGCACCGAGCTGGTCCACTACTCGGGCTCGCTCGACGACGACGAGGTCCGCGACGCCCTGGACGACGGCGCCGCCCTGCTCCTGACCGACTCCAACCGCAAGCGGGGCGAGCGGTGGACCACGATCCGCCACACCCGGGGCTTCACCGAGACCGCGTCGGGCGACGCCATGGTCGAGGACGCACGGGACAACCGCCTGCCGCTGTTCCCCGAGCGGGACACCGACGTGATGACGGTCGCCGAGGACCGGGGCGGTGTGTCCGCCACCGCCACGTCCTACGGCAACACGATCACCTACACCTCCGAGGAGCGGCCGGCACTGGCGGTCGACGGCGACCTGGAGACGGCCTGGCGAACCGGGGCCTTCTTCGACGCCCGGGGCGAGCGGATCGAGCTGACGTTCCCCGAGCCGATCACCGCCGACCGGGTGAACCTCACCCAGGTCACCAACGGGACCCGCAACCGCTACATCACCGCGGTGCGGCTGCGCTTCGACGGCGAGGACCCCATCGACACCCCGCTGGCCCGCCAGTCGCGGGACGCCCCCGGCCAGGTCGTCACGTTCCCCGAGCGGACGTTCCGGACCCTGTCGATCGAGATCCTCGAGGACTCGGTCGGCTTCGTCCCCCGCTACGGCGGCCAGAGCAGCGTCGGCTTCGCCGAGATCGAGGTCGGTGACCAGCCGACCGACCACGAGGATGCCATCCGGCTGCCCACCGACCTGCTCGCCGCCGCCGGCGACGCCGCCGCGGACCACCCGCTCGCCATCTCGTTCACCCGCCAGCGCCAGGATCCCACCGACACCACCCGGGCCGACGAGGAGCTCCGGCTGATCCGCCTGTTGGAACTGCCCGGGGCCCGGTCGTTCTCGCTGGAGGGCGAGGCCCGCCTCTACCGGCGCACGCCCACCTCGGTCATCGACGAGTCGCTCGGCCGGCCCCACGACGGCAGCGTGACCTGGGCTCGGGCGAGCTCGGTGCTCAACGGCAGCCTGCAGACGGCGTCGGCCGTCTTCGACGGCGATCCCACCACCGCCTGGACGACCGTCCGCGACGGCCCGGATCGGGCGTGGGTCGAGGTCAACCTGGTCGACCCGGTGACGATCAGCTCGCTACCGCTCACGATCGTGGCGGACGGCCGCCATTCGGTGCCGACCCAGGTCGAGCTGACCGTCGACGGCGTCTCCCAGGGCCGCATCGACCTGCCCCCGGTCGTGGACGGCGCGAACCAGAACGCCACGACCCCCGTCGACGTGCATCTCCCCCAGGCGGTGACCGGCTCGTCGTTCCGCGTCTTCGTCACCGCCGTCCGCCCGGTCACCACGCAGGACTGGAACAGCAACCGCGCGGTCGACCAGCCGGCGGCCATCGCCGAGATCGGCCTGCCCGCCCCCACCGTCCCTGCCCTGCCCGCCACGTACGACTCCGGGTGCCGCAATGACCTGGTGACGGTCGACGGCCAGCCGTTCCCGGTGCGGGTCAGCGGCCCCCTGGCGGACGCCCTCGCCGGCAGGGGCCTGGCCGTGGCGCCGTGCGGTCCCACGTCGTTGACGCTCGACGCCGGCGAGCACGACCTTGAGACCGCGGCGGGGCGGGACGCCGGGCTGGAGATCGACGCGCTGGTCCTGCGGTCCGGCGCGGGGGGCGCCGCCACGCCGGCGGGCGCGGGGACGCTCGTGGCCGAGGCGGCCGGCGGCGCGGTGCCTGCCGGCCCGGCCGTCGAGGTGGTGGGCGACGACCACGACCGGGCCACGGTCGAGGTGAGCGGCGCGACCCCGGGGGAGCCGTTCTGGCTGGTGCAGGGCCAGAGCTTCAACCCGGGCTGGGCCGCCTCCGTCGACGGCGAGTCCCTCGGCGGGCCGGCGCTGGTGGACGGGTTCGCCAACGGCTGGCGGGTCGACCCGGACGCCGGGTCGTTCACGGTCGAGCTCGCGTTCGCGCCCCAGCGGCGGGTCGACCTCGCCATCTGGGTCTCGGTGGCGGCGGCGGCCGTGTGCCTGTTGCTGCTCGTGCGCAAGCCCCGCCAGGTCGTCAACGCCCCGGCGGCCGAGGCCGAGCCGTACTCGTCCGTGCTGGCCTTCCGCTACGACGGCGCCCTGCCTAGCCGCAGCACCGCGTTCCTGACCGGCCTGGGCGTGTTCCTCCTCGGCTGGGTGCTGGCCGGGCCCGTCGTCGGCCTGGCGGTCGGCGTGGCCGCCGGCATCGGCGCCCGCCACGAGACCTTCCGGCGCTACCTGCTGCTGGCCAGCCCCATCGCCCTCGGCCTGTGCGGGCTCTACGTCCTCTACATCCAGGCCCGCTGGAACCCGGTGCCCAGCTTCGACTGGCCGATCGAGATGCGGCGCCCCCACCCGATCGGCTGGGTGGCGGTGCTGGCGCTGGTGGCCGACGCGGTCGTCGACCGGGTGTGGCAGTCCCGCAGGAGCGACCGGGACCGGTGAGCGAGCGCGGCTTCATCTTCGGGGTCGACCTGGACGGCGTGTGTGGCGACTACACCACCGCGCTGCGGAATGTCGTGGTCGAGCGCACCGGGACCGACCCGGCCTCGCTGCCGCTCGAGCGGTCGTGGGACTTCCGCGAGTGGGGCCTGTCCCCCGCCGAGTTCGAGGAGCTGCACCGGGCCGCGGTGCTGGAGCACCGCATCTTCCGCACGATGCCGGCCATCCCCGGGGCGGCGGAGACGCTCTGGCGGCTGTCCGATGCCGGCGTGTGGATCCGCATCATCACCCACCGCCTGTACGTGAACTGGGGCCACGCCATGGCCGTGGCCGACACGGTCGAGTGGCTCGACGCCACCGGCATCCCCTACCGGGACCTGTGCTTCCTCGGGGCCAAGCCCCAGCTGGGCGCGGACTGCTACGTCGAGGACGCGCCCCACAACGTCGAGGCGCTGCGGGACACGGGCTCGCACGTCATCGTGTTCGACCAGCCCTACAACCGGGGGGTGCCCGGTCCCCGGGCCCGCGACTGGTCCGAGGTCGAGACGCTCGTCGGCGACCGGGTGGCCGAGAAGGGCCTGTCGCTCCAGGCCCCGCTGCCCGGTTTCGAGGACGTGCCCAGCCGGTTGCGGCGGGTCCGTCCGGGCGAGCCCGGGGCCGGCGACGCCGGCGGCGGCTGAGGGGCGGCGGTCATCGACTGGTCGGACCTCGCCGGGGCCGTCGCCGTGGTGGCCGTGTTCTCGGTGCCCCTGGCGCTGACCGCCTGGGCGCTGCTCGACGCCGCCCGCCGGCCAGAGTGGGTCTGGGCGCTGGCCGGCCGGCGGCGAGTGGCGTGGCTGGCCGCGATCCTGTTCGGGGCCCTGGTCGTGGTCGTGGGCCTCGTGGTGTCGACCGTCTACCTGGTGCGGATCCGCCCGGAGCTGGCCGCGGTCGAGAGTGGGCGGATCTAGGCGACGCGGGCGGCCACCGGCGCTGCCGAATCGGCCTCCGGCCCGAACAGGTGCTCCGGCGGCGGCCCGTAGCGGTGGCGCAGGTGGTGGGCGATGGCCAACGCCCGGGCCCGGGGCGCCCAGTACGGGCCGCGGCGGGCCGGGTCCAGCGTGCCCGCCGCGAGCTGCCACAGGGCGATCGCGAGGCGGATGCCGGCGTGGTAGCGGCCCGAGTGCTCGCGCACCATGAGCAGGGTGTTGCGCAGCTGCAGGTAGTCGACCACCGCGGCCCGGGTCCCCACGTGCATGTTGCGGATGTCGGCCCCCCGAACGACGCCGACCTGCCAGCCGGCGGCCTTGGCCCGGATGGCCAGCTCGGCCTCCTCGCAATAGGCGAAGTAGCGCTCGTCGAACAAGCCGACGTCCTCCAGGCAGCGCCGCCTGGCCAGCATGAGCGTCCCGTGTGGGTAGCCGGCCGCCTCCCAGCCCTCGGTGACGGTGGCGGGGGCGGGGATGGCGCCGAAGTAGCGGTCGACGACGGGGGTGAGGCCGTCGCCGACGTCGGCCGAGGCCAGCCCGGCCCGGGCCTGTGCCTCGCAGGTCGCCACCAGCCGGGCGAGGCAGCCGGGAAGGGGCCGGGCGTCGTGGGGGCACACGGCCAGCCAGTCGGCCGGGTCGTGGGCCAGGAACCAGCGGAAGCCGGAGTTGGCGCCCGGGCCGAAGCCGGCGTTCGCGCCCAGCTCTATCACGTGGACCTCGGCCGGCAGGCTGCGGACGGCGGCCAGGCCGTCCGGGCCCGAGCCGTTGTCGACGACCACGATCCGCGGCGCGGGGACCTGGGCCAGGAAGCGGGCGACCGTGTCGCGCACGGCACGACCCTGGTCGCGGTGCACGATGACGAGGTCGACAGCGCCGGCGGCCACGCGCGCATCTTGGTCTCCCGCCCTGGGGCGGGTCCAGACCGCTCGGATGCCAAGGGCCGTTAGGATCAGTCCTTCGTGACCGGCTCCGCTCCCGACCTCGACGCCGCCCGCCAACTGCTGGGGTTCTGCGACGCCTCGCCCTCGCCGTACCACGCCTGCGCCACCGCCGCCGCGGTGCTGGGCGAGGCCGGCTACACGCGCCTGGCGGAGGATGCCGCCTGGTCGGGCGAGCCCGGCCGGTGGTACGTCGTGCGGGGCGGGTCGCTGATCGCCTGGGCGACGGCGTCGGGGCACGATCCCCACGACGGGTTCCGCATCGTCGGCGCCCACACCGACAGCCCCAACCTGAGGATCAAGCCCCAGCCCGACGTCGTCCGGGCGGGGGTCCGCCAGATCGGGGTCGAGAGCTACGGCGGGGTGCTGCTCAACAGCTGGCTCGACCGCGACCTCGGCATCTCGGGCCGGGTGGCCGTGCGCCGCAACGGCGCGGGGGCCGCGGTGCGGCTGCTGCGGGTCGACCGGGCGGTGTGCGCCATCCCCCAGCTGGCCATCCACCTCGACCGCGAGGTGGCGACCAAGGGCCTGGTCGTCGACGCCCAGAACCACCTGACCCCGCTGTGGGGCATCGCCACCGTCGACGACGGCGACGGCTTCGCCGGGTTCGTGGCCAAGGAGCTGGGGGTCACGCCCGACGACGTCCTGGGCTGGGATCTGATGCTCCACGACCTGGAGCCGGGGGCGCTGGTGGGCCGGGACGACGAGCTGCTGGGATCCGCGCGGCTCGACAACCTGGCGTCGTGCTGGGCGGCGGTCGATGCGCTGGCCGGCACCGCCCCCGCCGCCAACGCGCCGATCCCGGTGGTGTGCCTGTTCGACCACGAGGAGGTCGGCTCGACGTCCGACCGGGGGGCCGGCTCGTCGCTGCTGCCCACGGTGCTCGAGCGCTCGGTGCTGTCCCGGGGAGGCAGCGCCGAGTCGTTCCACCGGGCCCTGGCCCGGTCGGCCTGCCTGTCGGCCGACATGGCGCACGCCACCCACCCCAACTACGCGGACCGCCACGACCCCGAGCACACGGTGGCGCTCAACGGCGGGCCGGTGGTCAAGGTCAACGCCAACGTCCGCTACGCCACCGACGCCCCCGGCGCTGCCCTCGTGGCCCTGGCCGCCGAGCAGGCCCGCGTCCCGCTCCAGCGCTTCGCCATGCGCAGCGACATGTCGTGCGGCTCGACGATCGGGCCCGTCACGGCCGCCCGCCTCGGCATCACCACGGTCGACGTCGGCATGCCCCAGCTCGCCATGCACGCTGCCCGCGAGTACGCGGGCAGCCAGGATCCCGCCAGCTACCAGGCCCTCCTGGCCGCGTTCCTGGCCCCGGCCTGATCCTCGCCGGGGGGTGGCGGACGGCGGCCCAGGCGATCGGCTCGGTGCCGGGCGGTACGGTCACCCGGGTGAGGTCGTGCCCGACTGCGGCACGGAAAGGTGGCAGCGATGGCACAGCGACGATCGGGTGTCGACCGCCAGACGGTGGACCTGTCGGGGTTCCCCGATCTGGTCGTGATCTACCTGGGGATGCGCGTCCGGAGCGTGCGCGGGCTGGCCAAGCTCGCCCGGACAGGCCGCCAGATCCAGGCCGGGGTCGCTGAGGACCCTGACGGCCTGCTGCTCCACGAGAACATGCTGTTCTCGCTGGTGCCGCCCCATGCCGGGATGCGGCAGTACTGGCGCGACCTGGACTCGCTCGAGCGATGGACCCGTGAGCTGCCGCACCAGCAGTGGTGGAGGGACTTCCTTCGGGACTCGGCCGGCACCGGGTTCTGGCACGAGACCTACTCCATGCGGGGCGGGATGGAGGCGATCTACGACGACATCCCCAAGCCGATCGGCCTGCTGGCGTTCGCACCACCAGAGCGAGCCCGGGGGCCGATGTTCAGCGCTCGCCCCCGGCTCGGGCTGGGCGAGCCACACGTCGCCCCGGTTCTGCCCGAGAACACGCTAACGGACTAGCCGGCGGCCGGCCGCCTGTCGTGCCGGCACGGAGGACCATCGATGACCGCACATTCGACGACGCGCCGGGCGCTGGGTGCCATAGGCCAGCTCGCGCTCGGCGCCGCGCTGCTCACAGCAGGTACCGGGCATCTCACCAAGCAGCGCCAAGAGTTCCGCGCACAGGTACCGTCGTGGTTCCCGGCCGATCCGGACACGGTCGTTGTGGTCTCCGGCGTCGTCGAACTCGCCCTCGGCGCTGCTCTGCTCGGGACGTGGAAGCAGCCTGCCCGCGCGGTGGTCGGCGGCACCGCAGCCGCCTTCTTCGTCGCCGTCTTCCCCGGCAACATCGCGCAATACACCGATCACGTGGACGCCTTCGGCCTGGACACGGACGCCAAGCGCGCCATCCGGCTGGTGTTCCAACCCGCCCTCGTGGCGTGGGCCCTCGCGTCGACCGACGCCGTGCGAGTCCTCCGCGAGCGGCGAGCGCAGAGCAACTGACGCTCAGAGGATCCTGTCCACGTTGTCCTGCTCGATAGACGGCGGGATGTGATGCGCGATGCCGCCCGCTCGACCGCGGGTGCGAGTGAAGCCGGCGTCGGCGGGGGCGTTCGACGTTGCGGCGTGGGTGGCGAGGCCGACGCCTGCGAGGGCGAGGGCGGCAGCGATCAGGGCCGCTTGCTCATGGCGCGGCCGAGCGATCCGATGCCGAGGACGACGAAGCCGGCGAAGAACACGCCGAAGGCGATGGGGATTCCTGCCGGGATCTCGTTGAAGTCGGGGTCGCCCACGTCGGGCATGCCGGTGAACAGCGTGTAGCCGAAGATGAACAGTCCCGCGACGGCGAGCACGGACCCGAGGACGACGCAGAACTTCACCCACCCGGGCGCATCGGAGATGTCCGTCGGATCCGGGGCGTGGAAGTAGTTGAAGTCCCCGCCGACCGCGATGCCGTGGTCGAACGCCTGCACGTTCATCTGCGCGTAGACGTTGTTCACCAGCTGGCGCCCGCCGCGCTGGTCGAGCGCGTTGATCACCTCGGCCAGCTCGCGTGCGAAGCCGCGGTCGACGCTGATGGCGCCGTCGAGCGTGAGACCCACGTCGCGCTGCACCTCGGGGCTGCGCGGGTTGCCGGCGAGCCTGTCGAGGGGAGCGCGGCCCATCCGGTGGGCGACCAGGCTGGTCAGGCGATCCAGCAGTTGGTCGAGCGCCCGGTCGCCCCAGCGCTTGCCGGCGCGGAGTAGCGCCGCCGTGAGGTACCCGACGACGAGCCCGCCATCGATGGGCATGAGACCCCGTAACACAGGTGGAGGGACCTGTCCACCATCGTCCGCGCTGCTCGCCCGCCGCCGCGGCCAGCCCGGCGTCGACCCGCTAGGCCCAGGGGTGCTCGGCTGCGAAGAGGCGGCGGGCCGCCGACCACGTGCGGGGCCCGTAGGTGCGGTTGGCGCGGGGCGACGAGGCCCGGGCGGACTGGACCTCGGCCGGGTCGAGGGCACACGGCATCGTGGCCGGGTCCAGGTCGTGGAGGGCGGCGGCGTTGCGCCACAGGATCTTGGCGCGTACCTCGTCGGTGAGCGCCGGATAGCCGTGGGCCTCCTGCAGCTCGGGGCTGATCTGGAACGAGCGGAACGCGTCGATCTGGTCCTGGGGCGAGCCGTACCAGATGGAGTCCGTGCCCCACAGGATCCGGTCGTCGCCCACCGCCACGAGCAGCTTGCCCAGCAGGTGGGCCGCCTCGTCGGGCGAGGACATGACGGTGCGCCAGGTCGAGCCCAGCTCCGCGTAGACGTTCGCGCCGGGGCCGATGCCCGCGCCCTCCAGGCTCGCCACCAGGCGGTCGACGCCGGCGTTCGGGGCGGCCGGGTCGTACGGCCCCTCGGTCACGTTCGACTCGAACCCCGAGTGGTAGACGCAGAACCGCAGGTGCGGGCGGGCCGCGGCGGCCGGGCCGATGTCGGCCGGCGAGGCGAAGGGGTCGCCCCCGGACAGGCCCTTGTGGACGCAGACGACGTCGACGCCCAGCTCCTCGACCTTGGACAGGAACGCCTCGCCCACCGGCTTGCCGGCCGGGTCCCCGTCGTCGAGCCGCCAGGGCGGCCCGGCATGCGTGTACGCCTTCCAGGCGACGAGCGGGTGGCGGGCGGCCTCGTCCTCCATCGCGGCCAGCGCCGCGCCCGGGTCGCCGACGTTGGGGACGCCGTGGCCCTGGACCAGCACCCGGCCCT
>Ga0209481_10000974_pt1 | contig 11625 bp, 8 predicted proteins | sample SoiMetdeltSBSDD3_FD_187598 | JGI IMG/M metagenome (GOLD analysis project Ga0209481, IMG submission 187598) | Bulk soil microbial communities from a Populus tree surrounding site in Tennessee, USA - Soil MetaG P. deltoides SBSDD3 (SPAdes) (version 2) | ecosystem: Environmental > Terrestrial >...
GGCCGTCGTGGAGTTCCCCGGCCCCCTCCGCCGGAGGAGCCGCCGCCCGCAGCCGGGTCGCGGCCCGGTCGGCCAGGCCCTCGGTCTCGGGCCGGGGCACGAACACGCCCGGCCCGACGGCCAGCCGCAGCCGCCCGAACGGCGCCCACCCGATCACGTACTGGAGCGGCTCCCCCGTCACCCGCCGGGCCACCATGGCCCGCAGCGCCCGGTCGTCGGGGGCCTCCTCCAGCAGCCAGTCGGCCTCGGCCCGGGCCGAGACGCAGCCGGCGGCGGCCAGCTCGCGGGTCGCCCAGGCACGCAGCGCACGCCGACGGCCGAGGTCCGGCGGAGCGGTGGTCATGCCGGCGCCTCGGCCGCGGCCAGGGCGGTCTCGGCGTCCCTGGCCGCCAGCTCGTCGATGATCCGGTCCAGGCCGCCGCCGTTGAGCACCCCCGGCAGGTCGCCCACGGACAGGCCGATGCGGTGGTCGGTGACCCGGTCCTGGGGGAAGTTGTAGGTCCGGATGCGCTCGGAGCGGTCCAGCGAGCGGACCTGGGAGCGGCGCTCGGCCGCCAGCTGGGCCTGCTGCTCGGAGATGGCCCGCTCCAGCAGCCGGGCCCGCAGCACCCGCATGGCCTTCTCGCGGTTCTGGATCTGGGACTTCTCGTCCTGCATGGACACCACGATGCCCGAGGGCAGGTGGGTGAGGCGCACCGCCGAGTCGGTGGTGTTGACCGACTGCCCGCCCGGGCCGGTGGAGCGGTACACGTCGACCTTGAGGTCGCCCGGGTCGATGGTGACCTCGACCGGGTCGGCCTCGGGGAGGACGTTGACCCCGGCGGCCGAGGTGTGGATGCGGCCCTGGGACTCGGTCACCGGGACCCGCTGGACCCGGTGCACGCCGGCCTCGTACTTGAGCCGCGACCAGGCGCCCCTGCCCTTGACCGCGAACACGACCTCCTTGACGCTGGCATCCAGATTCGACTCGCTCTGGGACAGCTCCTCGACCTTGTAGCCGTGCTGCTCGGCCCAGCGGACGTACATCCGGTACAGGTCGCCGGCGAACAGGGCGGCCTCGTCGCCGCCGGTGCCGGCACGGACCTCGACGATCACGTCCTTGTCGTCGTTGGGGTCCTTTGGGACCAGGGCCCGGCGGAGCCGCTCCTCCAGGGCGGCCTGGCGGGCCTGGGCGTCGGCGATCTCCTCCTCCAGCAGCGCCCTGCCGTCGGTCGTGCGCTCCTCGCGCAGGAGCTCGCGGGCGGTCGCCAGGTCGTCGGTGGCCGACCGCCACGCCCGGTACGTCCGGACCACCTCGCCCAGCTCGGCGTGGCGCCGCGACAGCTCGATCAGCCGCGTCTGGTCGGCGATGACCCCCGGGTCGGCGAGCTGGCGCTCGACGTCCTCGTAGGTCCGCTCGATCTCCTCGAGCCGTTCGAACATGGTCAGCCGCCTCGGGGCAGGTCCTCCGGCGCCGGCTCGGCCGGAAGCCGCCGCCCGGGGAGCGGGCCGGCCAGGTCGTCGACCTGGGCGCCGGCGCCGGCGGCCAGCGGGGAGGGCAGCGGCCCCACCGTGGCCCGCGCGGCCGGGGGCAGGACCTGCTCCAGCGAGCGGATGGCGACCTCGATCATGTCGGGGGTTGGCGGCTTGGTGGTCAGCATCTGGAGCCACAGGCCGGGCTTCATCAGCGCCTTGACCAGGGACGAGCGCTCCCGGCCGGCGCCGAGGCGGATGCCCTCGTAGGCGATGCCGACGATCACCGGCACGGCCAGGATCTGCAGCGGCACGCGCACGTACAGCGGCGGGCGGCCGATGGCCGAGAACAGCACCGTGAACAGGATCAGGGTGACCACGAACAGGATCAGCAGGAAGTTGGTCCCGCAACGGACGTGCAGGGTCGGGAAGCGGCCGACGTTGTCCGGCTCCAGCGGCAGCTTGGCCTCGTAGCAGTGGATCGTCATGTGCTCGGCGCCGTGGTACTGGAACACCCGGCGGATGTCCCGCAGCGACGAGATGGCCACGATGTAGAGCAGGAAGAAGGCGAGCCGGGCCAGGCCCTCGACCAGGTTGAAGATCAGGTTGTTGGGCAGGTGCGCCGACAGCCAGTTGGTCCCGGCGGCCGGGGCGAGGATGAACAGGGCGGTGAAGAACGCGGCCCCGATCCCGAGCGACCAGCCCATCTGCCGGTTCGAGAGCTGCTCCTCCTCCTCGAGGGCCTGGTTGCCGGAGATGGCCAGGGCCTTGACGCCGATGGCCAGCGAGTCGGCCAGCACGCCGATGCCGCGGAAGAACGGCAGCTTGAACAGCTTGACCCGGCTGGCCAGGGGCCGCAGGGAGTGCTTCTCGAGGTAGATCTCACCCGCGGGGCGGCGCACGGCAAGCGACCAGGCCTCCTGGCCGCGCATCATCACGCCTTCCAGGACGGCCTGGCCGCCGTAGTAGAACGGCTGCTTCCTGCCGGTCTCGTCACCCACGTCGGTCGGCCCGCTCAGGCGGTCGACTCTGGAGCCTTGCGCTTGCCGTAGCGGCGCTCGAAGCGCTCCACACGGCCGCCGGTGTCGACCAGCTTCTGCTTGCCGGTGTAGAAGGGGTGGCACTTGGAGCAGATGTCGACCCGCAGCTCGGAAACGGTCGAGCGGGTCGTGAACTCCTCACCGCACGAGCAGCGCACGGTGGTCACCTTGTACTCGGGGTGGATGCCCTGCTTCATAGCTGTTCGCAGTCCTCACGTCTCTGTCGGGTTCTGGGATCCTATACCGGGAACGACCTGCGCCGTTCCGACATTCCACACCCCTGCCTAGTTGATGTTGGCCCGCTGGATGTGGCGGAGGAACTCGGCGTTGGTCTTGCTCTGGCGCATCCGGTCCACCACCAGCTCGAGGGCCTGGGCGGGCTCGAGGGCGCCGAGGACCCGGCGCAGCTTCCAGGCCACGACCAGCTCCTCCTCGGACAGCAGCAGCTCCTCCTTGCGGGTCGAGGAGGCGTCGACGTCCAGGGCGGGGAAGATGCGGCGCTCGGACAGCTTGCGGTCCAGGCGGACCTCCATGTTCCCGGTGCCCTTGAACTCCTCGAAGATGACCTCGTCCATGCGCGACCCGGTGTCGACCAGGGCGGTGGCCAGGATGGTCAGCGACCCGCCCTCCTCCAGGTTGCGGGCGGCCCCGAAGAACCGCTTGGGCGGGTACAGGGCCGAGGAGTCGACGCCGCCCGACAGGATCTTGCCGCTGGCCGGGGTGGCCAGGTTGTAGGCCCGCGACAGCCGGGTGATGCCGTCCAGCAGCACGACCACGTCCTGGCCGTACTCGACCAGCCGCTTGGCCCGCTCGATGGTCAGCTCGGCGACCTGGCAGTGCTCCTCTGAGGGCCGGTCGAAGGTCGAGTAGATGACGTGGGCCTTGGTCGAGCGCTGCATGTCGGTGACCTCTTCGGGCCGCTCGTCGGTGAGCAGGATGATGAGGTGCACCTCGGGGTTGTTGTCGCTGATGGCGTTGGCGATCTGCTTCATCAGCGTGGTCTTGCCCGCCTTGGGCGGGGAGACGATCAGCCCGCGCTGGCCCTTCCCGATCGGGCACATGAGGTCCATGATCCGGGTCGAGATCTCGGTCGGGTTGTGCTCCAGCCGCAGCCGCTCCAGCGGGTACAGCGGGGTCAGGTCCTTGAAGTCGCGCCGGTTGCGCGCCTCCTCGGGCTCCAGGCCGTTGACCTTGTCGATCCGGGACAGGGCGGCGTACTTCTCGGAGTCGCGGGGCAGCTTGACCGTGCCCTCGATCTCGTCGCCGCGGCGCAGGCCCATCCGGCGGATCATCGACAGGGGCACGTAGACGTCCTCGGAGCCCGGCAGGTAGCCGTTGACCCGCAGGAACCCGTAGCCGTCCTGGGAGCGGATGTCGAGGGTGCCGGTGCGGCTGACCTCGGGCCGGTCGTCGGCCTGCTGGCGGTCGCGGTAGTCGGGCCGCTCCAGCAGGGCCACGTTGCCCTGGTCGAAGCCGCCGCCGCCGCGGTTGCGGTTGCGGTTGCGGTTCCGGTTGCGGCGCCGGCCCCCGCCCTGGCCCTGCTGGTTCTCCCAGCGGTTGCCGCCGCCGCCCTGGCCGCCACCCCAGTCACGGTCGCGGTCGCGCCGCTGCTGGCCGCGGTCGCCGCCGCCCTGGTCGGACTGGCCGTCACCCCGCTGCTGCTGCTGCGGGTCGGCCCCGCCCTGGGCCTGGTCGCCCTGGGGCTGCTCGGCCTGGCCGGCCTCGGTCACGGTGGCCGGCGGCGTCCCCGCCTCGGCGGCCGGGGCCGGCTGCTCGCCCGTGGGCGCCGAGGTCGCCGAGGTCGCCTCGGCCCCGTCGGACGGCGACGAGGCGGACCCGCTGCCGGCTGGACCGTCGTGGGCGACCTCGCCGTTGCTGCTCGGCTCGGTCATCGTGGCCGGCGGGGACCCGGCGGCGGCCGGCTGGCCGCCGTTCCCGGACACCTCGACCGGCGCGGAGTCCGACGCCCGATCCACCGGGGCACCCCCCTGGGGCTCCCCGGACCCCTCCGCGGGGGCCTGGGCCTCGGTGGTCGTCCTGGTGGTCGTTCCCCCCCGCCGGCCCCGGGAGGGGGCCGACGAGGGCACGAACTCGACACCCTGGGCCTTGGCGATGATCGCGCCGATCAGGTCGGCCTTGCGGAGTCGCTGGTAGCCCTGGACACCCATGGACGAGGCGATGGCCTGCAGCTCGGGCAGGACCTTTCCCTCGAGGATGTCGCGTTCGGTAGTTGCCATGTTCACCTTCCCTGTAAGGCGGCGACGTGCCGGCTGGAGGTGCCGGGGACCGTACGTCGCCGCCCGGTTGCCGGGGTCTTTGAGATCAGTGGATGCCTGATGCGGCACCGTGGGGAGAAACTCGCGCTCGCTCCTAATCCTGTTCCCGTCGACGGGGCCGGGCGGCGCGGCACGAACCGCACACCGCCGGAGGCTGGCGTCCGATCACGTGACCCGGTCGACTGCTCGAACGGAACTGGTGGGTTGCCATCGCTGGCCAGCCGCGCCGGGATGCCGAAATCGCCAAATCTGAGCCGATAAAGGCGGGGGCGTCGACTGAATTGCCAGCGACTGAGACGTTCCGCATTGTACGGGCCGGACCGGGAGGAGCGCAACAGGGGTCACTCCTCCATCAGCACGCGGACGTCGCCGTCCTTGTCCAGCAGCGAGAAGCCGGTCGTCTCGCCCTGGCGCTGGAACACGATCGACACCGTGGAGTCGCCCACCCGGAGGTCGTGCAGCTCGACCGTGTTGAGCCAGCCGGGCAGCTGCGGCTTGTTCACGTTGATGGTGTTGGCGGGCGCGTCCGCCGAGATCCCGAGCATCGCCTGGAGCAGCAGGAACGGAGCCCCGGCGGCCCAGGCCTGGGGCGAGCAGGCGACCGGGTAGGCCACCGGGCGGTTGGGCGAGCGCCGGGTGAAGCCGCAGAACAGCTCGGGCAGGCGCATGTCGTCCACGGTCACGGCCATCTCGAACATGGCCGTGGCCAGCCGGTTGGTCGCCTTGGCGAAGCCGAAGCGCTTCAGCCCGGCCCCGATGAAGGCGTTGTCGTGCGGCCAGATCGAGCCGTTGTGGTAGCTCATCGGGTTGTAGGCGGCGGCCGACTTGGAGAGCGTCCGCACCCCCCAGCCGGAGAACATGTCCGGGGCGAGCAGCCGCCTGGCCATGGGCCCGGCCTTGTCGGGCTCGACGATGCCGCAGTACAGCCCGTGGGCCGGGTTGGAGGAGATGGACGCGACCTGGCGCTTCTCGCCGTCGAGGGCCATGGCGTAGAACTGCTCGGACTCGACCCAGAAACGCTCGTTGAACGCGTCGCGGAGATCCGCCGCCTCCCCCCGCAGGGCCGCCGCCCGGGGGGCGTGGCCGAGGGCCTCGTACACCTCGGCCATGCGCAGCTTGGCCAGGTAGACGTACGCCTGGACCTCGGCCAGGGCGATCGGGCCCTCGGCGAGCTTGCCGTCGACGTGGACCACCGAGTCGTGGGAGTCCTTCCAGCCCTGGTTGACCAGGCCGCGGGGGCTGGAGCGCCGGTACTCGAGGAACCCGTCGCCGTCCAGGTCGCCGTAGACGGCGACCCAGTCCAGGGCCCGCTCGACGTTGGGCAGCAGCCGCCGGCAGAACTCCAGGTCGCCGGTCCAGCGGTAGTAGGTGCCGAGCAGCAGCAGCCACAGCGGGGTCGAGTCGATCGAGCCGTAGTAGGGGGTGTGGGGGATGACCCCGGCCCCGGCCAGCTCCCCCTGGCGCAGCTCGTGCAGGATCTTGCCCGGCTGGGCGTCGCGCCAGTCGTCGACCTCGTCGGCCTGGAAGGCGGCCAGCACCTCGAGGGTGGTCCTGGTCAGGTCGGGGTTGACCATCAGGGTCTGGTGGCCGGTGAGCAGCGAGTCGCGGCCGAAGGGGGCCACGAACCAGGGGATCCCGGCCGCCACCACGTTCCCGTGCGTGGTCGGGGTGAGCAGCGCCCTGAGGTCGCGCAGGCCCCGCGACAGCAGCGAGTTGTACAGCTCGTTGTCGGTCCAGACGCGGGTGCAGGCGCGCTCCCAGGCCTCGTAGGAGCGGCGCAGGTCGTGCATGACCGCGTCGAAGGAGCGCTCGGGGGTCCGGGAGCCGACCGCCCGCGGCTCGACCGTGAGGGCGATCAGCTCGGTCTGGGTCGGCTCCAGGCGCAGGCGCCAGGAGGCCACCACCAGCCCGTCGTCGACCGAGACCTCGGTCGGCTCCAGCTCGAAGGCGATCCGGGTCTCGCGGAAGACGCCGTCCTCGCCGGCGTAGGCGAACACCGCCGAGCGCCGGTCGGCCTTGGGCCGGGCCAGCCGGCCCCGTACCGCCCGCTTGAGCCCGCGGACCTCGAAGATGTCGGCGAAGTCGGTGCCGAAGGTCAGGCGGACGGTGAGGGTGACGGCGGCGGCGTTGTAGTTCTTGATCCGGATGCGCTCGTACAGGCGGCCGTCGACGACCCGGGTGCGGCGGATGTTGACCGTGCCCTGGACGGCCGCGACCGAGCCGTCCTCCTCCACCAGGTCCTGGTTGGCCAGGTCGACGTGGCTGGCGTAGGCCCGGTCGGCCGAGGTCGACAGCAGCAGCGGGGCGTGCCCGTCGACCTCCAGCCGGAAGTCGGACAGGTAGCGGGTGTCACGCCAGTAGAAGCCGGCCCCGGTGGCCTGCTCGGCGTCCAGGTTCCCCTCGGCGTCGGCGCACAGGAACATGTCGCCTTCCTTGGTCGACCACAGGCGCTCGGTGCGGGCGTGCATGACGGCCGCGACGCCCTTGACCAGCACGCGGTTGACCGAGGCGTCGGCCAGCACGAACTCCTCGCCGGCGGGCGAGGTCAGCTTGTCGGGCACGGGAGACTCCGCGTCATTGGCTGCGGCACAGGAACGCGGCTGCCTCATCCTTCGGCGGACAGCCAGACGACTCGACCCGGCAGTGTACTAGAGCGTCGAGCGTCCCAGGGCGCCCTGGCCGGGCAGCTCCAGCCGCCGGACCCGCCAGCCCTCGGCGCCGGTGGCGGCCACCGCCTCCTCGGCGTCGGCCAGGGCGCCCGGGGCCGCCTGGCGGGGGCACAGGACCAGCAGCGACGGCCCGGCGCCGGAGACGAAGGCGGCGTGCCCGGCCGCGCGCAGCAGCTCGAGCAGCTTGGCCGCGTCGGGGGTCTGGGTCAGCCGTTCGGGCTGGTGGAGGAGGTCCTCGGTGGCCGGCAGGAGGAGCTCGGCGTCGCCGGCCAGGGCCAGGGGCAGCATGGCCGAGCGGGCCCCGGTGTGGGCGGCGACCGCGAACGGCACCCGCTCGGGCAGCAGCCGGCGGGCCTCGGCGGTGGCCATCGGCTCGGGGGCGACCAGGGCGACGGCGACCAGGTCGGGCGAGACGGGCACGGCCCGCCAGCGCGGCCGGCCGTCCTCGACCCAGGCCAGGGTGGCCCCGCCGTGCAGGCAGGGGGTGGCGTTGTCGGGGTGCCCCTCCAGCTCGCAGGCCAGGGCCAGCAGCTCGGCGTCGGGGAGGCCGGGGGCGACCAGCCGGCGGGCCGCGGTCAGGCCGAGGACGACGGCGGCGGCGCTCGACCCGAAGCCGCGCCCCAGCGGGAAGCCCTTGACCACCGACAGGTGCAGGGGGGGCAGGCCCACCCCGGCCTCGGCGGCCAGGCGGCGCATGGCCACCGCGACCAGGTTGTCGGGCCCGGTCGGGAGCAGCTCGGCCTGCTCGCCGCTCACCTGGATGGCGTCGACCGGGGCCCGGCGCACCTCCAGCTCGTCCCACCAGTCCAGGGCGATCCCGGCGGCGTCGAACGCCGGCCCCAGGTTGGCACTGGTGGCCGGCGCCCGGACGTGGAGGGGGTGGCTGGCTTCCATGGCCGGAAGCCTAGCCGATGCGGGCCCGCGGCCAGGTCAGGGCTGGGGCTGCGACTGCGTCTGGCCGGTGCGGAGGGGGATCTCCTTGAGCAGCAGGGCGACCACGAAGGCGACGACCAGGAACGGCACCCCGACGAGGAACACGTCGTCCAGGGCGTTGGTGAAGGCGCCGAGCACGATGCTCCTGACCGGCTCGGCCAGCTGCTGGATGGCCTGGACGTTGTTGGCATCCACGTGCGGCCCGCCGGCCCCCGTGTGGATGCCCGCCCTGGCCAGCTGCTCGGCCAGGTAGTGCGCGAGCCGGCTGGACAGCACGGCCCCGAACACGGCCGCCCCCATCGAGCCGCCCATCTGGCGGAAGAAGGTGGTCGAGCTGGTGGCCGCGCCCATGTCCCGGTACTCGACCGAGTTCTGCACGGCGGTGACGATCGTCTGCATGGTGAACCCGAGGCCGGCCCCGAACAGGTACTCGTACAGGGCGACCTGCATGAACGGGGTGTCCACGTCCAGCCGCGACAGCAGGACCATGGCCACGGTCATCACCACCGCCCCGATCACCGGGAAGATCTTGTAGCGGCCGGTGCGGGTGATCAGCTGGCCGGAGGTGATCGAGGTCGAGAAGATGCCGATGATCGCCGGCAGCAGGGCCAGGCCGGACTGGGTGGGCGTGAACCCCTTGACCGCCTGCAGGTAGACGGGCAGGAAGATGATCGTCCCGAACATGGCGATGCCGGCCAGGAAGGCGAAGATGTTGCCGACGGTGAACACCTGGTTGCGGAACAGCCGCAGGGGGATGATCGGCTCGGGGGTGCGCCGCTCGATCATCACGAACGCCACCGTCAGCAGGGCGGCCCCGGCGAGCAGGGCGAGCGCCCCGACCTCGGTCCAGCCGTAGTCGTTGCCCCGCCAGTCCAGGTACAGCAGCAGGCAGGTCACGGCGCCGACGATGGCGGCCGCGCCCAGGTAGTCGATGCGGTGCTCGCGGCGGACGACCGGCATCTTGAGGGCCGCCGAGGTGACCGCCAGCGCGGCCAGGCCGACGGGGATGTTGATGTAGAAGATCCAGCGCCACCCGACGGTGTCGGTGAGCCAGCCGCCCAGCAGCGGGCCGGCCACGCTGGAGACGCCGAACACGGCCCCGAAGTAGCCCTGGTAGCGGCCGCGCTCGCGGGGCGGGATGACGTCGCCGATGATGCTGAGGGCGATCGCGAACAGGCCGCCGCCGCCGACCCCCTGGAGGGCCCGGAAGGCGATCAGCTGGCCCATGTTCTGGCTGAGGCCGGACAGGGCCGAGCCGATCAGGAAGATCACGATGGCGACCTGGAAGATCAGGCGGCGCCCGTACAGGTCGGAGATCTTGCCCCACAGCGGCGTGGTCGCCGTCGAGGTGAGCAGGTAGGCGGTGACCACCCAGGAGAGCTTGTCGAGGCCGCCGAGCTCGCTGACGATGCGGGGCAGGGCGGTGCCGACGATGCCCTGGTCGAGGGCGAACAGCAGCATCCCGGCCATCACCCCGGCCAGCACGACCAGGATCTGCCGGTGCGAGAGGTAGTTGGGGGTGGGCTCGCCGGCGCCGGGCGGGAGCTCGGCCTGGCCGGTGGCGGCCGAGCCGGCGACGGCCGCGGTCGAAGGGGTGTCGGAAGGTGTGGTCATCTGGTCTCCGGATCTGCGGCCAGCCGGTCGAGGCTGTCGGCCAGCCGGGTGAGCAAGGTCGTGAGGGCGGCCCGGTCTCCTTCGGGCCAGTCGGCGATGGCCCGGTCGACCACCGTCGCCCGGAGCCGCATGGCCCGCGCGAGGGCGGCCCGGCCCTTGGGGGTGAGCCGGATCCGCGAGGCACGCCGGTCGCCCGGGTCCTCCGTCCTGGCCAGGAACCCGCCGTCCTCCAGGTGGCGGACGTGCCGGCTGGCCGTGGAGGTGTCCAGCCCCATGCACCCGGCCAGCTCCGACACCCGCAGGGACCCGTTGGCCAGCACCTGGTAGAGCACGTGCATCATCGCCGGGTCCCCGTGCCCCTGGGGCAGCCGCGACTTGAGCCGCCGGCCCACGGTCAGCAACGAGACCACCAGCTGCTGTCCGCTGGTCGTCTCTCTGGGCAGGGTGGGCACGGGCACGCCGACCACCTTGCCACAGATTGCTTGCAGCATGCAACTAATTGTCGGGTCAGCGGTGCGGAGGCTCGGGCGGGGACCCGGTCAGTCCAGGTTCAGGTGGGCGGCGGCGGCCGCGGGGTCGGGGGCGATGCGGGTGGGTTCGGGGGCGCCGGCGAGGGCCCAGTCGGGGTCCTTGAGGCCGTTGCCGGTGACGGTGCAGACGACCCGGCGGCCTCGGGGGAGGTTGGCGTCGAGGAGGCCGGCGACCGAGGCGGCCGAGGCCATCTCGACGAACACGCCCTCCTCGCGGGCCAGCAGGCGGTAGGCGGCCAGGATCTGGCGGTCGGTGACCGCGGCCAGCCGCCCGCCCGAGGAGGCCACCGCCCGGCGGGCGCCCTCGGCCGAGGCGGGGCGGCCGATCCGGATGGCACTGGCGATGGTGGCCGGCCGCTCCACCGGCCGGCCGGTGACCAGCGGGGCCGCCCCGGCGGCCTGGAATCCCAGCATCGCCGGCCGCCGCTCCCCCGCCTCGGTGTAGCCCAGCCAGGTGGCGGTGATGTTGCCGGCGTTGCCGACCGGGATGCAGTGGACGTCGGGGGCGTCGCCCAGGGCCTCGACGATCTCGAAGGCGACCGTCTTCTGGCCCTGGATGCGCAGCGGGTTGACGGAGTTGACCAGCGCCACCGGGTATTGCTCGGCCAGGGCCCTGACCAGGACCAGGCAGTCGTCGAAGCTGCCGTCCACGGCCAGCACCGACGCCCCGTGGACCAGCGCCTGGGCGAGCTTGCCGAGGGCGATCCGGCCCTCGGGGATCACCACCGCGCACGGGATCGCGGCCCGGGCCGCATAGGCGGCGGCCGAGGCCGAGGTGTTGCCGGTGGAGGCGCAAAGGACGGCCCGCGCCCCCTCCTCCAGCGCCCTGGAGACGGCCACGGTCATGCCACGGTCCTTGAACGAGCCGGTCGGGTTGGCCCCCTCGACCTTCAGCCAGACGTCGCAGCCGGTCCGGGCCGACAGCACCGGCGCCGGCACCAGCGGGGTCCCACCCTCCAGCAGCGTCACCACCGGGGTCCCCGGACCCACCGGGAGCCGGTCGCGGTAGCGCTCGATCAGTCCCGGCCAGGCCGGCCTCCTGCCCAGCCGATTCACCGGGGCACCCCTTCGGGGTTCCCTGGCCCCTGCGGCCGACCAGGGACCCGACCCG
>Ga0209481_10000982_pt1 | contig 11608 bp, 14 predicted proteins | sample SoiMetdeltSBSDD3_FD_187598 | JGI IMG/M metagenome (GOLD analysis project Ga0209481, IMG submission 187598) | Bulk soil microbial communities from a Populus tree surrounding site in Tennessee, USA - Soil MetaG P. deltoides SBSDD3 (SPAdes) (version 2) | ecosystem: Environmental > Terrestrial >...
GCGGTAGCACTGGCAGCGGGCGCGATTGATGCGGGCGTACCGGATTTGCAGCGGTATGGGCAGATGTTCTTAGGCTTGCGTAAAGACCTGGCGGCGGGCGGTGAAGAAACGCAGGCGATGTTGGAAAAACTGCATATTGACCCGGATGATATTGGGATTGAAGGGTATACGGCCATCCTGGATTATTTGGCGCAAATCGAAGACCAGGCCGTTCAGACGCAAGCGATTACGGACACTTTTGGTTCACGCGCACAAGGATTAACCGCGCCGCAGGTGTTAGCGCCGCCGGATATGGAAGTGTTGTCAAAGGACATGGATAACCTCGCAGCGGATACGGGGGACACCTTTGAACACAATATCAGCGACTCCTTGAACAAGGCTGTTGATAGCTTCCAGGTGGAACTCGTCTCCGCGTTAGATGATGCGCTCAATATCTCAGGCTTTATCGACAAAATCACGGGCGCGGCAACCACCTTCTCACAGTCGATTAAAGAAGGCATGACCATTGGGCAAGCGTTAGAGGTTAGCCTCGCGTTGCCGGAAGGCAGCTTTAGTAGTTTTGAGAGTAGCGTCGGCAACTTCGCAATTGGCGTACTGCAATTGATTGCAGGTGTGCAGGACTTCGTTCGGGCGGATAGTTCAGGTACACGGGCAGCGATTGCACGCATGGCAACCACGCAACTGGCGTTTGATTTACAGGTTGCCAATCCCGACGAACTCGGCGGCATCATCATGACCGCGATTGACCGGGGCGTAAGCGACTCGAATATACAAGCGGCGTTAGAGCAGGGCGTGCAGGACTTGGTAGACGCAGGCAAGCTGGACGAAGCGGCTGCACTCTTGGCAGAAATACAGGCTAGCCAAACCGGATTATCCGATACGGCGCAAAACCTGATTGAGCAATACGGCGGGATTAACGAAGCGATTGAAGCCTTTAGCGGTACGCAGGTACAAGTGTTTGGCAGTCGTGAAGAGATGGAAGCGCAGCTTGCCGCCGTTGAGGAATTGAAGGGCGCGCTCAGTCTGCATGACGTGGACACCGCCGCCATACAAGCGCCGATTGATGAGCAAAATCAAGTCATCGCCGATCAAGCCGCCGTGCTGGATGAAGCCAATAAGATGTTTCTGGACAGCGTTGCGACGAATTTTGACACTGCCGTTGTCAGTATGCAAACGTCCGAAGACGCCCTTGCCTCAAGCACAGCGGCCTGGGAAAAAGAGGTCTCGGATATGGTAATAAGTACGGTTACAGATTCATCTACCCTGGCAACCGACGCCAAAGCCAATATCGACCTCTTTACCAGTGGTATACTGGCGATGTCCGGCGCGTTGATGGATACGGTTGTCAACCTCGCGGGGCCACTCAGCGACTTTGCCGCGCAGCTTGGCGGTTTCGTGGACGTCGGCACACAAGCGATTACCGTCGGTGGACAAATTGGCGCGCAAGGGGGTGTTGTGCCAGCAGAGACCACCTTCGGCGCAAGCGGCGGTAGTTTTGCGCCGGGCGCGCACGTCTTCGGTGAGCATGGCGCGGAATTCGGATTTACCGATGAGCGTATGGCGGTGCTGAATAACCGCACAACCGAAGCGATGATGGCAGGCATGGCGATGGGCGGCGGCACAACCGTGAACATCTATAACACGTTTAATCCAGCCAGCGCAGCCGCCAGCATTGGCGGCATTGGCGTGATTAACAATCAACTGCGCGGGTTTATGCAGTAGGAGTATCCATGACGGTAGTCAGCAATTCAATTGCTCTGATGATTATGAAGGGGATTCCAAGCGCCCCGCTTGACCCGAACTCGGCCGAAGCGCCGATGGAAAGTCTCGATTTACTCGACAGCACGGGCTTAGGTTTGCTCACGGAAGGATGGAGTCCGGCGATTGCACCGCTCAAAAACGGCGGCTTATGGGTAGACAGTGCGACGATGGATGGGCGGGCGCTACTGTCTGATAACGTCGGCAACGTCGTAGAGACCATGCAGGTGACGTGCAGTTCGTCACTGATTGCCAACCGTTTAGCCATTCTCAAAAAGCTAGGGCGGTTGGCGCGTATGGCGCGGGCGTTCCACTCCACCAGTTGGCAGATCGACCCGGTGTATTTGAAGTGGGCAGCAGCTTGCAACAATGGCTTAGAACAATATGCGCTGCTGTACAATATTGATTGGGCAATTAACGGCGACACGCTTGACCCGATGAGCGCATGGGATGTGACACTGACAATGGAACGTGAACCATATTGGCGCGGGCTATGGCCGGGTGCAAATCCGATTGAGTGGACATTCCAGGCACAAGGGAAAACGCGCGGTGTGCAGTCCCCGAATGAAGGTTATACGTATATGGATATGGACTTACTTACAGGGACAAATCATCTCGCCTATGGCACTGTGCAGAATCGCTATGAATGGAATTCGTCAGATTATAGTAAGGCGCTTGCCGTAAACTTTATTGATATTCCAGCGACTGCCGTACCGGGGGATGCGGAGGCGTTAGTGTGTGTTACTGCACAGTATTCATGGAGGGGTGATGTTACTCTACAGATGGCTCTATCCACAAAACCCACCACGCTAAAGACGCCAACGGGATTAACGCGAAATCTTTGGAATGTTCTCAATGGGGGGGATGCGGACTTTGTTAACACAGGAGGCGGCTCAGGTAAAACGATTGATACTTGCGGCGTATTTAGTAATAATAGTAATGTCAATCAATATAACGTTACGCAGGTATTGGCGGGGTTGGCTGCGATGACGGAACTGGTTTATTGGGAGGTGGGTGTGAATAATGTCCCCGCTTTGGATGTGAATCTATGGAGAGGAACTTACGCAGTTTACCTTCGCGGAAAACAAACTGCCGGAACGCAAGGGGATGTAGTAGGGCAATTATCAATCATCAATCATCGATATAGTGAAATGATATTGCCTAGATTTACCTTTCCGGTATTAACACCCGCTGCTAGTTGTATTCTGGAATGGGACTCTATTTATGTGGGTACAGTCAAGTTACCTTTTGACGCAGATGCGCGCTCTGCCGTTTCCGGCGGTAGAGGGTTAGGGGTTGTCGAGTCAGCGAGTATTGCGGGTAATTTGCGGGTGAGCCTGAGTCTGCAAAATACCAATGCCGCAGCACGGACAGTGGAGTTTATAGACCTATGGTTTATACCTATTGATGAGGCTGCGGTTGAATTGAGACATCCTGACGAATATTATGGGTCGGCGGGTAATGAAGGTTGGTTGATAGCGGATAATACCACCTATTTGAATCACGGGAGGACGGGAGACTCATTTAGACAATTAGACAACACTGCCGCATTAGCCTCATTTTGGGAGTCTGAAATCGAAAGCAGGGGACAAATGCTTAAATTGAAGCCGGGTGTAAATAACCGTATTTATTTTATGCAACGGATAGTCCCTGAAACTGGAGTTGCTGCTGCTTATACGCGCGCTGCGGATAGTATAACCGTTCGCCTCAACATTGTGCCGCGTTGGTCATCAGTGAGGGATGTCTAATGGCAGCGTTGCCGCACCATCTCCATATCTATGAAAAGCCTGCACTTGGCAACAGCTTCCTTACGCGCAAGCCTGTCTACAATTACACACACACGATTAGCGCGATGGGCTGGTTTGATACCGCCTCGTGCAATCTGCGTCTCACCGACAAGGAAGCGGAGATTGCTTTCGAGAGTTGGATAGACAATCGCGTAGCGGTGTTTGTGGACAATCCCGTCTATCCGATATGGGAAGGGCTGATTACGCGCGTGACGCCGGAATTTGGTAACGTTGTCCCGACACGTTCTAGCGATGCGATGTTCAATCGCAGCACGACCACCTATACCGGACAAGGTACGAATAACGTGCAGACACCCGCCGTAAACACTACAGATAGTCAGGCGATTTATGGCATCAAACACGGCAACCTCGAACTGGTATTTGACACGACAACTTCCACACGTGATACCACTATCCGCGATTTTGTACTCGCTTGGCAGTCCTGGCCGCAAAGCAGTTTACAATTCAGCGAGGCCGGGCGCATGGTACGGGTGGAGATGCTGGGCATGTATCACACGTTGGATAAGGAGAATATCCGGGTTACAGGTGTGGTTGATCGCACGTTAACCACTTTAATAACAAACCTCATCGGTGCGCTTGGCAACGGCGCAACCTTCTTTGATAACACGATTACGTCACTGATTGAGACCAACACGATTACCTCAAACGAGAATACCACGCGCGGCGAGACCGCCTGGCAGCAAGTGATGAAGTGGGCAGAGACGGGCGACGGCACCAATCGCTGGATTGCCGGGATTACGCCCACCGACCCGAATACAGGTTTACGCGCGTTCTATTTTAGAGACGCCAATACCGCCGTTGAATACACGGCTAATGCCCGTGACGGCGCACGCATACGTAATCAGTTTGGCGGGCTGGTAAATGCTTGGAACGTACTACCGGATAGAACGTTGCGCGTGAATGACATCCTCGTTGGTTGGAACGGGATGGGAGACGACCCGCGCGAGATTTATATTGAGAGTGTGAATTATGACGCAGAAAGTCAGCGCGTGGCTTTAACCGCTGCCGATGATGTGACGACCGATGGAGTTATCCAAGCCAAACGTTTTGCCAAGATGAGCGGGTCACGTTTTGGACACCCGCCGCGTATGACGATTAACTGAGGCCGCCGTGATACTAACGCACTACATCGTCGCACAAAATCAAATCAATCCGTTCACAGGTTTAGGCGAACTCGGCAGTGAACTCAATGATTTACGTAGCCTCGTCGTATTTGTGGTGTTGATGTTTGGCATCGGCATGATTTATCTGTTAATCGAGCGCAGCCGCGCCAAGCGTGATCGGGAAATCCAGACAACACGGCGCGTGGAAATCGAAACACAAGGCAAAATCGATAGTTTGCAGGCGCAAGAAAATTCGGCTGTGGTTACAACGCTGCGGGATATGTTTACGGAGATGGTAAAAGCCAACCGTGAACAAGCGGAATCGCAACGCATGGTTGCCGCCGCCATTGAGCGCAGCAGTAACGTCGGTCTTGCCAATTCACAAGCGATTACCTCCAATACGGAAGCAACCTTTACAGTAAACGAAACCATGAAAACCTTACCCGCCGCTATGAGCGCGATTGTAGAGAGCGCAGCCTCGCGTAATCTCACCAACTATAGCGCACAGATGACAGGTTTAGGGGCGAACCTGCAACAAATTGACGCGGGTATCCAGGACATCAACAAATCACTCAAAAGCAAATATTGGATGAATTCAACTGATGCGGTTAAAATCATGACGGGTGTTGAAAAGATTGCCAAAGAGGTTAAACTTTTGCTTGCAAAAACCACTGGCGAGATGCCTGTGATTATGCAGACCGATACGGTCGAATTGAAAACTGAAATCACGACGATAGACACAAAGGAAGGTGACTGAATGAGTCAACGTATTGCAATCCTGCTACTCACGATTGTACTGTTTATCATAGGCGCGGCGTTTGGTACACCGGGCGAATATCCGCTCGTCAACGGTAGTTATCTGACACCGGAACTGCTGTTGTCACTGATTACACCGATTGTCGCGGGTATTATCGCGCTGCTTAATCTGTTTGCTGCGCTTCATGCCAAAATCACCGCGGAAACGATTAATCCAAATGATGTTGTGGCGTTATTGAAGTCGCGTGAATTCCTGACTTATCTTGTGGCGCTGGTTGCACTCGTGAGTGAGTTATTCAATATCCGTATTATTGACGCCAATACACAGACGATGATTGTAGACGCAATCCTAATTGTGTCGGCACTTATGCTGCGCGATTATGCTAAACGTCCCGATGGCATGGTTATTCACGTGCGTAGTGATGAGACCGTTTATCTGAAAGAATATCCAAGAGGATAATATCATGACACTCACAATCGCCGATGCGTTCTTTTTCGTGGCGCTCGTTCTATTCGTGATTGAATTCCTGCAAAGCCGTAGTCTCTCATCAGCGGCGTTTGCTTGTATATCGCTAGGGTTCATCCTGCTGACATGAGCAAGTATGGATATAACGTCCTCAAGGTTGACAATCAGAGCTTCAACCGCCTTTTAAGTCACTGTGCGAAGTTGCCACCGGGTTGTATTCTGTTTTACAACTCACAAGGCGACCTCGCATGGAAGTTCAAGGCGGCCTTCCCCGATTGGATTGTCATACATCGCTCATGGCCTGACCATGTGGAGTGGCAACAAACCACGCCAAGTGAGTGGTATCGTAGACACTTCAACCGGGGCAATAACGGTGTTATTATCCACACGCAAAACGAGGTGGGCGTGTTGGACGCTTATTTTGATTGGAGTACGGAACTCACCAAGATAGCACGCCCGGATATAACCCGCTTTGTACACCTGAACTTTGCCGTTGGACATGGCGACCTTGAGACGTGGAAGCGACCCGCCGCAAGACGCTTTTTAGAGGAGATTGCCAAGGATGGCAAGCGGCATTACGTTGGACTGCATGAGTATTGGCCGAGCGAACCGAATGTGTTTACGCGCGGTACAGACCAGCAGAACCCCGCCATTATTGACCGTTCCAAGTGGCATAAAAGCCTTGCGGACGCGCTACCGGGCTGGCTATGCGCGCGGTATCCATTTTTGTATCAAGCGTGTGATGAGATGCAAATACCGCGTCCACCAATTCTGCTGACCGAAGTCGGCACGGCAGAAATTGGCGCGGTGGACGCCTGGCAGAAAGCGTTACCAAAGACGCCGCCTTATACCAATTTAGACGGTTGGAAAGCCAATCGTGAGGTCTGGCGCAAGTGGTGGCCGGACTGGACACACGAACAAGCCTACGCTGAACAGATGCTATACGGCTTGCGCGTGCTGTGGTCTGGTGTTGAAGGCGTGGTTGTCTTCGGCTGGGGCGACAGTGGCGGTTGGGAAGCGTTTGACGTTGCCTATGCAATCGACTTCCAAGCGCGTATGGAAGCGGGTCTAAAGCAAACCACGCCCGCGCCGACTCCCGCGCCGCCAGCACCTGTTCCCGTGCCAACCCCTACCGAAGTCCCGTTCCCGACAACCGGATTTGAGTCTGTTATCATCACGCCACTTTATGCGACGATAAATATGCGTAGCCAGCCTAAAATCGCGCCAAATATCATCCTGATACTCGACAGTAAGGTGCGTGCTGAAATCGCGCCGCTAGGGGCGTTTTTGGACGCTTCGTATAAATGGTATCCGATCAGGATTGGAAGCATGCACGGTTGGCTACGCAATGACGTGTTTACGTTTATGGCGGATGTACCCCCTGAACACAACACGATTACGCTCACCGATAGCGAGATCGCCGCGTTGAAGTCGATTGCGGGCAAGCTGCCGTGAACTACCAAACGGTTTGCGGCTCCCTGTGTGCGGGCGTTATCTTTATTGCCGCGTATATCGGCTACCGCTTTTACGCTGGCTGGATTGCCGGGTCACGGGAACGGCACGAACGCGATTAGCGCAATAACGCCGCCACCCTCGCCTTGACCGCTTCATAATTCGCCTCGTCATATTCCACGCGCAACGCTTCCAAGCGTGCGACGGCGCGTTCTTGCTGCCCTTCGGTAATCAGAAGCAAAATCAGCCGCGCCTTGAATTCAACGAAATCGTTGAAATTATCGGCATACTGCTGTATACTGGTATTGTAGGCTTGTGAATGTTCCACTGTATTCCTCTATTCCTTAACGCCCGCCCTGAACGGGCGTTACCTTTTATATGCTATAATCAGCATAACGCACAAACGGAGTTGGACGTATTGAGACTTTGCGATACCTGATATTTTTTACAATCTTGATTTTTGCCGCCTGCACAACCACGTCCGACCTCACGTTAGAAGCGGAACGTGCAAACACGCATAAAACGCTTACAGCGCTTGCAAAAACGCCGACAAGCACCGCTACGCTAGTTGACACGCAAACCCCTACAGAAACGGAATTTAGTACTGTAACGCGCGAAATTCCAACCTTTACGGAGACAGCTACGTGGACGCCAACAAACACAGAGACACCGTTACCATCCATCACCCCTACCGCCTCGCCAGAGACAAGTCCGACCTCCTCCGATACCCCGCCGCCTATCCCGACTGTCGAGTTCACACCGACAGCCGAGGTTTTTGTGACGACGGAAGCACAGCTACGCCAGTGTACAAGCCAGCTAAACGCGATATGCCGTATAAGTGGAACTATCCCACTCACAAGCCAACTGATAATCCAGTCTAGCGGCGTCACCTTACGCGGCGGGGCAATCACGAACGCGCCTGAGTATCCTGACCGCCTTGTCATGATTGCACGCACGACGGATGTGCGATTGGAAGGGGTGACGATTTATGGCACGGTTGCCAACGAAGGCAGCGTCGTAAAAGATTGCTTGCTTATTCTGGACAGCAACCGGATTACGCTTGACCATGTGACGTTGAAGTGGTGTGAGGACGAGAACGCGGACGTCACGGGCAGCACCAACGTAAACATCCTCAATAGCGTGATTATGCAACCGCTCCATTGCGCCATGCACACCAAAGGCTGTCACGGCTATGCAGCGCTCATTGTTAACAGCACCGCCACTATCCGAGATAGTGTAATCGGCAGCGCGAAGGCGCGGATGCCGGAGATACAAAACAGTCATGTAACGATGGAGCGCGTGTTATTGGATAACCTAGACGGCAGCGCCATACAGGTGATGTGTGATGCTGTGCTGACGACACAGGGGGTTATTATTCGCGGCGGTTTCGACACAGACGATGTGAGCTATGGGATTACCACACCACACGCGGAGGATTGTGTACCTGCTGGCAAAGCGACACCGTTGATTACTGAGAAGTGTACACTCGTCACCAATTGGCATGTATCAGGTAGCGACAAATATCCGCGTGTGCGACGTTCCAGCACCTATTACACCAATCCGATTACGACCACCGAATTTAAGAGCGATGCGAGTGGATGTGTGATGCCGACGATTGAGGATGTAGACGTGACAATACAAAACGCTGGCTCACAAGGGACGCCAGCGTGTTTACGTGAGGCGAATTGTCAGATTATTGACGCGCAGCCAAGTTGATACCACAAATGAACATTTGCAAAGGTAATTCAGCGGTGCTTATGTTTCTCGAATTCCAATACTGCAATTTCAAGCAAGGACGATATTGGCAGCTTCGCCGGGAGGCTATTGGCATACTTCAACAGGATAAGTGCCAATGTAATCAGGTCTTCATCCGAATAGGCGTAAGGGATATTCGGGTCTTTGTCAAAGCACCGCTGCAATTCGTCCATGAGTTCTTTTTGTATCTCGTCCATACTTCTCCTTGTTCATCTATGCAAATCGTGATTCACACAGGTTTATTCATGCCTTCTTCCAGCACTTTGAGCAGTTTAAGCGATTGTTCATCGTTCTCAACGATGCCGTGAGCAACGCAGGCGAGTTCGTAGCACTCATCAGCGCTACTCCAATCCAACCCTGTCTCGACAAAGCTTTCAAGTTCACTGGCTACGCCATCGTCCGTTAAGGTATAGCCAAGTAGCACGCCGCAACGTTCGCAAGACGCACGGTCATCTTCTTCACTAGGCACATTGCCACCACCAAAATGCTCTCCTATCTTGGCATCGGGATAGAGTGCGTGAATACAATCCCAACAGTAGGACTCTGCCTCATCCACCCCGATGTCCAAGTTAGCGTCGTTGTAAAACCAGTGCATGTTTTCCGGTTCTGCCTGCCGTTCATCGAGCAATCGAATTAGCTCATGTAAACGTTCATATTGGTCAACACTCATATTATACCTCGCTTACTTATGCAAATTTTCGTTTGCGGTGAGTAATGATTGTCCGAAGCCGATTACGGCGGGCAAGTTCATCCTTCGCAGCACGAAGCCGTGTAGACTGTCTTCGTGTAAGCCTGCCTAGCCAAAAAAGACGTGTGAGTGTATCAACTGTCATTTTGACTGAGTCGTATGTACGGTCTTTTAGTAAATCCCTATCCTTCCAGTACAGGGTATCACTCATCACTCCCCGCCTTCCGTTTGCGGTAGTCTTCCAATGTAACCACCAATCGAATGTCGATAAAAACCAATTCATACATGAAGGTTCTCGGTTCGCCGACAATCTGCCAATAACTCGGCAGTTCTGTTAAATCACGTTGAAGCGCCCGTAAGACGTGCTCAGGTCGGGTTTCACCGGAGTGCATCATCCGGCTGACGGTAAAGCCAAGTACGCTCACCTGAGGAGCGCCGTTAATCTCCCATCTCTTAGTAATGAGCGCAGTGTGCATTTGTTCGGTCAGCACTTCAACCCAATCCTTCATTTTACCTATTTCTTCGCTCATCACTCACCGCCTTCCGTTGCCTTGACAACGGCGGCGAGGGTGTGAATATTATCAGAGCTACACTCAACACAAAATACAGGCAACTCTAAATTTGCAGACTTGCGTATTTCCATATCAGATTGATACTCCGCAATAATTGGCTTCGCCGCCTCGACCAGCGCGTCCCGTTGCGCCTCCGCTTGCCGCAGTTGTGCCAGCAGGTCAGCGCCAGCAGTGGTGCTGGCGAGTGCCGACTTTGCCACTTCGCGGATGGCTGCAACGTAATGATCACGGGTCGCAATATTATGTTCCCGCATATAAGCCGCCAGTAGTCGTAAATCGTTTGAGGCGATTACCTCCAACGCCGTCCGTAGTGCCGCAGCGCGCTCGGCTTGCAATTCTGCGATATATGCTTTGCCCGATTCAATCACCATTTCAGCGGCAGCTAACTTGAGTGTTTGTTGTGAAAATACCTCTCCAGACAACGACCATAGTGCTGCTTCCGCTTTTGCCGCTTCGAGTTCTGCAACGCGGCGTTGTAGGCAGCGCCAGCATACTTTATGACCGGATGTAATAAACTTGTACCCTTTGCCTTTACAAAAGGCACAATCGCTATATGCTTGCGTGCTGGCGTTCCATGTACTCATATCCCTATCTCTTTCTCTGGCTTCGTAAACATCCACGCGACGCCTTCGCGCAACTCCTCACAATTCCACTCGCTCACCTCTGACAGAATACGGCTCACCAACTCCGCAATATCTGCGTCCGTATCGAAGACAGGCAAATAGTAGCCGCACAAGCGCCGCGCCGGATTGCGGGCGTCCAGGTGAATTGTCGCCAGCCAGCCGCTATTGCGGAATAGACTGTCGAAGCGCAGTTCCACGCTGACCATGTCCCCGCGCGTAGACGGTAGGCCGCCCGTGCTGTCGTGCAGAACGATGTCACGGAACGGGTTAGCGTCTTTGTAGTATTCGTTACTTGCGTACAGATCGTGTATGTCATACATGACTTATTTGGCCTCCTGAGTAGTGCTTTGCGATTTTAGTTAACTTGTACCCACTTCGTACCGACAACCTGTGACGCCTCAATAAACTTCCAATTGGCGTTCGTGCCGTATTCAAAGTCAGATAACACAACGTAATCCACACCTTGTTTGCTGATGTAGTATTCCTGGAAGCGTCCGCATAGTTCACGACCCTCTACGTTTGCAATCAGATAAATCGCATAACGCGGCTGGCGCTGTGGTGTCGTGTACTGGCGGTTGAAGAAGTTGCGAAGCAGGTTAATCATGGTTGTTATCCTTTATCCTTATA
>Ga0209481_10000991_pt1 | contig 11528 bp, 10 predicted proteins | sample SoiMetdeltSBSDD3_FD_187598 | JGI IMG/M metagenome (GOLD analysis project Ga0209481, IMG submission 187598) | Bulk soil microbial communities from a Populus tree surrounding site in Tennessee, USA - Soil MetaG P. deltoides SBSDD3 (SPAdes) (version 2) | ecosystem: Environmental > Terrestrial >...
CGCCGCACGCTGCGCTTGCGATCGCGTTCCGACACTTCGGCGACCACGACTTACTTCACCTCGGGCGCGGTTTCGAAGCTGTGATACGGCGGCGGCGAGCTCAGCGTCCACTCCAGGCCGTGCGGCTTGGCGTCGTCCCACACCTTGTCGCTCGCTTTCGCGCCGCCGCGGATCGAGGCGAAGATCAGGTACGCGAACAGGAGCTGCGACAGGCCGAAGCCGAACGCGCCGATCGACGAGATCATGTTCCAGTCGGCGAACTGCGTGTTGTAGTCCGGAATACGCCGCGGCATGCCGGCGAGGCCGAGGAAGTGCTGCGGGAAGAACAGCACGTTGACGAAGATCGTCGACAGCCAGAAGTGCCACTTCGCGAGCTTCATGTCGTACAGGTGGCCGGTCCACTTCGGCAGCCAGTAGTAGATCGCGGCCATGATGCCGAACACCGCGCCCGGCACCAGCACGTAGTGGAAGTGCGCCACGACGAAGTACGTGTCGTGGTACTGGAAGTCCGCGGGCACGATCGCGAGCATCAGGCCGGAGAAACCGCCGATCGTGAACAGGAACAGGAACGACAGCGCGAACAGCATCGGCGGCTCGAACGACAGCGAGCCTTTGAACATCGTCGCCGTCCAGTTGAACACCTTCACGCCGGTCGGCACCGCGATCAGCATCGTCGCGAGCATGAAGAAGAGCTGGCCGGCGAGCGGCATGCCGACCGTGAACATGTGGTGCGCCCAGACGATGAACGACAGGAAGGCGATCGACGCGATCGCGTACACCATCGAGTCGTAGCCGAACAGCTTCTTGCGCGAGAACGTCGGGATGATCTCCGACACGATCCCGAACGCCGGCAGGATCATGATGTAGACCTCGGGATGCCCGAAGAACCAGAAGATGTGCTGGAACATCACCGGGTCGCCGCCGCCCGCGGCTTCGAAGAACGTCGTGCCGAAGTAGTGATCGGTGAGCAGCATCGTCACCGCGCCGGCGAGCACCGGCATCACCGCGATCAGCAGGTACGCCGTGATCAGCCAGCTCCATACGAACATCGGCATCTTCAGCAGCGACATGCCGGGCGCGCGCATGTTCATGATCGTCACGATCACGTTGATCGCGCCCATGATCGAAGACGCGCCCATCAGGTGCACGGCGAAGATCAGCATCGGGAACGCGTTGCCCGTCTGCAGCACCAGCGGCGGATACATCGTCCAGCCGCCGGCCGGCGCGCCGCCGGGCACGAGCAGCGTGCCGAGCAGCAGCGTGAAGGCGAACGGCAGGATCCAGAAGCTGAAGTTGTTCATGCGCGGCAGCGCCATGTCCGGCGCGCCGACCTGCAGCGGGATCATCCAGTTCGCGAGCCCGACGAACGCCGGCATGACCGCGCCGAAGATCATGATCAGCGCGTGCATCGAGGTCATCGAGTTGAAGAACATCGGGTCGACGAGCTGCAGCCCGGGCTTGAACAGCTCGGCGCGGATCACCATCGCCATCGTGCCGCCGACGAAGAACATCAGCAGGCTGAACAGCAGGTACATCGTGCCGATGTCTTTGTGATTGGTCGCGAACACCCAGCGGCGCCAGCCCTTCTCCGGGCCATGGTCGCCGTGGTGCGCGTCCTCGTGGTGATCGTGGACCGGGTCGGCGGGATGATGGTGCGCAATGCTGCTCGTGGTCGTGCTCATGAACTCTTACTCCGCCGCGTTCGCCGTCTTCGTGGTGTCCTGCTGCGACTTCAGCCAGGTATCGAAGTCCGCCTCCGAGCGGACATCGACGACGACCGGCATGAAGCCGTGATCGCGGCCGCACAGCTCGGCGCACTGCCCGCGATAGATGCCGACCTGGTCGGCACGGAACCACAGCTCGTTGACGAAGCCCGGGATGGCGTCCTTCTTCATGCCGAACGCCGGCACCCACCACGCATGGATGACGTCGCCGGCCGTCAGCAATACGCGCACCTTCTTGCCGACCGGCACGACCAACGGATGATCGACGTCCAGCAGGTAATTGGTGACCGTGCGCGGATCGACGCCGGAATCGAGCTGTCGCGCCGCGTCGCTCTCACGCGCCAGCGACGAGAAGAACGCGACGTTGCGTTCGAGGTATTCGTAATGCCAGCGCCACTGGTAGCCCGTGACCTTGACGGTCAGATCGGAGTTGCGCGTGTCCTCGATGCGCACCAGCGTCGCGGCTGCGGGCACCGCCATCGCGACCAGGATCACGATCGGAATGACCGTCCAGACGATCTCGGCGCGGGTGGAATGGTCGAAATTCGCGGGCACCGCGCCCTGCGAGCGCCGGAACTTCACGATCGAGTAGATCATCACGCCGAACACCGCGATCGCGATCACGACGCACACCCACAGGATCAGCATGTGCAGAGCATGGATGCGGCGGCTCAGGTCAGTGACGCCGACCGGCATGTTCAGCTCCCAGGCCGCGAACGCTGCCGCGGGCAGGCTGGCCAGTATCGCGGCCAGTGCGCATTTGACGATCTTCACCATGTGACGCGAGTGCTCCAATCCACGGCCCGCAATCTCACCGCCACGCTCTATTGTTCTTAAAGCGCGGGCGGTTCGTTCGTATTCCCCACCAGTTGTTTGAGACGAGCGGCCAGGCTGCGGCGCTCGTCTTCCGTGAGAAACCTTCCCACTTCGCAGGCCGCGCCGCGCGACTCGAGCACGAGCCGGCTCGGGTGCAGGGCCGTCGAAGGGGCGTGGAGTTTAACCTTCGACCCATGTCGAGGAAATACTAAGAAATGTTCTCCCCCGGGCCCGCTGCGCCGGAGCGTGATCGATTGCTCGTCGATGGCGATCGATTCGCGCTTGCTGCCGTCGCGCATCGAGGCTCGGACTGCCCACGCGAGCAGCGCGATTTCCATTGCGGCGAACAGCAGCACGGGCCACATGCCCTGCACGGCGTAGACCGCGGCGACGGCTAACGTCGTCGCTCCGACTATCGCCACGAACACGCCCGCGCCGATTGGCGTCAGCGAGCAGCGCGGCGTGAGCTCGATCAAGCTAACTTGAATCATCGGAGCGGTTTTTCCCGCGGGCAGCTCCGCACTGTGTAAGGAAAGTTAATCTTTGCGACGCGTGCGCAAGCGCTCGAACGGCACCAGCACCTCGTCGCCCACCCGTCGCGATGTCCGTTCGCCCACCGACCACGCATGGCCGTGGATGACCTCAACGCTGATGCGTAACGGGCCGTTCCTGACCAGCTCCTCGCTTCGGGATCGCACCAGCGCGCCGCGCGCGCGGCCGGTCAGGCCGTGCGGCCGACCCTGCGCGATGTTGCGCGCGCCGCTGCCCCGAATTTCGTCGAGCAGTGTCGAGAGGTCACGGTAGGTGACAGTCAGGCGCTCCGTGTCCATCACCGGCTCGGCGAACCCCGCGCGTAGCAGAGCATCTCCGAAGTCGTGCATGTCGATGAAGCGATGCACGTGCGTGAAGGGGTCGACGCCGCGCCAGAGCTCGCGCACTTCCTTCAAGGTGTCGGGCCCGACCGTCGTGAACGTGAACAGGCCCTTCGGCCGCAGCACGCGGGCGACTTCGCCGAACACGGCATCCGGCTCGTGACACCACTCGAGCAGCAGGTTGCTCAGCACCAGGTCGAACGACTGGCTGCGCACCGGCAAGCGGTGGGCGTCGCCGCACACCGGCGCGAATCGGCGCAGAAAGCGCTGCTGAGGCGCGCTTGCGCGCAGCATCGCGAGGGAAGAATCCAGCGCGATGACCTGCGCGGAGGGATAGCGACGCTTCAGCTCGCGGCTGGCATGGCCCGTTCCGGCCCCGAGATCGAGGACGGCTGTCGGCTGGAGGCGGACGATATCGAGCCGTTCGAGCATGCGGGTGCGGATTTCTCCCTGCACAGCCGCGGCCGTGTCGTACGTGCGGCTGGCACGGTCGAACGAGCGCCGCACCGTGCGCGGGTCGAGGAAGAATTCATCCGACATCCGTCGAATGTTATCCGCTCTCGGCCACCCTCATCCGTTGGCCGCCAACGCCGCGTATGTGCTTCTCCGCGCGGATGCCGAGCTGCTCGAACAAGCCGCGGTCGTGATGTTCGCTGGGGTTCTCGGTCGTCAGCAGCCTTTCGCCGTAGAAGATCGAATTCGCGCCCGCCAGGAAACACAGCGCCTGGGTCTCGTCGCTCATGTCAGTGCGGCCCGCCGAAAGCCGGACGTACGAGGCCGGCATCAGGAGCCGTGCGACGGCGATTACGCGCACGAAGTCGAGCGGCCGCGGCTTTTCCGCGCCGTACAGCGGCGTGCCGGGCACCTGGATGAGCTGATTGATCGGCACGCTTTCCGGATGTTGCGGCAGCGTCGCGAGCGTGTGCAGGAGCTGCGCGCGGTCCAGCTCGCTTTCGCCGAGCCCGAGGATGCCGCCGCAGCACACGTTGATGCCCGCGTCGCGCACCGCCTGCAGCGTGTCGAGCCGGTCCTGGTACGTGCGCGTCGTGATCACCTTGCTGTAGTGGCTCTCTGACGTGTCGAGGTTGTGGTTGTAGTAGTCGAGCCCGGCATCCTTCAGCTCGCGCGCCTGTTCGGGTGTGAGCATGCCGAGCGTCGCGCAGGTCTCCATGCCGAGCGCGCGCACTTCTTTGACCATCGCGGCGATCTGCGCGAGCTGCTTCGGCTTCGGGCTGCGATACGCCGCGCCCATGCAGAAGCGCGTCGCACCGTTGGCGCGCGCGATGCGCGCTTTGGCGACGACTTCTTCGATGTCGAGCAGCGGCTCGGACTTGAGCCCGGTCTCGAAGCGGATGCTCTGCGAGCAGTAGCTGCAGTCCTCAGGACAGGCGCCGGTCTTGATCGACAGCAGCGTGCTCACCTGCACCTCGTTCGGATCGAAGTTGGCGCGATGCACACGCTGCGCGTGATACAGCAGGTCCGCGAACGGCAGCGCAAACAGCTCGCGCACTTCGTCCAGCGACCAGTCCGTGCGCACTTCGCCGAGGCGCGCGAGCAGATGGTTTTCGAGCGAGCGGGGGGTTTGCGTCATGAAGTGCCTCGTTATTCGTGCGCCGGTCCGTGACGAGTGGCGGCACAGTGACTGTATGCCGTGGGCCGCTCATATCTGTCAACCGCGCCTCCAACATTGGGTTGACAGAAGCCGGTGCTGGTTGGCGGGGGCTCTCTGGCCATCCAACTGCATCCTGTGTGGCGGTGCAGGCGATGCAGACATCGATCTGTGCCAGGACTGCGCAGCGGATTTGCCGCGCAACGAGCCGCCGTGCGCGCCGCCGTTCAGCAGCAGCTTCGTGCCGTTCCGTTACGCGTATCCGCTGGATCACCTGGTGCGTGGCCTGAAATACCGCAACGAGCTCGCATGCGGTCGCGTACTGGGCCAGTTGTTCGTGAAGCAGCTGCTCGAGCGGCGTGCACCGTTGCCCGAAGCGATTATTCCTGTGCCGCTCGCGCCCGGCCGCTACCGGCAACGCGGCTACAACCAGGCCACCGAGCTGGCGCTGCCGATTCGACGCGCAACGGGCCTGGCACTGCGATCGGACATCGCGATCCGTCAGCGCGAAACGATCGAGCAAGCGGGATTGGATCGCAAGGCGCGATTGCGCAATGTCACCGGCGCATTCGCAGCCATCGCGCCGCTGCATGCGCGGCACGTCGCGATCCTCGACGACGTCGTCACGACCGGCAGCACCGTCCGCGAGCTTGCGCAGGTCCTGCGTCAGGCGGGAGCGGAGCACATCGAGGTCTGGGCGATTGCGCGAACCGAAGCTACTGGTTGAAGAGATATTCGAGCGCGATGCCGATGAACACGGACATGCCGAAGTAGTTGTTGTTGAGGAAGGCGCGCAAGCACCGGTCGGGCTTGCGCTCGCGGATCAGGAGCTGCTCGTACAGCGCGAAGATCGCCGCGCCCGCGAGTCCGATGCCGTACCACAGCCCGAGCTTCAGCTCGTGCCCCGCGAGCCACAGCGCCAGCAGGCTCATGAGCTGCAGGATGCCGACGATGAAGCGGTCCGCGTCGCCGAACAGGATCGCGCTGGAGCGGATGCCGAGCTTGCGATCGTCCTCGCGGTCCGCCATCGCGTACATCGTGTCGTAGGCCATCGTCCACAGCAGCCCGGCGAGGAACAGCACCCATGCAAGCCGCGGCGGCATCGTTCCCGTCTGCGCCGCGAAGGCCATCGGCACGGACCAAGTGAACGCCACGCCGAGATAGAACTGCGGGATCGGGAAAAAGCGCTTCATGAACGGATACGTGAGTACGAGCACCGCGCCGATGAGCGTCATGAGCTGCGTGAGCTTGTTGAGCGTCATGGCGAAGCCGAGCGCGATGAGCCCGAAGCCCGCACACAGCGCGATCGCCTCGATCGGATCGACCAGGCCCGTGACGAGCGGGCGATCACGCGTGCGGGCGACGTGGCGGTCGAAATTGCGGTCGGCAAAATCGTTCATCGCGCAGCCGGCCGAGCGCGTCAGCACCACGCCGAGCACGAAGACCACGAACACGTGCGGATCGGGCCGGCCGCCGGACGACAGCCACAGCGCCCACAGCACCGGCCACAGCAGCAGCCAGATGCCGATCGGCCGATCGAGGCGCGTGAGCTGTGCATAGCCGCGCGCCTTGGCGGCCATGCCCGGCAGCACTTCGGTCACCAACGCGGTCGCTGCAAACTTGTGCGTGAGCCATCGCAGCCGATCGCGCAAGGTGTACGCGGGCGGCGGTGTGCTCAAGCGGGGCTCAGACTTTTCCAAACCGCTCCCCCTGTCCGATCCAGCGGCGCAACAGCGGCGCTATGTTCGCTTCATTCTCGCGCATCATCAATTCGGCAGCCTGCTGGACCTGCGGCAGCAGGTCGGCGTCGCGCACCAGGTCGGCGACACGCATCTGCATCAGCCCGGTCTGACGCGTGCCGAGCATTTCGCCGGGGCCGCGCAGCTCGAGGTCGCGCCGCGAGATCTCGAACCCGTCGTTGGTCGAGCGCATGACGCCCAGCCGCTCGCGCGCGACTTCGGTGAGCGGCGCGCGATATAGCAATACGCACGTGCTCTCGGCAGCGCCGCGGCCGACACGGCCGCGCAACTGGTGGAGCTGCGCGAGGCCCATGCGCTCAGCGTTCTCGATCACCATCAGGCTGGCGTTCGCAACGTCCACGCCGACTTCGATCACTGTCGTCGCGACCAGCAGATCGACCTTGCCTTCCTTGAAGCGCGCCATGATCGCGTCCTTCTCGCGTGGCGCCATGCGCCCATGCACGAGCGCGACTGTCAGTTCCGGGAGCGCTTCGGCGAGCGCCGCCGCGGTTTCTTCCGCGGCCTGCGCGTTCAACTGGTCGGACTCCTCGACCAGCGGGCAGACCCAGTAGGCCTGGCGCTTCTGCCGGCACGCATCGCGGATGCGCACGACGACTTCATCGCGCCGATTCTCGGTCATCGCCACGGTCTTCACCGGCGTGCGGCCGGGCGGCAGCTCGTCGATGATTGAGACATCGAGATCGGCATACGCGGTCATCGCCAGCGTGCGCGGGATCGGCGTCGCGGTCATGATGAGTTGATGCGGAAAGCGGCCGGACAGCCGGCCCTTCTCGCGCAACAACAACCGCTGGTGCACGCCGAAGCGATGCTGCTCGTCGACGATCACCAGGCCGAGACGCTCGAACTCGACGCCTTCCTGGAACAGCGCGTGCGTACCGATCGCGATCTTTGCGCCGCCTGATGCGAGATCGGACAACGCGCGCGTGCGGGCCGCGGCGTTGCGCTTGCCGGTGAGCATCGTCAGCGGCAGGTCGAATGCGGCGAACCAGGTCGAGAAGTTTCGGCCGTGCTGTTCCGCGAGCAATTCCGTCGGCGCCATCACTGCGGTCTGAAAGCCCGCTTCCGCTGCACGCGCGGCAGCGAGAGCTGCCACGACAGTCTTGCCGCAGCCGACATCGCCCTGCACCAGTCGCAGCATCGGACTGGGCTGCGCGAGATCGCGCTCGATCTCCTGCCACGCGCGCAGCTGGGCCCGCGTCAGATCGAACGGCAATGAGTCCGCGAAGCGCGCGACCAGCGACTGCCCGCCCGCGACGGCGAATGGCCAGCCCGGGTCGCGCTGAATCTCGCGGCGAAGCAGTCGCAGGCTGAGTTGATGTGCGAGCAGCTCTTCGAACGCGAGGCGTCGCTGCATCGGGTGCCGACCGCTGGCGAGCAGCTCCGTGTTCGCATCCGGCGGCGGACGGTGCACGAAGTCGAGTGCATCCCGCAGCGGCGGCAACTGCAACGGCTGCAGTATTGCCGGCGGGATCCAGTCGCGAACGGCACGCTGCGAAAGCTCGCGCAACGCCATGCCGGTCAGTTGTCGCAGCCGCCCTTGCTGCACGCCTTCGGTCAGCGGATAGATCGGTGTGAGCGTGTCTTCGGTCGCGTTGGCTTCGCCGCCGACGCGCCGATACTCGGGATGCACGATCTCGGGGCCGCCGGGTCCGCGGCGAATCTCACCAAAGCAGCGCAGGCGCGTGCCGCGCGCCAATCCCTGCTGCTGCGATCCCGAGAAATGAAAGAAGCGCAGCGTCAGCGACCCGGAGCCATCGCCGATCCGGCACAGCAGCTGGCGACGGCCGCGAAATGCGACCTCACACAGCAACACCTCGCCTTCGATGACGGCACGCTCGCCGACTCGGAGCGAGCCGATCGGCACGACGCGCGTGCGATCTTCGTAGCGCAGCGGCAGCAGGAACAGGAGATCCTGCACGGTCGTGATGCCGAGCCTCGCCAGCTTTTCGGCGAGCGACTCGCCGACGCCGCGCAGCGTCGTGACGGGGCGCAGCTCCGACGACTCAGCGGACGTGCGCTGCGTCGCCGGTGCGGTCACTCCAGCTCCACCACGCAGTCGATTTCGACGCGCGCGCCTTTCGGCAGGCCCGCGACGGCGACGGTGACGCGCGCGGGATACGGCTCGCTGAAATACTCCGCCATGACTTTGTTGAGCGTCGGGAAGTCGGCGAAGTCGAGGATGTAGACCGTGACCTTCGTGACCTGCGCGAAGCTGCCGCCCGCGGCGCCGACGATCGCCTTGAGATTGTCGAACACGCGCCGGACCTGCACTTCCATCGGGCCCTGCACCAGCTCGGCGGTCGCGGGATCGAGCGGAATCTGCCCCGAGCAGTACACGGTGCTGCCGACTTTCACGGCTTGGGAGTAAGTGCCAATGGCTTTCGGCGCGTTCGCCGTCGCGATGATCGAACGGGGCATGGAAAATCCTCTCTTAGGCCAGCATGCGCGTCACGCGCAGCACTTCCGGCATTTTGCGCAAATTCTTGATGACGTGCGCAAGGTGTTTGCGATCGCGTACCTGCAGATCGAACACCAGGGTCGAGGCGTCGCCGTCGCGCTCGTCGACGGCGACGTGCTCGATGTTCGTTTCCGTCGTCGCGATGTTCGACGCGATGGCCGCGAGCACGCCCATGCGGTTCGCGACGTCGATGCGGATCTCGACGTTGAACAACCGGTCGACGTTCGGCTGCCACGTGACCGACAGCCACTTGTCCGGCTGCTTGCGATAGTTGCGCAGGTTGCCGCAGGCCTCGCGGTGAATCACGACGCCGCGGCCGCTCGACAAGTACGCCATGATCGGATCGTTCGGGATCGGGAAGCAGCAGCGCGCGTAGCTCACGACCATGCCTTCCGTGCCGGCGATCGCGAGTGCCGCGTGCGTGGACCCTGTCGCGACTGCCACTGCATCGGCATCGGACGGCAGCAGACGGCGCGCGACCAGCGGTGCGAGGCGCTCGCCGAGACCGATCTGCTCGAACAGCTCTTCCGGGCTCTTGAGATTGAACTCCGTCGCGACGCTCTGCAGCCGTTCTTCCGGCACTTTCTTCAGCGCCACGTTGAGGTCGGCGAGTGCCTGCGTCAGCAGCCGCCTGCCGAGCTCGACCGCCTCGGAATGCTTCAGGCCCTTCAGGTAGTGACGGATTGCGGCGCGCGCCTTCGCCGTCACGACGAAATTCACCCACGCGGGATTGGGCGTCGCGCCCTTGGCGGTGATGATCTCGACAGTCTGTCCGTTGCGCAGCGGTGTGCGCAGCGGCACGAGACGTCGATCGACCTTCGCGGCAACGCAATGATTGCCGATGTCCGTGTGCACGGAATACGCGAAGTCGACGGCGGTCGCATTGCGCGGCAGGCGGCGGATCTCGCCGCGCGGCGTGAAGACGTACACCTTGTCCGGGAACAGGTCGAGCTTGACGCTCTCCATGAACTCTTCGGAGCTGCCGCCGTGCGGCATTTCCATCAGGTGCTGGAGCCACTCGCTCGCGCGGTCGCGATACGTCTTGCCCGACTCTTCGCCGGTCTTGTACTGCCAATGCGCCGCGATACCCGACTCCGCGACGCGATGCATGTCGTCGGTGCGGATCTGCACTTCGATCGGCATGCCGTTCGGCCCGAACAGCGTCGTGTGCAGCGACTGGTAGCCGTTGATGCGCGGAATCGCGATGTAGTCCTTGAAGCGGCCCGGCATCGGTCGGTACAGGCCGTGCACCAGGCCGAGCGCGCGATAACAGGTGTCGACGGCGTCGACGACGATGCGGAAGCCGAACACGTCGACGATCGACGCCAGCGGCGAGCGCTTGCGGCGCATCTTCTGATAGACGCTATAAAGGTGTTTCTCGCGGCCCTCGACGCGGCCCTTCACGCCGGCCTTCTCCAGCGCGCCGCGCAGGTTGTCTGCGATCTTGCCGACGAACTGCTTCTGGTTGCCGCGCGCGCGCTTCAGCGCTTTTTCGATGATGCGATAGCGGCCCGGGTACAGCGCCTTGAAGCCCAGCTCCTCGAGCTCGGACTTGATCGAGTGGATGCCGAGGCGGTTGGCGATCGGCGCGTAGATCTCCAGCGTCTCGCGCGCGACGGTGCGGCGCTTGGCCGGCGGCACAGAGCCGAGCGTCCGCATGTTGTGCGTGCGATCGGCGAGCTTGACCATGATGACGCGGATGTCGCGCACCATCGCCAGCAGCATTTTGCGGAAGCTTTCCGCCTGCGCTTCGGCGCGGCTGCGGAACTGGATGTGGTCCAGCTTGGAAACGCCGTCGACCAGCTCGGCGACGTCGGCGCCGAAGCGCTCGGCGATCTCGTCCTTGGCGGTCGGGGTGTCTTCGATGACGTCATGCAGGATCGCCGCGATGATCGTCGGCGCATCCATGCGCAGGTCGGCCAGCAGGTCGGCTACGGCAACCGGGTGGGCGATGTACGGCTCGCCGGACAGGCGCTTCTGGCCCTCGTGCGCCTCAGCGCCGAACTCATAGGCGTCGCGGATGCGATCGACCTGCGCCGGCGGCAGGTAGGTTTCGAGCTTGTTGAGAAGCTGCGTGACGCCGATCGAGCGTCTTCCAGTCGGCAGGAGCCCCAGGATGGAAGACGCGTAGTCCATTGCTGCGACCGGCAGGCCGACCGGATGGGGGGGTGGATCAGTCTCCCAAGCCGAGGTGCGGAGCGCGCAGCTCGCCGGACATTTCCATCTCCGGCATCGTTTCGGGCTGCGGTCGCTCGGCCTCTTCGAGAATCTCAGGCCCGATGTGGCCGG
>Ga0209481_10000996_pt1 | contig 11495 bp, 5 predicted proteins | sample SoiMetdeltSBSDD3_FD_187598 | JGI IMG/M metagenome (GOLD analysis project Ga0209481, IMG submission 187598) | Bulk soil microbial communities from a Populus tree surrounding site in Tennessee, USA - Soil MetaG P. deltoides SBSDD3 (SPAdes) (version 2) | ecosystem: Environmental > Terrestrial >...
GGGAAGCTGCGCATCCGTCTCAAGCGGGTCGACATCCTGAACTGCGACGCCGCCCTGCCCTCGATCCAGCTCTTTCTGTGAGCACCGCGCTCGTGACCGGCGGCAGTGCGGGCATCGGCCGGGCGGTGGCCGAACGCCTGCTCGCGGCGGGCTACGAAGTGATCTCCCTGGACTTGAGACCGACAAGCCTGCCGGTTCGTCAGGTGAAGGTCGATCTGACCGACACCGAGGCGACGCGGCAGGCGGCAAGCGAGATCGCGCGCAGCCACGCCGTCACCACGTTGATCCACAATGCGGGGGCCATCCGCCCTGCCCTCCTCCAGGACGTGCAGCTCGCCGACCTGGCGGCGCTCGCCAACCTGCACCTCGCTGCCGCGATCACGCTGACGCAGGCGGCGCTGCCGGCGATGAAGGGAGCGGGCTACGGCAGGATCGTGTTCGTTTCGTCGCGCGCGGTGCTCGGCGTGCCGACCCGCACCGCCTACGCCGCCACCAAGGCCGGCATCGTCGGCATGGCTCGCACCTGGGCGCTCGAGCTCGCGCCGTCCGGCATCACGGTGAACGTGGTCGCGCCTGGGCCGATCCGCACCGCGAACTTCCACGACATCGTCCCGCAGGGCAGCCCGCAGGCCGAGCGCATCGCGCAGGCGATTCCGGTGCGGCGGCTAGGCGAGCCGGGCGACGTCGCGCGGGCGGTGATGTTCTTCGCCGACCGCGAGGCCGGCTTCGTCACCGGCCAGCTGCTGTACGTCTGCGGCGGCGCGAGCGTCGGCGCTTTTTCGCTCTAGCAGCGCTTCCACCAGCCTGCGCTGCGCCGGCAGGCACACCCGCTTCAGGTCGTAGCGCTCGAGCACCGTGCGCCTCGCCGCTTCCTTCAAAGGAACGAGGTCGCTCCGGCGCTGCAGCGCCATGTCGATCTCGGCAGCAATCTTTTCGGGGGAGAAGAAATCGACCAGCAGCCCGTTCCGGCCATGCTCGATGACCTCCTCCACCGGCGGCGTGCGCGAGCCGATCACGAGGCAGCCGCTCGCCATGGCTTCGAGCAGCGACCACGACAGGACGAACGGGTACGTGAGATACACGTGGACCGACGACCGGCGCAGCAGCGCGAGGTAGTCCCGATAGGGAATGCGCCCGAGAAAGCTGACGCGCGCGAGGTCGATCTTGCCGTCGAGCTCCCGGAGCATGCGCTCGCGGTAGGTCTGGCCGGGCGGCAGGCGCGGCGAGTAGCTCACGGCGTCGCCGCCCACGATGACGATGCGCGCGTTCGGCCGGCGGCGCTGGATCTCGGGGATCGCGCGCATGAAGACGTGGAAGCCGCGGTAGGGCTCGAGGTTGCGCGCGACGTACGTAATCAGCTCTTCCGGAGAATCATTCCTTTTGGGAAGAGCGAGATCGGTATCGACGCCATCGTGGATCACCGACATGCGCGCCTTGTACGCGTCAGGAAACTGGCGCTGCTGCCAGCGCGTCGGCACCATGCCCCAATCCGAGGCGTCGAGCGACATGAGAAGCGGCGCGTTCATCACCCGCAGCCGAAGGAGGCCTTTGGCCGAAGGCGGAAACTCGGGATCGAACCCGCTGTCGGCGCCGTGCGCGCGATAGAAGAACTCGCAGTAGAGGAGGAGCGGCGCCGCCGGAAAGATGTCCTTGAGGAACAGCGCCTCGCCCCAGCCGATGTGGGCGAAGACGAGATCCGGCCGGAAGCCGGCGCGCCGCAGCGCCGCGGCGGCCGTGGCCAGGACGCGGCCGCGCTGCATCGCGCGCAGCGCGCTCGCTTCGAAGGCACCGGCGTGGTCCTCGCGCGGCGCCTCGTAGGCGAAGAGCCTGACCCCCGGAATCCGCGGCTGGTAGCGCAGGTTCTCCTTGTCGCCGATCGCCACCACTTCATGGCCCGCTCCGGCGTATTGCGCCGCGAGGTGGCGGTACTGGCCGGGAAAGTTCTGGTGGACGAAGAGCAGCCGCATTACATCGGCTCGCGCATGGCGCGGCGCAGGTACGAGGTCACCGGCGCGAGGAGGTAGTCGGCCGCGGTGCGGCTGTCGGTCCGGATGAAGACCTCGGCCGGCATCCCGGCCTGGAGCTTGAGGTTTCCGGCCTGCGCCAGCGCGTCGGCGGGGACGTCAATCTGCACCACGTAGTACGGCGCGCCGCTCTGCTGGTCGACGAGCCGGTCGCCCGAGACGTAGATCACCGATCCTGGCACGAGCGGCGTGGTGCGCTGCTGGTAGGCCGTGAGGCGCACGTCGGCCTCGGAGCCGGTACGCACGTGGTTGATGTCCTCCGGACGGATGCGCGCCTCGACGATCAGGCGCTTCTCATCGGGCACGATCTCCATCAGCACCTCGCGCGGCCCGATCACCCCGCCCTGGCTGAAGACCCGCAGCCCCACCACCTCGCCGTCGATCGGCGAAAGGATGCGCTGGCGCTCGGCCGCGTCCTTCGAGGGACGGATGCGCTCCTCGAGGTCGAAGATGCGCGCGCTGGTGTCCTTCAGCTCGTCGGCCGCCGCCTGGACATACGTGTTGCGCATGGACAGGATGCGGAGCTCGAGCTCCGCGGTGCGCTGGCGCGCCTTGGCGAGCTCGGCGCGGCGCTCGCCGTGGCGCGCCTCGTACTCCGCGGTGGCGCGCTGCAGCGTCATGATCCGGGTCTTCTGCACGTAGCCCTGAGCGAGCAGCCCCTCGTTCGCCGCGAGCTCCTCCCGCTGCAGCTTGAGCGCCTTCTCCTCGGCCGCGAGCTGCTCGTTCAGCGCGACCACCTCGCTCGCGGTTTCGTCGATCTGCTTTCGGAGCAGCACGATCTGCGTGTCGAGCGCGTCGCGCCGCGCGCGGAACAGCACCGACTCGCGCGCGAGCTGCTCGGCCATCTTCGGCTCGCCGCCGCGCTTCACGAGATCGGACGGGAACGCCGGCTTCGCCGCGAACGCGCGCTCGGCCTCGAGCCGCGCCGCCTTGGCGCGCTCCGCGTCGAGCTGGGTGCGCTGCTGGTCGAGCGCCGCGTCGACGCGCACGTCGTCGAGCGTGACGAGCTCCTGGCCCTGCTTCACCCGCTCGCCGTCGCGAACGTGCACCGTGCGCACCGTGCCGCCCTCCTGGTGCTGGACCACCTTGCGGTTCAGGTCGACTTTGACGAACCCGGGCGCGATCACCGCTCCCGACATCGGGGCGTAGGCGGCCCACGCCGCGAGCGCCGCGGCGCCTCCCGCAATGACGAGAACGCCGCTGACGAGGATCCTGCGGATTTCGCGCTCTTCGCTCATGCCGCCCGCTCCCGCGCCGCCTGCAGGGGCCGCGCGAGCCGCGCGAGCACGTCCGCGCGCGGGCCGAAAACCTGCACCGCGCCCTCGTTCAGGACCAGCAGCTTGTCCACGCCGCGGAGCAGCGACGGCCGGTGCGCCACGACGACGACCGTCGCGCCCCGCGCCTTCAGGTCGGCGAGCGCCCGGAGCAGCGCCTCGTCGCCCTCGTTATCGAGGCTCGCGTTCGGCTCGTCGAGCACGACCAGGCGCGGCTCGCCATAGAGCGCGCGCGCGAGCGCCACGCGCTGGCGCTGGCCCGGCGAGAGCGCCGCCCCGGCCTCGCCCATCTCGGTGTCGTAGCCCTGCGGCAGGCGCAGGATGAGCTCGTGGACGTGAGCGCGCTGCGCGGCGCGGATCACCGCCGCCGCGTCGGGCTCGCCGAGGCGAGCGATGTTCTGGGCCACGGTCCCGGCGAAGAGCTCCACGTCCTGCGGCAGGTAGCCGAGGTAAGGCCCAAGCCGCTCGCGCGGCCAGGCCGACACGTCGGCGCCGTCGAGGCGGACCGTGCCCGCCGCCGGCTTCCACACGCCCACGATGAGGCGCGCCAGCGTGGATTTCCCCGACGCGCTCGGACCGATCACGCCGAGCGCCTCGCCCGGCTGGAGGGAGAACGACACGCCGCGCAGGATCGGACGCTCGGCCTTCGGCAGCCGGAACACGAGCTGCTCCACGTTCAATGCACCCACGGGCGCAGGCAGCTCGGTGCCGGCATCCTCTTGAACCTGTTCGCTCAGGAGGGTGCGCAGCCTCCGCCAGGCGGCGCGCGCCTCGACCAGCCCTTTCCAGCTCCCGACCAGCGTCTCGACCGGCGCCAGCGCCCGGCCGAGCAGGATCGTGCCGGCGATCATGATGCCCGCGGTGACGTGCTGCGACAGCACGAGGTGCGCGCCGATCGCGAGCATGACGAGCTGGATCAGCTGGCGCGCGAACTTGGTGAAGCCCGAGAAGCCGGCGCCGATCGCGTTGGCGCGACGGTGCTCGCGCAGCGCGGCTTCGTTCAGCGCCGTCCAGCGCCGCGACAGCGCCGGCGCCATGCCGAGCGCCTCGACCACGTCGGCGTTGCGCGTGCCGACGTCGATGAAGCGCGCCGCCTGGCGCGCCTGCGTCTGCGCGCGCTCGAGCGGCGCGCGCGTCAGGCGCTCGTTCAGCAACGCGACCAACACCATCACGACCGCGCCGCCGAACGCGGCTGCGCCGAGGATCGGATGGAACAGGCAGATGAGGAGCAGGAAGATGGGCAGCCAGGGCGCGTCGAAGAAGGCCATCAGCCCCTGCCCGCTGAAGAACGCCCGCAGCGTGGCGACGTCGCGCAGGCCGTGCAGGTGGCCCGCGCCCGAGAGGCGCGCGGTCTGCGCCATCAGCCCTTGCAGCACACGCGGCCCGAGCCGGCGGTCGAGCGCCGCCCCGGCCGCGGCGAGCAGGCGCGCGCGCAGCACGTCGAGCAGCATCATGGCGAAGAGTGCGATCACGGCCGCGAGGCTCAGCACCGCGAGCGTCTCCTCGCTGCGGCTCGCGAGCACGCGGTCGAACACCTGCAGCATGTACAGCGACGGCGCGAGCAGCAGCGTGTTGATCGCCAGGCTGAAGAGCGCGGCGAACAGAAACAGGGGCGTCAGGCGGGAGACGAGGTCGCGCACCAGTAGCGCTATTCCACCCTAGCCAGGGGCATGCGTATTACGGCCCACGCCTAGTCTGGTCTGCCCAGTCGCCCAGGGCCGACTAGAGCACCCAGATATCCGTCGCCGTGACCGCGGGGTGACCCTCCAAAGTCGCGACGAGCTGCGCGCCGCCCGCGCCGCTGCCGTCGGCGTCGTAGTAGAGGTTCCCGGTGTTTGTGTCGTAGACCATCCGGTCGCTCGCGTCGCGGCCCGAGGTGAACCCGGCACCCGCCGCGAAGCGCGCGTCGCCGGTGACGAAGTCGCCTTGACCGATTGCGGTGAACGCCCAACTGCCGAATACGGCCTTGTCGGCGCCCGAGACGAAGTCTTCGACCAGATCCACCTTGCCGGGCTCGGGCCCAGTATCAAACCTGAAGAGATCGCCGCCGGGTCCGCCTACGAGGGTGTCGTTGCCTTGGCCGCTCCTGATAACGTCGTCTCCACCGCGCCCGTCGATGAAGTCGCTTCCACCCGTGCCAAAAAGCTCGTCGTTGAACTGGGAGCCGAAAACGTTGCTCGACCCGTGGGCAATAACGGCGATGTCGGTCGGCGCCAGGGCCGGCGCACCCTTCAGCGTTGCAATGAGCTGTGCGTTGCCCGCGCCGCTGCCGTCCGCGTCATAGAAGAGCTCGCCGCTCGTCGTGTTGTACACGACGCGGTCGTTCGCATCGTGTCCGGAGGTGGCGCCGGCGCCGGCAAAGAAGCGCTCGTCGCCCGCCGCCAGACTTCCCGTCGCGCCCAAGTTGGCGTAAACCGCGTTGTCCAGCTCGAGCGTATCCACGTCGGACCGGAATCCCACGACGACATCCGCGTTCGCCGACCCGGGGGCTACGGTGAACAAGAAGCCGTCGCTGGGGCCCGAGCCGATCAAGGTGTCGTTGCCTTCGCGGCCGTCGAGGATTGCGCCGTCGGCTGCACTGACGTCAATGACGTTGTTGAGCGCGTTTCCGACTTCCAGGGTCCCGGGAACCCCGTTGTCGTCACCCTGGTTGATATAAACACTGAGGTTCTCGAATCCCGGTGCCAGGGTCCAGCTATCCCCGGCGTAAACCGAGATGCTGTCGGTGCCGCCGGCGTCGTCGATCACGAAGTCGGCGGGCGTGAGGCCGCCCTCCAGGACGTATCCGTCATCGCCGAGCGCGTCGTTCACGACATCACCCTGCGTGACTAAGTAGACGTCGTTGCCCGCGCCGCCTTCCATGGTATCGGCGCCGGCGCCGACCCCCGAGAACTCCAGGTCGAAGATGTCGTTCCCATCGCCGCCTACCAGCGAGTCATCGCCGGGCCCGCCCTCGATCGCGTCATCGCCCGCGCCGCCGATCACCGTATCGTTGCCGTCATCGGCTTGGAGATAGTCATTGCCGGCCCCGCCATCGAGGGTATCGTCGCCGCCAAGACCGATGATCCCGTCGTTGCCGGCGAGTCCGGCGATAGAGTCATTGCGCTCCGTTCCAGTCAGCGCGTCGTTGCCGGCAGTGCCCTGCAGGGATTGCGGCTGCCAGACCACGACGATGTCGGTCGCGGCCAGCGTCGGATGACCCTGCAGCGTGGCGATGAGCTGCGATGCACCCGTCCCGCTGCCGTCGGCGTCGTAATAGAGGTTTCCAGTGGTGGTGTCGTAGACGATCCGATCGCTCGCATCGCGCCCGGACGTGAAGCCCGCTCCGGCCGCAAAGCGCGCATCACCTGCAACGAAATTCCCGTCCGCGCCGAGCGCCGTGAAGACCGCGTTGTCGAAGCTGAGCTTATCGCTGGCCGAGACAAAATCGGTCACCTGATCTGCATTGCCGGCTGCCGGCGTCGCGGAGAACGCGAACGTATCCGCGCCTAGACCGCCGGTCAGCGTGTCGTTGCCGCCTCGGCCGTCGAGCGTATCGTTGCCGCCACCGCCGTTCAGCGACTCGGCCACGCTGCTGCCGCTTAGCCGATCGTTGAAGCCGTCACCGACCACCTGCTCGATGCCGGTGAGCCGCGCGCTGCCCGCTCCGCCGGTGCCCCCGCCGACGAGCGTCCCGGCGGCGAGATCGACCACGATCGCACTCTTCGCGAAGCCGCTGAAGTCCAGCCGGTCGAACCCCGCCCCGAGATCGATCACCTTGTTGCCGTAGCTCGCCACGCCGCCCCCGCCCAGCGTCACCTGGTCGTTGCCCGCTCCGCCCTGGATGGTGTCGTCCCCGCCTCGAGGGTTGAAGAAGTTGTTGCCCGAGTTGCCGACGAGGATGTTCGTCGCGTTGTTTCCGGTCGCGTTGATATTGCCGGTGCCGGTCAGCGTGAGGTTCTCGAAGCCGTCGGCCAGGGTCCAGCTAGCGGAGCTCAGCACCGTGTCCGTGCCTTCACCCGCGTTCTCGACCACGGTATCGCCCGGCCCGTCGACGATATAGGTATCGTTGCCCGTGCCGCCGACGAGCGAGTCTGCTCCGGTGCCGGCGTCGAGCGTGTCGTTGCCCGCAAGGCCATTGAGGGTGTCGTTGCCCGCCAGCCCCTGGAGCAGGTCGTCGCCCGCCGTCCCGGTCAGCGAGTCGTCGCCCGCGGTGCCCGTTGTCGTCGGGTTCGGCGCAGCGCCGTTGTCCACCACGATGTCGGTGGCCGCGAGCACAAGGCCCATCTGGAGCGGCTGGAGCGTCGCAACCAGTTGCGCGGCGCCGGCCCCGTTCCCGTCGGCGTCGTAGAAGAGCTCGCCGGTGCTGGTATTGAAGACGATGCGGTCGTCAGCGTCGTGCCCGGAGGTCGCGCCGGCGGCCGCGAAGAAGCGTGCATCGCCCGCCGTGAAGTTGCCGCTTGGCCCGATGGCGGTAAATACAGTGCCGTCGAACGCCAGCTTATCGCTGCCCGAAAGGAAAAGGACGAAGTCCGCATTGGCTGCACCGGGAGCTGAAGCGAAGAGAAAGGTGTCCTGTCCTCCACCACCTTCCAAAGTGTCGTTACCCCCGAGCCCGGAAAGCGTGTCGTTCCCATTACCGCCCACCAAGGATTCGGCGGCTGAACTTCCGCTGAAGCGGTTGTTGAACGCATTGTCGGGAGTCGCGCGCACCCCCTCGATTCCGCCTACGCTTGCGCTGCCGGACCCGCCGTCGCCGCCGCCGCCGACCGTGCCGGCAGCGAGATCGACTACCACGGCGCTCTTGGCGAACGATCCCACCTCTAAGGTGTCGAATCCCGCCCCGCCATCGATCGTATCGTTCCCGTAGGTGACGAACCCCAAGCGGCTAGCGAGAGAGATGAGGTCATCGCCCGCCCCGGCGTGAATCTCATCGTTTCCTTCGTCTCCAGAAATCGCGTCGTCGGAAAGCCCGCCGATCAGCGTATCGTTGCCCGCGCCACCGACAAGATGAGCACCGATCAAATTGCCAGACGAGTCCCGCACCCCATCGTACGCAGTCAAGCGGTCATCGAAGCTGCCTCCGCGGACCTCCTCGATGCTCGTGAAAGTCACACTTCCCGACCCGGCGACGCCGCCGCCGGTTGCGATGCCGGTTCGCATGTCCACAACCACTGCGCTTCTGGCACCCTCGAAAGACAAGACGTCGAAGTCTTCGGGATCCAGCGTGCCGGCGGTGGGGCCGCCGTCGACGCTATCGTGGCCGTAATTTCCCGAGCCCGCGACGAAGGTGAAAACCTCGCCGCCAAAGCCCCCGATGAGCGTGTCGTCGCCATCGGCGCCGTCGATAGTGTCGCGGCCCTCGCGGCTTCCACTGACGCTGATGACGTTGTTCGAGGAATTGCCGGTGCCGCGAACAGGGACATCGGAATCGCGCGCAAACAAGACGAGGTTCTCGAAGCCTTCCGGCAGGGTAAAGCCCTCGCTTAGCACGGTATCCACGCCGCCGGCATCCCTGAGGACGGTCGGCGGGAACGGAAAGAAGTTATTGGAACGCAGGTCGTAGGTGTCGTTACCCAGGCCGCCGTCCAGGGTATCGGGGGCGGCGCCTGCAGCAACGAGATCGGTGTCGATCAGCGTGTCGTCCCCGGCGCCTCCGAGGACGAGGTCGATACCTGATCCGCCGTTGAGGGTGTCGTTACCGCCGCGGCCATCGATAGTGTCATCGCCACCGCGGCCGTTGATGGAGTCATCCCCTTCGGTTCCGACCAGCGAGTCGTTCGCGTCAGTGCCCTGACTGGGATCGGGCTGCTGGCCCGTAACGGTGATGTCAGTCGCGAGCAGCGCAGGCGCGCCCTGCAGCGTGCCGATGAGCCGTGAAGGCCCCGCGCCGCTGCCATCGGAATCGTAAAAGAGTTGTCCGCTGGCAGTGTCGTAGATGAGCCGGTCGCTCGCGTCCTGTCCGGAAAAGAACCCGGGACCGGCAGCGAAGCGGGCATCGCCGGCGGCGAAGTTCCCCGGTGCGCCGAGCTCGGTGAAGATCGCATTGTCGAAGCTGAGCTTGTCGGTGCCCGAGACGAAGTCGGTCACCTGCGCCCCACCGTTGACGAACGTGTCCGCACCCGCGCCGCCGGTGAGCGTGTCGTTTCCGCCGCGGCCGTCGAGCGTGTCATTGCCGCCGCCGCCGTTCAGCGACTCGGCTGCGGCGCTGCCGCTGATCCGGTCGTCGAATGCATCGCCGACCACGGTCTCGATGCTGATGAGCTGCGCGCTCCCGGCGCCGCCGGTGCCTCCGCCGACCAGCGTGCCGGCAGCGAGATCCACCACGATCGCGCTCTTGGCGAAGCCGCTGAAGTCCAGCCGGTCGATGCCCGCCCCGAGATCGATCACCTTGTTGCCGTAGCTCGGCACCCCGCCGCCGCCCAGAGTCACCTGGTCATTTCCCGCCCCGCCCTGGATGGTGTCGTCGCCGCCGCGCGGGTTGAAGAAGTTGTTGCCCGAGTTGCCGGTGAGGACGTTGGCCGCGTTGTTTCCGGTGAGAGCGATGCCTGCCGTGCCGGTCGCCGTCAGGTTCTCGAATCCATCGGCGAGGGTCCAGCTGACGTCGCTCAGCACCGTGTCGGTTCCGCCCGTATCGGAGAGCACATCGCCAGTGCTGACGATGTAGGTGTCGTTGCCTGCCCCGCCGTTCATCGTGTCGGCGCCGCCGAAGCCCTGCAGCAGGTCGCGCCCCGCAGTGCCGTTGATCGTATTGGCGGCGTTATCGTTGGCCGTACCCGACGTGAGGTCCCCGAAGAGGAGCCGGCTGCCGTCGGCGAAGGTGGTGTTGCTGACCGAGAGCTGGAGCGGGCTGACGTTCTGCAGCGTAACGTCCTTCCCGGTCTGCGGGCCGCTCACGACGTCGATGCGGATGTTGCTCCCGACCTGCGTCACCCTCAGGTCGGCCGCTGCAACCGTGGTCTGATCGAAGTTGAGGACGTCCGCGGTCGGATTGAAGACGAGCGACTGCCCGTCGCTCAGCGCGCTGAAGCGAAATACGGCCATGACAAATCTCCTCGACGCTAAATTACGGTAATGTCGGTCGCGGCAAGGGCCGGATGACCCTGCAGGGTCGCGACGAGCTGCGCCGCTCCGGTGCCGCTGCCGTCGGCGTCGTAGTAGAGGTTTCCGGTGGTGGTGTCGTAGACGAGCCGATCGCTCGCGTCGCGTCCGGACGTGAAGCCCGCTCCGGCCGCAAAGCGTCCGTCGCCTGCAACGAAACTCCCGTCTGCGCCCAGCGCCGTAAACGTTGCGTTGTCGAAGTTCAGCCGATCGGACGCCGACACGAAATCGGTCACCTGGTCGACGTTTCCGGCGCTCGGGGCCGTATCGAAAACAAACGTGTCTGCACCCAGGCCGCCGGTGAGGGTGTCATTGCCACCGCGCCCGTCGATCGTGTCATTGCCGCCGCCGCCGTTCAGCGCTTCCGCCACGGCGCTACCGCTGATGCGATCGTTGAACCCGTCCCCGCTCACCTGCTCGATGCCGATGAGCGTGGCGCTGCCCTGCCCCGCGTCGCCACCGCCCTTCAGCGTCCCGGCGGCAAGGTCGACCACGATCGCGCTTCTGGCGAAGCCGCTGAAGTCCAGCCGGTCGAACCCCGCCCCCAGATCGATCAACTTGTTGCCGTAAGTCGGCACGCCGCCCCCGCCTAGCGTCACCTGGTCATTTCCAGCCCCGCCCTGGATGGTGTCGTCGCCGCCTCGCGGGTTGAAGAAGTTGTTGCCCGAGTTGCCGGTGAGGACATTGGCATCGTTGTCGCCGGTGAGCTGCACCGGCCCGGTCCCGGTCGCGGTCAGGTTCTCGAATCCCGCCTGGAGGGACCAGTTGATGTCGCTCAGCACCGTGTCGATGCCGCCCGGGTCCGAGAGCACATCGCCCGCGGTCACGACATAGGTGTCGTTGCCCAGGCCGCCGTTCATCGTGTCGGTGCCTGCGCCGCCGTCGAGCGTGTCGTTGCCATCGGTACCGGTCAGCGAGTCGTTGCCGGCGGTACCGGTGATCGCCTGGCCAACCGCACTGCCGTTGTCGACCACGAAGTCGGTCGCCGCCAGCGCATTGCCCCGTGGCAGCGTCGCAAACAGTTGCGCGGCCCCCGCGCCGTTGCCGTCGGCGTCGTAGAAGACCTCGCCCGTGCTGGTGTTGAAAACCACCCGGTCGTCCGCATCGTGCCCGCCGG
>Ga0209481_10001003_pt1 | contig 11461 bp, 15 predicted proteins | sample SoiMetdeltSBSDD3_FD_187598 | JGI IMG/M metagenome (GOLD analysis project Ga0209481, IMG submission 187598) | Bulk soil microbial communities from a Populus tree surrounding site in Tennessee, USA - Soil MetaG P. deltoides SBSDD3 (SPAdes) (version 2) | ecosystem: Environmental > Terrestrial >...
AACAGCCGCTTGTTCGGGGCATCGTAGCGGAACCACTTCTTGCCACGGCGGACCAGCGTCTCGTTCTTGGTCACGCGCGCGTCATCGACGTTGTCGCGATGGGGTGCCGGTCCGGGTTCGCGGTGTCGCCTTCGAGCAGGTCATCCGCCCTCGGTCTACAACAAGGGTTATTCAGCGACACGCGAGGAAGCGATGGCAGATTTCAAGGCGCGTTGGCGGTCTTGGTTGACTGAATGGCTGCCGCTTCGGTAGCCGATTTTGATTCGGCCATTGTCAAAAGCAAATGACTTGCGTGTTAGTATTGGTTAATTCAAATGGGCCGGTCGCTAACGCCCCTCCGTCCCAGGGCGAACGTCCGTCCCCGCGAACGCGCCCAACGTTTTGCGGCCGGCACCAAATGGCGCTTGCTTTCGGTTCGATTCATTAATCCTGGGCAATGAAACCGGGGTTAGGCGCGGCACACTCGAAGATGGTTATGAGAGTCCGGCGCGTGCGACAAACTCAGCGTCCTGAAGACATCGCATTCTTCCGGCGTGCCTACGATGTCGCGCAGCAGCAATGTCGCTTACTTGTACCGAGGAGGAATATCCCGGTTACGAGAGGCGACTGTTTGAGTGTCCGGTCTGCGGCGAGACGATGACGCAATGGACGGGGGTTTCGTTCGCTTCAGACGAACCCGAACCGCCGGGTTCCCTTCGCTGAGTTTTAAAACGTCCGCCTTCGCTCGCGTTGCCGCGGGTGCCTTCAGTTTTTTGATCTTGATCCAGGTTCAACGAAGGGATCTTGTCTTTAATCCCAGGTTTCTGGGTTGAATTCGACATCCCTAAGCACCTCGGAAGCAATGAAAAGAGGTTCGGTTGCTCCCTGCTTAATTTGACTCCGAATAGAATCATGCAGACGCGATGCTAAATTCGGCTTCTCGCGCTTCTGAGGACGAGACCTGGGCTCTCGCCGCACGAGCAGCGGGCTCGACCTTCGCCAGCACTTTAGGCTTCGCCTGGGCAGCGGGCTCGACCTCTGCCGGAATTTCAGGCTGGACAGCGGGCTCGACCTTGGCCGGCACTTGAACCGCCGGCTTCGCTTCAACTCGCGCGGGTTAATTAGATGGCTGCGCCGCTCCTAAAGCCCCCCAGAGCCTCAAGGCGTCGCGGCTGTTAGGGCCGTGCTCGCCTGGCCCTTTCTTCAAACAAAGGCCCGCAACGATCGCCAATGTCCGCCGGGCGCCAAGAGGTCTCCTGATTGCGACGACAGACACGAGCCAAAGGTTTTAATTGCTGACAACTTAGCGGTCTAGCACCAGCCGTATTTCAACCAGATTAGAGCGCACCCGCAAAACGTAAAATCCCATGGTGGCGAGATGGGCAGGCATCAGCCAGCCAGACTCTGATCCGTTCGAAATGATGAAAGGCTGGATTTTGAGGGCGGCACGAAACTGGTCTTCGAGCATGGTCCAAAGCGAGGCAAGCCCGCGTTGAACGATTACGTCTCGAAAGTCAGCGCGTGCACCGCTGAGAATACCGTAATATCCGTAGAGCTGCCCATAGGCGAACCAGAATCGGTCGTCAGCGCGCGTATCGAACCAGCCGCTATTGTATTTCTCAGACCGGTCTCGCAGGATTGCCGAGGTAGCGCCAAGGTCGTTGGAAATGCGGTCAATAAACTGAAGCAGATTGTCAGCACGAGCGTCAAAGACCGCATCGCATTTTTCGAGTCGATCATTGAACGCGCGAAGATCTTTGATAGCTGCCCGATAGAAGCTCGGTGTTGGCGTTTTGGGTCCGAAGGGGCGTAGGCCGAAGTACCAGGTAAACTCATCGAACTGCAGATTGCCTCGTGCGCTTTGCAGGCTGGAATCCACCAGCGAAGTGCCGCGTACGCGGCCTAGTGAGTCGACCAGCTCAATTGCCGTTCGGCGCAGCGCCTGGTTAACGCCGCGTTGGAACGAGGCATTGTTATCGAAAAATGGGGTGTCATCCCAGTCGATACCAAAGAAGCCTAGCTTGTAGAGGATCATCGAGGAGATCCACTCATTCTGGTTCACATTGAAATCGATGAGATCGGCCGTGATCGCGACGATGAGGGACCGTCTGCATGTTCGCGCTGGGCCTTCACTACTTTCCCTTGCCGTTCCTTGCGGCGCACTGATTATGCCTTTTTCGGCTGCCGGCTGCGGACCCGCCGTGCCGCGTTGGGCCGCGAGGTCATATGCGGAAACGTAGTCAGGGTTGAAATTCGCCCAGCGCTGCGTGTTCCAAAAGAAGTAGCCATAAAGGCCCAGGATAAGCGCAACAACGGCACCAAGCGCTGCCCTTAGCATCCAGCCGCGATTTGCGTACCAGCGGGTCGCCCACCTGAACGGCCACAGCATGATGGCCGTAACGAACCCAACGCCACGTATCGATTGGAAAAATCGGGTGAAAAATGCCTCAGACATGTTCTCGCCCTGACAAAATGCGCCATCTGCGCGTTCCCCTCACTTTGGAATAGAAGCAGTCCAAATCCAAGTTGAGAACGAAGGAGATGACTGACATAGCGCACGGCAATCGCCGCCGAGAGGGCTTACCGCCGGCGCTCGTGCTCCAGCCATTCCATTAACAACCGCACGTTTCGCCGATTCGCGCGCCACAACACATCGAAGGCGTCGCCGACTAGTGGTACCGCGCCCAATACACCATCGAGCGCTACGTTGCCGAGCATGCGCGCGATGACCTGGCCCGGAACGCCGAGCTGGTAGGCCTCGTGCACGATGAACAGCGACAGCGCGGTAGTGATGGCGTCGCCGACGACGGGAAAGAAACCGATCAGCGCATCAAGGCCGAAGCGTACGCCGGTGCCGGGGATGACCAGCGCGGTGTCGAGGAGGGTGGCAAGCGCGTCGATCCGCGCGATGCGGGCGGCACGAGAGCGCGGGCGCGCCGAGTCAAAGTCATAGGTGGTGGTCATTGGTGGTCCGTCCTCCGCGGCCCTAAATGGGTATGCGGGGCAGCGAGCGCAAGCGTTCAATCGCCGACATGTGTTACAGGTCGCAAATCGTCTCGCAAAAGCGTGCGGGCAGCCGCTGGCAGTGACAAAGGTTCGCGCCCTTCGTGATCCACATCTGTGGAACGTCCGGCACGTCACGTGTCCGCTGACCGCGTGTATCATTTGATACGAACCGAGCGTGATCGATGTGTCATTCGACAATGGAATTATCGACGCGGCCTCCCATCTTTCGGTCATGACGTCAGTTCACGAATTTGCGGTCCCTGTCAGTAAAATCGATCGGCCGCTCTACCCGCATTGAGCAATCCGACACGACAGCGACGACACGCGCAGGAACACACTCTGCGTGGCGGCGTTGGTCAAACTAGGAGTAGTCCCCATGGCTAAAAAACCGAAGATGCTCGATGAACTGTTCCACGAAGGTCTCCAGGACATTTACTTTGCAGAAAAGAAAATCCTCGTGGCCCTTCCAAAAATGGCGAAGGCCGCCGAGGCCGAGGAATTGGCGGACGCGTTTAGGGAACATGAGGAGCAGACAAGAGAGCAAGTCAGCAGACTGGAAAAGGTCTTCAAGCTGATTGACGAAAAGCCCAAAGCGAAGAAATGCCCGGCGATCATTGGCATCATCGAAGAGGGCGAAGACATCATAGAGGAGTACGAGGATTCTCCTGCCCTCGACGCAGGCCTACTAGGGGCTGCGCAAGCCGTCGAGCACTACGAAATTGCCCGCTATGGCACTCTCAAGGGTTGGGCTCGCGAACTCGGTCTCAACGAGGCGGTGTCTCTCTTACAGGCCACGCTCGAGGAAGAGAAACATACCGATGAAAAGCTCTCAAAGCTCGCGGTGACTCCGATCAATCAAGCGGCTGAAGCTGCCGAATAAGGCAAACACAGCCGCGTGAAACAAACGGACCCGCATGCTCTTTGCACTCAAAAGTGCATGTGCCATGACCGGGCGCACATCGAGACACTGAAGAAGCTGCCCCGACCGAGACTTTGACGATTGTCACGCCGGAAGTCCGCTTTCGGGGCGCAAAGGCGTAGGGAATAGCCTCGCCTACGCCCCTGTAGATATCCGAGACTTACCAACGGCCGCGGAAGTGACGTCGATGGCCCCATCCGTCACGCCAACCCGGACCGGCGTATGCGTATACAGGAGGTGCCGCATACACGCGCGGTGCCGCATAGACCGGATATTCATCAACCACCACTGGCGGCGGCGCTACAATGACAGGCCGGCGAACCACGACGGTCTCGGAAACGACGGGAGCCGGCTGCTCGACAACGACAGGCGGCGCACTACGGTACTCGTACGTGTGCCGCTCATAGCTTGGAGCCTCTCTATACGGAGTAACCGGCAGATCGGCCGCCACTGCCGGCGAGGCAAGAGCTAGTGCACTCGCTGCACCCAGGATCGCTTTACGCATGAACGTTGTTCCCTTGTTTGTCGCCCTGTGGCGAGCAAACGCGGGAACCCATTGTTAGGTCCATGAACGGATGTGCCGAGTCCAACTTACATTTCGCTGCGTCATTAATTTTGCCCGGGTGCGTCGGCGTTCCTTGCAGCGCACTATGTCAAATGGCTTGCTGGCATGACGAAATTTTAATCTGGCGACACGTTCGAAGTGCGCCCTAACTTATTATTTAACGGGTGCCGGTCGCTGACGTCTCCCGACCCTCCGAAGGAGGCGGGTTTCCGTCCCCTATTAACCCGCCTCAACGTTCGGCGACTGGCACTCTGTGAGCAATCGATCAGCGCCTATAAATCTTTATTCCCTTCACCCATCACTGGTGCAGCGGGCTTGTCCGAAGTGCGGCGGGCTAATGCTGATATCGGATGTTCTGCCGTACACTCAGAAAGGGCGCGAGTTGCTGATTTTTGAATGCACTCGGTGCGCTCATTACGAAAAGCATAGCGTCAAAGTGGAATAAGACGCGCCGCCCCCTCGCGCACGTGAACGTGCAGCCGATAGCCATCATGCTTCAAATCATGCGCCCAAGCTCCTCTGGTTGGAAGCTGCTTGGCGACGATGAGCTGACACGGATCGATGAAGGCAGCGAGCGCGTTCAATGGCCCTGCCGCGAGAACTACGCTGGAACATACGAGGCTATGTAGCTGAATGAAAAAGTTTTTCCATGGTCGCGAAACCATCAGGCAACTTCCTGCTTACCCAATCATCACACGAAGCCCTCCTCCAAGAAAAAGTGTGATGAGGAGCCGCGTCGCCGTTGAGGCAATCGGCGCGACTTCCTTTGTCCGTCACCTTCGGTATGTCAAATAACACGAGCGGAGTTGTGCCGCCAAAAGCAACCGAGTGTGAGGAGGAAGGGGCATGCAATCCTGCACGGCGTTAGCGTGAAGCCGGCCGGCCCCAATCCCAAAGTGGGTGTAACGTTTCACGCCTGTCGCGATAACGACCTGTCACGCTGGCGATATACCAAGCCGCGGCAGCGCCGAGCAACGCGGCTGCACCGACCATGAAGCCCAAAATGACGCCGGTCCGGCGGGCGCGCGAAATATTATCCTTCGCTTGCGCAATGACCTGGTCAACGCGACGCTCCGCATCCGGCGGCGCTAACCCAGTCACTGTTGCCACCAATCGAACAAGATAGCTCCGATCCTCAGCCTGCATTCCACGATGGCTGGATGCCGTCAATAGAATACGTGCGGCCTCGGCGCGCGGATAATTTATGTCTTCCGCTACGCCTTGCGGTCTCCGCTCGCTGCGAAATAGCCGATCGAGATCATATGCGATGATGTTTTCACCAGTAACCGACGTTTGTGCGGAGCTTCCAGACGCCGTTGCCAAGCGTGGCGCCGCTTGAGCAACCGTCAACGCAATCAAGGCGGTCAATAAGGTTGCCAATGCCCACACAAGCAATCCGTCGACGCCGTTGCGAAATTCACTGATGTCAGACGTGTTTGCCGACGGGACGCGAAGGCGAGCTGTGATGTAAGCACCAAACCCGTACGAGGCCACAGCCACCAAAACAAGATAAAGCCCGGATAAAAGCACTAAGACGGCCGACGAATCGCGCCAGGTTGGTGCCGTCGACGATAGGCTGATGCCGATTCCCCCTGCGAACGCGTGCAGTACGAAGGCGAGCGCGGACGCACAAATAGCGCCCGCAATGACACAACTCCATTCAATATCGGTCGACGTTTTGACCGTTGCGGGCTCAACCCGTGTGCTAGCTGTCGCCATGTTCCCCTCCGGTTCGGGTCGCTAACGCAATCCGATGCAAGTCCGTCCAAAACCTGACAAACAAACGGGGGTACGCAGCGATAGTTCCGGGTTGCATCCATTTTGGAACCTAAAACGCCGTATCGATTTATCCGGGGGTCCACCCGAGGAGGAGAACTCATGGTGAAGAAACTCGCTTTGGCGACTGCCGCTGTAGGACTTCTGATGTCTACGGCCAGTGCCGACTATTACATTGTTCAGGAGAAGGCGACGAAGAAGTGCAAAGTTGTTGAAACGCGCCCGACCGAAACGACCTGGATCCAGGTTGGTCCGGCGGCCTTCAAGACCCAAGCCGAGGCCCAGAAGCAGATCAAGACCGTCTGTGTAGAGAAATAGCTAGTCATATCCTATGAGTCTCTAGAGGCGCGGCCGACGTTACCAAGGTCAGTCGCGTCGCCGTTTTTCATTCATCGTTGATGGCGTAACTTGAGTCCAAGCTAACTCGCTTTTCTGTGGCGAGTGGTCGAGTGTTTCTTTGCGCTCTTTCGGCGATGTGTACTCCGCCGCGTGTGGGGTGGCTTGCTGGCGCCCGCTCACCGTGCACACTCCGTCGCAGTGCATCCATTAGATTGACTACGTTGTCAGACCTTGGTTCGCGCGGTGCCTCGATTTTTTCACCCTTGTTTTTTTTACGCAGCAATTCTTTAAGAGCGTCTTCGTATCGGTCTTCAAATTCCTGGGGCTTAAAGTGACCCGTTTTCGTCTTGATGATGTGCTTGGCGAGATCCAACATATCCTTCGTGACCCGCTCACTTGGGATGTCACCGAAGTAATCTTTCTCGTCGCGAACCTCGTAGGGATAGCGAAGCGTAATTCCCATAATACCCTTCCCTCGGGCCTCCAAACCTATGACGTGTTCTCGTGAAGTGAAGACGACCCGTCCAATGGCGATCATCCCCTCTTCTTCAATGGCATCTCTGATAACGGTGAAAGCCTGCGCGCCGGCTTCGCCATCGGGGACGATGTAGTACGGATTAGCAAAATATAATTCGTCTATTTCCTTGCGGTCCACGAACTGATCAATCTCGATCGTGCGCTTGCTCTCGATTGCTACCGCTTCCAGTTCGTCCGGTTCGACGGGAATATATTCACCTTTGCTCTTTTCGTAGGCCTTAATGATGTCTTCCTTATCGACCTCGCGTCCGGTGTCCGAATCGACTTTCTTGTACTGGATGCGGTTGCCCGTTTTTCTATTGAGCTGATGAAAATGAATTTTCTCCCGCTCGGATGTGGCGGGGTATAGCGCAATCGGACAGGACACTAGGGAAAGACGCAAAAACCTTTCCAGTACGCGCGGGGGGCCATGATGGAACTCCGTGACGAATATCACCATCAACGTTCCCTCGTGCATAGTCGTTCCGGAACCAATTTGCTGATTCGCGGATTCAAGGTTCACCATGCTGATCAAACCTAAAACTCAGACCTATCACGCAACCATGCTCGTCACGCGGGCCGAGGAATGGTGTGTAGAAGCTGCGAGCACAGAGGAGGCTCAGGCGCTACTAGAAGCCGGGGAAGGACACCGATGTTCGCCGGGCGAAATCTGTTGCGTGGAGCTCAGTGACATACTTTCAAGCTGATAAGATACCGCGATTAGCGCAGGGTCTTAGGAACTCGCGCGATGTTTCCCAGTTGAACCCTTGCTTGAGAAAGCCGAGGAGGGTTTCGTGGGTTTCGGTCTATCGTGAGGCATGATGCAAACGGCAGCTGAACGTGAAGCCCATCTCCGCCTGCTCGCCAATCAACTATTTTTCGTCGTCGAGAAAACTGGACAACGCTTCACATTGAAACGCACAACCGACGTGCCTAAGCCAGTGTGCGAAGAAGGCCTCACCCTAACAGAGGCCGAACAGTTGCTGCAAAGGTGGAAACTTCGTGGCTTTCACGGTGGCTGAGTCCAATTGCCACTTGCGCCCAGTCGCGAACATCCTCGAAACAAATTTTTTACTTCCACGTCACACAGACCACAGTTAACTCGCGGGCGACGAAAAACCTAAGCACGGGACCAGGTCATAAGTTCTAGCCCGTGTTTGGCGTCGAGCAATCGACGCGATGCCATTGTGAGCCCGTGCTTGGCCAGAACCTCCTCCGGCGATAAAGCTGGTACCTCGGGAAAAACGCCCCGTCCGCCCGGTATCTGAACCCCGGGCGCGCGGGTCAAGAAGAAGGTGTCATACCGATCTAAGAACAATCCGAATACATCCGTTCCGCCGATGACACCGATACTGCCATTAGGCGCGCCCAGAACGACCAGCGCCTCCTCTAACGTGGCACCAGTCGGGTTCCAAAATAGAGCGTTACGATTATTTGCATCGCTCGCTATCGACGGAATTCCGCGCGTCAAAATCAATCTGCGCCGCATGTCCGAGCGTCTGTGCCGTTCTCGAGAATGGCGGCCGTGCACGACAACGTCTACGCTATTCAGCCCGCGCTCAAAAAAATCTTGATCGGCATCGAATTTAAGTGCGCGCGGCATAGTGCCATTGGCAGTTGCGATCATGCCATTGTCCGAAACGATGGCGTAGCCTTCGATCCGCGCGTTCATGCGAGCGAGCGTGACGGCTTCCAAAGCTTTTTCAGCGGGCCCTTTTTACCGAACACCGGATCTTTGCTCGGTAGTCGGACCTTTGGGATCATTCGCACGGCCCTGGCATGTTCGTCTCGTCGTCCGGTGTACTCGTCGTATTTTCCAGACGCGGGATAAGCACCAACAACAAGCAGGTCCTTGGTTGCTCTGATAGCCTCGTGGCCGGTGCCAGCCGGTAAGATTACGACATCGCCCGCCTTGAGACGAAACAACTTACCTTGTTTGCCGCCAAACCGTACCCGAGCCCGTCCCCGTGCTACGCCGAGCACCTCGTGTGTGCGCGGATGGTAGTGAACATAATCGTAAATTCCGTTGCGCCATGAGCCGACCCAATTGTTTGCCGTGAAAACACGTTCAAATACCGCTGCAGGATCTAATGCTCCAGTGAGAGAAATAACGTTGCGATAGTAAATGAAAGGAAGTGTCGGATTGTTAGGAATGTGATTCTTGTCTTTAAAAACAGTGGCGCGCGGTTTTCTTTCTTTGATTCGTTTTCTCAGTTCCCGAGCTGTCGGTTGTGCGATCCCCGTCAGATGCTCGAGCCCGCTTTTTATTGTTTCGACCGCATACATTGCAATATCACTCTTCATTCGTCTTCTGCGCAGGATGCTTTACGGGAATGAGCATCTGTACCTGATCCTTCTCGCAAGCAACTTCAGCGATCTGCTTAGAATCTCGATTGCCATGCGACTCATCATCGAGACGGTTAGCCGTTTCAGTCCACGTAAGCTCTACAGTTTTGCCTTGTCGCGTTGTGACCGGAGCCGCCTCATCAAGCGGCGACGCGAGCCATTCTTTCAGATCGCGACGGCGGTCCGCTTCAAAACAGACTATATCCAGCCGTCCGTCAGCGATGTTGGCTTTGGCGGCTAACGGCAGCGCCGGCCCGGTAAAGGGCACATTCATGACCTCAACGCCAAGAAACTCGCCCTTGAGGGCTTTGCCGTCGATCGTAATCGAGACCTCAATCGGTTTTGCGGTTTTCACCCATTTCTCTAACAGGGCGCGCCCTTTACGCAGATTGTCGGCGCCCTTACCTTTTTCGCGCTTGTCCGCTGCCTTGAGAAATTCGGCGAATAATCCAACACCGAATCCTTCGAGAAAACGCGAAGTGCCCCAGGATGCTTTAACCATCCCCACATCCATTGGTCGCGTGTTATAGAGGTTCCATGTTTCCACCAATTCTTGTGGTGTGCCGGCAATTCCCAGTGAGCGCGCAATGTTGTTTGCGGTCCCAAGTGGCAATAGAGCGACGGGGACGGATCGATCGGGCAATTTTGTCATTACTTCGGTGATGGTGCCGTCGCCCCCCGCGATGACAATCAAGTCCGTCTTCTTGTCCAGGCCCCGCTCGATGTCGTCTTGTTTAACCGATACGTAGCGCACCTCGAAATCGGCCAGCTTCAACGCGGCTAAGATATCATCCTTGTCCGCTTTATGTCCGGCCGAGGGATTGTGAAACAGTGTTGTTCGCATGGGACAGGTAACTTCGGCGAGCCAGACGGGTTCCGCTTTCGCCGACCATGAGCTCCGCTATGTCATTTGATGTCTGGGAGCTTTTGTTGAGTCGCCTTTTGCCGGTATCTGCGGGTCTCGATTGCGCTCCCTACATCAAATGCGCACGCTTGCGCTAGTTGAGCGTGTGTCGGCTCATGCTGGCCTGAACAATTCCACGAACGCCGAGTTAGTTTTAAAATCCAATCCTAGGGAGCGTATCATGCCCAAAAAACTCAAGAAGCTCGATGAGCTGTTTCACGACGGGCTCAAGGACATCTACTTTGCCGAAAAGAAAATCCTGGTAGCCCTTCCCAAGATGGCCAAGGCCGCCGAGTCAGAGGAGTTGGCGAATGCCTTCAAAGAGCACGAGATGCAAACCAAGGAACAGTTGAGCCGGCTGGAAAAGGTGTTCCGACTTATCGATGAGGCGCCACGCGGCAAGAATTGTCCTGCTATTACCGGTATCATCGATGAAGGCGAGGAGATCATCGACGAATATGAGGATTCCCCAGCTCTCGACGCTGGGCTGATCGGCGCCGCGCAGGCCGTCGAGCATTACGAAATCGCCCGCTACGGCACCCTAAAGGCCTGGGCGAAGGAACTTGGCCTCGAGGAGGCCGTGTCTCTCCTCGACGCGACCCTCACCGAAGAAGAAAGCACAGATGAAAAGCTTTCCAATCTTGCAGAAAGCGCGATTAATCGAAGAGCCGAAGCCGCCGAGTAATTCGATACTTCGAGACCGGTAAAAAGCGCCGCCGCGATCGCGACGGCGCTTAGCACGAAATCCTGGCGCCACTGTCGACGTTGTCCGAAGGAAATCGAGATGACCTTGTCGAAAACCCTCACCTTGAATGCGAATACGTTGACCCGTTAGCCTTACTATCTTACCGATTGCGCGCAACACGGATTTCGACTGTCAAAAGTTGTGTCCCGCCGCCTTCGGTGACTTCGAGCATGTGAGTCTCGCTCCCGATACGCGGGAGCGATATGTCGCGCACCATTCCGGCAGCTGTTTTCAAACCCCCGTCGAGAGCCGCTGAATCGTCCGGAAGATCGACGACATGATCTTCAGGCGAGCCATTGTTGAGCCGAAAAAGATACTTTGGCATTTGCGCCACCAAAAACAAAACGCTGCCGACCACCCTTTGTT
>Ga0209481_10001007_pt1 | contig 11440 bp, 13 predicted proteins | sample SoiMetdeltSBSDD3_FD_187598 | JGI IMG/M metagenome (GOLD analysis project Ga0209481, IMG submission 187598) | Bulk soil microbial communities from a Populus tree surrounding site in Tennessee, USA - Soil MetaG P. deltoides SBSDD3 (SPAdes) (version 2) | ecosystem: Environmental > Terrestrial >...
ATGCCCCCGGCCACGCAGGGACCGTCGACGGCGGCGATGATCGGCTTGTAGATCCGCAGGCTGCGCAGCACCGCGTCGGTGCCATCCCGCAGCCGGCAGCCGTCGATCTCCTCGACCTCGCCGGCCTGGATCTGCGCCTGCAGAGCGGTGATCTGGGGGATGTAGGTCTTGAGGTCGGCACCGGTCATGAACTCGCCCGGCACCCCGGTCACGATCGCCACCCAGTCCTCGGGATCGTCCCGGAACCGCCGCCACGCCTGCGCCAGGTCCCGGAAGCCGTGCAGGTCGAGCGAGTTGCGAGCCTCGGGCCGGTCGATGGTGATCCGAGCCACGTGGCCATCGAGCTGCTCGTAGTGGATCGTCATGCCGCCGGGGAGGCTAGCTAACGTGACGTCATCGTTAGACGGGTCGGGGAGACTGCCACGTGAGCATCGCCATCGGCGAGGACCAACTCGCCCTCCTCGCGGTGGCCCGGCGCTTCACCGCCGAGCGCTGCCCGCCCGCCGTGGCCCGAGCCGCCATCGACGCCGCGGAGGCGGGCAGCGAAGCGCTCCCGCCGTTCTGGCACGAGCTGGTGGGGCTCGGGTGGCTGGGCCTGGCCGTGCCCGAGGCCGAGGGCGGCCAGGGCGCGGGCTTCGCCGAGCTGGCCGTGGTGCTGGAGGAGCTGGGGCGGGCCGTCGCCCCCGGGCCGATGCTGCCCACCGCCTGGGCCGCCGCCCTCGTCGGCACCGTGTCCGGCCACGCCTCCGCCGTCGCGTTGGAGGCCACGATCGCGGCCGCGGAGGATGGCGACGGACTGCGACTCACCGGTAGCACCGGTCCGGTGCTCGGCGGCGGGCTGGCGCACGCGGTGGTGGTGCCGATCGCGTTGGCGGGGGAGGAGCGTTGGGCCCTCGTCGAGGCCTCGGACGCCACCGCGACGCGGTTGTCCGCACTGGACCCGACCCGGGGGCTGGCACGGCTCGACTTCGCCGGCGCGCCCGCCACGCCGCTGGCCCGGCTCACGCGGGTCCGGGTCGAGGCCGTAGGCGTGGTGCTGGCGGCCGCCGAGTGCGCGGGTGGGGCGGCGTGGTGCGTCGACACCGCCGCCACCTACGCCCGGGACCGGCGCCAGTTCGGCCGGCCCATCGGCCAGTTCCAGGCCGTGAAGCATCGCTGTGCCGACATGCTGGTCCGGCTGGAGCAGATCCGGGCCGTGGCCTGGGACGCGGCCGCGGCCCTCGACGGCGACGGAGCCCCGCTGCCGGTGGCGGCCGCGGGGGCGATCGCGTTCGAGGCCTTCGCGACGGTGGCCAAGGACGCCATCCAGGTGCTGGGGGGAATCGGCTTCACGTGGGCGCACGACGCCCACCTCTACCTGCGCCGGGCGCTGGCGCTGCGCCAGCTGTTCGGCGGGGCGGGACCCTGGCGGGCCATGGCGGCGCGCCGAGCGCTGGGCGGCGAACGGCGGCGCATCGGGCTGGACCTGCTCGACGGGGACGGGGCGCTCGACGAGGAGATCCGGGCGACCGTCGCCGAGATCGCGGCGCTGCCACGCGAACAGCGCCGAGGGCGGCTGGCGGACACCGGGTTGCTGGTGCCGCACTGGGCGCCGCCGTGGGGCCGGGGCGCCGGCCCAGCCGAGCAGCTGGCCATCGACCGGGAGCTGCGCCGGGCCAAGGTGCGGGTGCCGCACCTGCAGGTGGGGGCGTGGGCCGCGCCCACCATCGCGGTCCACGGCACGCCCGAGCAGCAGGAGCGCTGGGTGGGCCCGACGCTGCACGGTGAGATCGCGTGGTGCCAGCTGTTCAGCGAGCCCGGGGCCGGGTCGGACCTGGCCTCACTGACGACTCGCGCCACCCGCACGGACGGCGGCTGGTCCATTTCCGGCCAGAAGGTGTGGACGTCCATGGCGGCCGAGGCCGACTGGGGGATCTGCCTGGCCCGGACCAACCCGACCGCCCCCAAGCACCTCGGCATCACCTACTTCATCGTGGACATGGCCACGCCGGGGATCGACATCCGGCCGCTCCGGGAGATCACCGGGCTGGCCATGTTCAACGAGGTGTTCCTCGACGACGTGTTCGTCCCCGACGACTGCGTGATCGGCGAGGTGGACGGAGGCTGGCCCCTGGCCCGCACGACGCTGGCCAACGAGCGCGTGTCGATGGGCAGCGGCTCGTCGTTCGGGGGCGGGATCGAGGCGCTGCTCGGCCTGGTCGCCGGGCGCCCCGGCACCGACCCCGTGCTGCTGGACGAGCTCGGCGCGCTCGTGGCGGAGGCGCACTCGCTGGCCGCCATCGGCGTGCGGGCCACGGCCCGCTCGCTGCGGGGCGAGGCGCCGGGACCGGAGGCCAGCGTGCGCAAGCTGCTGGGCGTCGAGCACGACCAGCGCACCCAGGAGGCGGGCCTCCTGCTGCTCGGCCCCGAGGGCGCCACCACCGAGGGCGTGGCCGGCCAGTGGACGTTCGGCTTCCTCGCCAACCGCTGCCTGACCATCGCCGGCGGGACCAGCGAGATCCAGCGCAACGTGATCGGGGAGCGCCTGCTCGGCCTGCCCCGGGACCCCGAACCGGCCGGCTGACGGCGATGATCGAGCACCTGCTCGCGCAGCGAGCCTGCCGGGCCTACACGAGCGACCCGGTGCCCGACGGCGACCTGGCGGCGATCCTGGAGGCGGCCACCCACGCGCCGAGCGCCGAGAACCGCCAGCCCTGGGTGTTCGTGGTGGTGCGGGACCCGGCCGTCCGCGGGGTGATCGCGGAGCTGTCCCGCCGGCTGTGGGACGCCGGCGGCCGCGCCCACGCCGAGCGGAGCCTGGCTCCCCGGTTCTTCGCCGCCGTGGACGAGTTCATGGCCGGGGGCTACGGGGGAGCGCCCGTGCTGGTGGTGGTGGCGGGCGACGGGCGGGACGGCCTGCCGCCTGCGGTGTTGGCCGCCTCCGTGTTCCCCGCGGTGCAGAACCTGCTGCTGGCGGCGGCGGCGCTGGGCTACGGCTCGGCGCTGACCACGCTGGCGGCCGCCGATCCCGGCGCCTTGGCCGCGGCGGTGAGGCTGCCCGACGGTGTGCGCCCACTGGCGGTGGTCCCGCTCGGCCGCCCCGCGACCCGGCTCGGACCGGCCCGGCGGCGGCCGGTCGCCGAGGTGGCCCACCTCGACCGCTACGGGAGCCCGTTCAGCGTGACCGCTGGGCCGCCACCCCCCGCTCGACCGCCCGCCGGATGAGCCTGTCGTTGTCGGCCGAGATGAAGCGGTGGACCCGGGCTTCCAGCAGCCGGCGGGCCAGCGGGTTGAAGGCCTCGTAGGTCTCGCCGAAGGTGAGCCGGATGCGGCCCTCGCCGACCGCCTCGATGCGGTGCCAGCCGCCGGCTCGGGACCACAGCGGCTTGCCCACCGCCTCGTAGCGCGAGAACTCGGGCGGGCGCGACTCGGTGATCACCTCCCACGACCGGCCCACGCCCCTGCTCAGCAGGTAGCGGGGCACCCGGAACGTGCAGTGCCGCACCAGCCCGAGCCCGTCGGCATCCCCGGGGTGGACGATCTCGATGCGGACCGTGCCGTGCTCGATCACGCCCCGCTCCAGCCGGGGGTGCAGGGCCCGCCACACTTCGTCGGGCGTCGCCTCGACCTCGAAGGAGAACTCGTGGGACTGCACGGCGGCGACGCTACCGGGCCGGTCGGGACAGGATGGCGGCCATGCAACCGTTCGTCGTGGCCGGGGCTGGCTTCCTGCTCGCGGTGTTGTGGTTCGACCTCATGTTCGACGTCCAGGTCTGGGCCCACCGCGGGCGCGGCGACCTACCCGAACCGGTGCTGGGGTCGATCGCCGGGTACTACCGGCGGGTGACCACCGAGGCCCGGCCCATGAACCGCCTCATCGCCGCGGTGATGCTGGTCGTCCTGGGCACGCTGGTCGCGCAAACGATCGTGGACGACGTGCCGGCCTGGGTCAGCGTCGTGTCCCTGGCGGCGGCGATGACCGGGATCGGCCTGGCCGGCGCCCGCACGGTGCCGAGCGCGGTGCGGCTCGGCGGTCGCACCGATCCGACCAGCGAGCAAACCAGACTGGCTCGCTCGATCCTCCGGGACCACCTCGTGTGCCTCGCCGCCATCGCCACCCTGCTGGTGGTCCAGCTGGCCTGGGCCTAGCCGAGCTACAGGCGGGCGATGACACCCCCGCTACAGGCGGGCGATGACATGGTCGGCCAGGCGCTGGCGTTGCCAGCCTTGGCGGCCGAACAGGACGTCGTTGGCCTTGACCCGGCGGAACAGCAGGTGGCAGTCGACGTCCCAGGTGAAGCCCACGCCCCCGTGGACCTGGATGTTCTCGGCTGTGATCCGCGTGGTGGCCTCGGCCACCACCGCCTTGGCGATGGCCGCGGCCGCCTCACGCTCGCGGTCGTCGACCGCGCTGGCCCAGGCGGCGTGGTGGGTGGCGACCCGGGCCAGCTCCAGCTGGTGGAGCATGTCGACGATCTTGTGCCGGATGACCTGGAACGTGGCGATGGGCCGGTCGAACTGCACCCGCTGGCGGGCGTAGTCGGACGCCATGGCCAGTGCCCGCTCGCCGGCGCCCACGCTCTCGGCGCACAGCGCGATCCCGATGTCGTCCACGATGCGGGCCCAGAGGGCGCGCTGGTCGCCGGCGGGGCCGACCCGGCGGGCGGGACGGCCGTCCAGCACCAGGCGGGCCAGCGTGCGGGTCACGTCGAGGCCGGGGACCGGCTCGGCGGCGGGATCGGCGACCGCGTAGCCGGCGAGGTCGCCGGACGGCTCGCGGGCGACCACGTAGGCGACGTCGGCGGTGTCGCCGTCGATGACCAGCGGCTTCAACCCGTGGAGCCGCCAGCCGTCGCCCTCGCGCCGGGCCTCGGTGGCGATGGCGTCCAGGGGGTCGCGGGTGCCGGTCTCCTCGACCGCCACGGTGGCCCGGCGGCTGCCGTCGGCGAGGTGGGGGAGCAGGCCGGCGTCGCCCAGGCGGACCGCGGCCAAGGTGCCGGCCACGGCGGAGGACAGCCACGGCCCGGGTAGCGGCAGCGCGCCCATCTCCTCGCACAGCACTGTCGCCTCGAGCATCCCGGCGCCGGCACCGCCATGAGCCGCAGGCACCAGCAGGCCCGGCCACCCCAGCTCGACCGAGCGGGCCCACAGGGCCTCGATCGCCGCGGGCGCGCCGTCGCCGTCGCCGTCCAGCAGCGGGCGCAGGCGGGGGCCGGTCACGTTGGCGAGGAAGGCGCGCGCGGTGGCTCGCAGCGCCTCCTGGTCCCCGTCGAACGTGAAGTCCACGGCGCCTCACCGTAGATGACGTCAGTGTTAGCTTGCGCCGGTGGACTTCGGCTACGCGCCCGAGGACGAGGCGTTCCGCGCCGAGCTACGGGCGTGGCTGGCGGCCAACCTGGCCGAGTTCGTCGACGGCGGCGAGATCGGCCGAGCCCACGGGGACCAGACCCGTCGCACCATGGCCCGACGCCAGGCCTGGCAGCAGCGGCTGCACGAGGGCGGCTGGGCCGCCATCAACTGGCCGAAGCGGTGGGGTGGCCGCGAGGCCACCACCATGCAGAACGTCGTCTACTCCGAGGAGATGGCGGAGGCTCACGCCCCCGGGCTCTACAACGCCAACGGCGTCTGGCAGATCGGGCCGATGATCATGCGCTGGGCGCCGGACGAGCAGCAGGAGCGCTGGCTGCCCGGCATCATCGGCGCCACCGACCACTGGTGCCAGGGCTTCAGCGAGCCCGAGGCGGGCAGCGACCTGGCGAACCTCCGCACCGCGGCGGTGGCCGACGGCGACGAGTACGTGGTCACCGGCACCAAGGTCTGGACCTCCACCGCCCACCTGGCCCGCTGGGGACTGTTCCTCGTGCGCACCGACCCCGACGCCATCGCCCGGGGCGCGAAGCACGAGGGCATCACCGCGCTGATCGTCGACATGGACGTGCCCGGCATCACCTGCACGCCCATCCGGGACGTCACCGGCGAGGCCATGTTCTGCGAGGTGCGCTTCGAGGAGGCCCGGGTCCCCGCCGCCTACCGCCTGGGCTCCGAGGGCGACGGCTGGAACGTGGCCATGGGCACCCTGGCCCACGAGCGGGCCGGGACCGGCGGCATCGCCATCGGGCTGCGGGCCGAGCTGGCCCAGATGGTGCGGACCGCCCGGGACCACAACCCGGACGCGCTGGCCGATCCCGGCATCCGCGAGCGCATCGCCCGGCTGTACGCCCAGATCGAGCTGACGCGGCTGCTCAACGCCCGGGCGCTGTCCAAGGTGCTCAAGGGCGAGCGCTCCTGGCCCGAAGCGCAGCTGGCCAAGCTGCAGTGGAGCGACCTGTCGCAGGCCCTGGCCGAGCTCAACGTGGACATGCTCGGCCCGCTGGGCATCCTGGCCAAGGGCGGGCCCGACACGCCCGACGGCGGCCACGCCGCCCACAACTACCCGTGGCAGCGCTACACCTCGATCGGCGCCGGCGCCACCGAGGTGCAGAAGAACATCCTCGCGGACCGGGCGCTCGGCCTGCCGCGGCGCTAGCGGGCGGGCATCAGCTCCAGGAGCTGGCCGTCGGGGTCGCGGACGAGGATGGCGCGGCCGCCCACGTCGGTGTCGGTCAGGACCTCGCCCCCGAGGTCCACGACCCGGGCGCAGGTGGCGGCCACGTCGGCCACGGAGAACGAGAGGTGGGTGAGGCCCGGCTCGGTGAACACGCGGTCTCGGGCAGGGGCGTTGCCGTCGCGGGCGAAGTGCAGCAGCTCCAGCACGAAGTCGCCGAGCGTCAGGTAGACGGCGGTGAGCCCCACCGGCTCGGGCACCTGCAGCAGGCGGGAGGCGGCCCGGTCGCGCACCGCGAGGTCGTTGCGGTGGGCGAACCCCAACGCCTCCTCGTAGAAGCGCCGGGACCGGTCGAGATCAGTGACGCACAGGCCCACGTGGTTGACGAGGCTCACGCCCTGGATCGTACGGGCTGAACTAACGTCGGCGTCACCTTTCATGACGGACGACGACGACGACGACCTGTTCCTCCCCGAGCCCGAGACCCGAGAGGTGCTGGCGACGATCATCTCGGTCGACGACCACCTGGTGGAGCCGGCCGACATGTTCGACGGCCGGCTGCCGGCGCGGCTGCAGGACCGGGCCGTGACCCTGCCCGAGCGCCCGCACAAGATCGGCTACCCGTCGATCTTCGACGAGTACTGGGCGCCCATCCTGCAAGCGTGTGCCGACACACAGACCGTGGTGTGCCTGCACGTGGGGTCGTCGGCGACAGCACCTGGCCCGACATGCAGGCGGTGATCGGGGCGGCCCGGGGCGACCTCCCCGCGGCCGAGCGCCGGAAGCTGTGCTGCGAGAACGCCGCGGCGCTGTTCCGTCACCCGCTCCCGGAGCGGGTGCTGCCCGAGGGCCCGAGCACGTAATGCCCGTCCTCGGGGTGGTGGTACCAGCCGCGGGCCGCGTCGGTGCCGCCGTCGACGTGGAGCACCTGGCCGGTGACGTAGCGGGACAACCCCGAGGCGAGGAACACCGCGGCGCCCGCCATGTCGTCCACGTCGCCGGCCCGGCCCAGGGGGACGACGGCGGCGAACCGGGCCTCCTGGTCGCGGGGATCGGCCCCGCCCAGGGCCGCCAGGCCTTCGGTCAGGGTGATGTCGGGGGCCAGGCAGTTCACCCGGATGCCGTGGGACGCCAGCTCCAGCGCCGCGGTGCGGGTGAGGTTGATGACCCCGGCCTTGGCGGCGGCGTAGGCGGCGTAGCCGGGTGCGGCCCGCGTGCCCTCGATCGAGGCGATGTTGACGATGCTGCCGCCCTCCCCGGCCTCGACCATGGCCCGGGCGACGCGCTGGGTGCACAGCAGCACCTGGCCCAGGTTGGCCCGCCACAGGGCGTCCCAGCCCTTGGGCCTGGTCTCCAGCAGCGGCGAGTAGAACGTGCCGCCCGCGTTGTTGACCAGCACGGTGGGCGGGCCGAGCGCCGAGAGGGTGGCGGCGAGCGCCGCGTCCACCTGGTCCTCCTCGCGCACATCCGTCACACAGGCCAGCCCGTCCACCTCGGCGGCGGCCGCCCGGCAGGTGGCCTCGTCGCGCTCCCACACCGCCACCCGGGCCCCGAAGGCGGCCAGGCCCCGGGCGATGCCCCGTCCGATGCCCGCGCCGCCGCCGGTCACCACCGCCACCACGCCGTCCAAGCTCATTGCCGACCGGTCCAGCACCATGGCGCGGGAAGCTACCTCCGATGACCACGCTGGGGCCGCTGGTGGCGGCGGACGAGACGCTGCACCACCAGATCACGGACACGTTCGCCACCGTCGGCCAGTCCGACCGGTCCTGGACCGAGAAGGTGTGCGCCATGGCCGCCCCCGCCGACGGGTCGGTGCAGCTGGCCTTCGGCCTCGGCCGCTACCCCAACCGGGGCGTGGTCGACGGCTACGCCGGGGTGAGCCGCGGCACCGAGCAGTGGACCGTGCGGGCCAGCCGGCGGCTGGCCTCCGACGTCGAGGGCACCACGGTCGGGCCGATCCGCTACGAGGTGGTCGAGCCGCTGCGGGTCGTGCGCTTCAGCCTGGAGCCGAACGACGTGCAGCCGATCAGCTTCTCCTGGACCTTCACCGGGGCGGTCCCGCCCGCGCTGGAGCAGCGGGAGCAGCACCGCAGCCGGGACGGGCTGCGGCTCGACGCCGACATCGTCCGCTACCACCACATCGGCACCGCCGAAGGCTGGCTGGAGCTGGACGGCACGCGCTACGAGCTGGACGGCGACACCGCGGTGTCCACCCGGGATCACTCGTGGGGCGTGCGTTACATGGTGGGGGCGCCGGTGGCCGACGTGGAGGACCCGGCCCGACCGCCGGGCGTGTCCACCGTCGTGATCTGGTCGCCCTTCTTGTGCCGGCGGCCCGACGGCAACCGCTACGGCATCCACCTCTACTACCAGCGCCACGGCTTCGGCGGCTGGCAGCGGCTCGAGCTGCAGGGCGGCATCGAGCACGCCGACGGTCGCCGCGAGCCGTTCGCCGCCCTGGTGGTCGAGCCCGAGGTGCGGGACGACAACCGGCGGCTCACCGCGGCCACGCTCCGGGCCACCATGGCCGACGGCTCGGACCGGCCGCTCACGGTCACCGCGCTGGGCGACACCGGCTTCCACCTGGGGGCCGGGCTGTACTTCGGCTTCGACGGCCACTGGCACGGCCAGTGGCGCGGCGACCTGCACGTCGACGGCGAGCACGTGGCCGACTGCGCCGACCCGGCCACCGCCCGGCGCCTGCACCAGATGCGCGACAACCTCGTCCGCGTGGAGGACCCGGTGGGCGGCGGCACCGGCGTCGGCAACATGCAGACGATCTTCGCCGGGCCGCACCCGGACCTCGGGCTCACCGAGGAGGCGAGCTTCCTGTGACGCTGGCCGCCGCCCGCGACCTGGGCCCGCTCCGGGAGGGGCTCGAGCGCTGGCTCGGCCGCCCGGTGGGCACGCTGCGGCGGGCGGCGCCGGGGTTCTCGTGCGAGACGCTGGTGGCCGACGACGAGGTGGTGATCCGCCTCCCGCCGCAGGGCGAGGGCATCTTCCCGGTCTACGACCTGGCCCAGCAGGCGGCGGTCCAGAACGCGGTGGCCCAGGCGGGCGTGCCGGTGGCCGCACCGGCCCGCCACGAGCCGGACCCGTCGTACCTGGGCGCTGCCTTCGTCGCCATGCCCTTCGCGCCCGGGCCCATCCCCAGCGACTTCACGGCGGGCGACCCGTGGCTGATCGGGCTGCCCGAAGATGGCGCCCGGGCCGAGGTGTGGGGGTCGTTCCTGGACCTGCTGCCCGCCATCCATCGGGTGGACGGCACGGAGCTGGGGCTGCGTTCCGGCCTGGGCGAGGAGTTGGTGTGGTGGGAGCGCTACCTGGGTTGGGCCACCGACGGCACCCCGCCGCCCGAGCTGGCGGAGGCGCTGGCCTGGTGCGCCGAGCACCGCCCGGCCGAGGAGCCGCCGGCCGGCCTCCTGTGGGGCGACGTCCGGCTGGGCAACGTGGTGTTCGACCCCGACCGGTGCACACCTCGGGCCGTCCTCGACTGGGACATGGCCACGCTCGGCCCGGCCGAGATGGACCTGGCGTGGTTCCTGGCCCTGGAGGCGGTCCAGGCGGACCTGAGCGGAACGAAGGTCCCCGGCTTCGGCGGTCGGGACGAAACCGCAGCGCGGGTGGAGGGCGATCTCGGCCGCGCCCTGGCCGATCTCGACTGGTACGAGATCTTCGCCCTGGTCCGGGCCAGCGCGGTGTCGACCCGCATCGCCCTGCTGTTCGAGCGGGCGGGGCAGCGGTCGATGTTCGCCCCCGGGCAGGACCCGACGCTGGCCGCGGCCGTCGCCCGGATCAGGCGCGGGCGATGACCGCCTTGCCGTAGCGCTCGACGGTCTCCACCGCGTGGGCCAGCGAGTCGCCGGGCAGCGCGACCTGGACCCAGGTCACCCCCAGCGCCGCCAGCTGGGCGAGGCCGGCGAGGTGGGCGTCGGCGTCGAAGGCGTCGGTCGCGGGGCTGCCGCCGTCGGGGTTGCCGAACGTGATGTCGACCGAGGCGGGATCGCGGCCGGCGGCGTCGAGGCGGGCGTGCAGGTCGCCGATGGCCTCGGCCAGCAGCTCGCGGGTGTCCAGGGCCGCGGTGCGGGCGGTGCGGGCCAGGAGGGCGGGCGCCGGGAACGGGCACCAGCCCTGGCCCCGGTTGGCCACCCGCTGGCGGGCGCGGGTGCCGTTGCCGCCGATCCAGATGGGCGGGTGGGGCTCGCTGACCGGGCGGGGGTGGGCGGTGATCCCTCGGGCGTTGAAGTGCCGGCCCTCGACCGACACGTCGTCACCGGTCCAGATGGCGACCAGCGTGTCGAGGGCCTCGTCGAACAGGTCGTTGCGCTCGGCGTGGTCCACCCCGAGCGCGGCGAACTCGCCCTTCAGGTAGCCGGATCCCACGGCCAGGGTGAAGCGGCCGCCGGACAGCACGTCCAAGGTCGAGGCCGCCTTGGCCACCACGAAGGGGTTGCGGTAGGGGAGCACCACGATGTTGGGGACCAGCCGCAACGTGGTGGTGTGGGCGGCGGCGTAGCCGAGAGCCACGAAGGGATCGAGCGCGTCGTGGCCGCCGGCGTCGAGCCAGCGTTGCGACGGCGCGGGATGGTCGGTGAACCCGAAGCCCGAGAACCCCGCGGCCTCGGCCGCCTGGGCCAGCGTCGCCACCCCGGCGCCGGTGACCAGGTCCGGGTGGTAGGGGTGGGTGATCAGCGGGTGGGTGACAGCGAACCTCATGGCAGCAGCCCTGCCCGTCCTGCCTCGGCGAAGGCCCGGTCCAGGCCCACCGAATCCTCCGCGGTCAGTCGCCGGTAGGTGCCCGACCGCTCGGGCCGCCACCACACGGGATCGCCTGTCTTCCAGCGCTCGGCCCGCAGCGGCCGGCGGTCGACCTTCCCGGTGGCCGTGGTGGGCAGGGAGGCGACCACCCGCACG
>Ga0209481_10001008_pt1 | contig 11439 bp, 6 predicted proteins | sample SoiMetdeltSBSDD3_FD_187598 | JGI IMG/M metagenome (GOLD analysis project Ga0209481, IMG submission 187598) | Bulk soil microbial communities from a Populus tree surrounding site in Tennessee, USA - Soil MetaG P. deltoides SBSDD3 (SPAdes) (version 2) | ecosystem: Environmental > Terrestrial >...
CGTTCCCGGCGGGCACCGCGGGCGCGCACAAGACGCGCTATCACGGTGACTATCACCTCGGCCAGGTGCTGCTGCAGGAGAATGACTTCGTGATCATCGACTTCGAGGGCGAGCCTGCGCGCAGCCTCGAGGATCGCCGGCGCAAGCACTCGCCGCTGCGCGATGTGGCGAGCATGCTGCGCTCGTTCGAGTACGCGCGCTGGCACGCGTTGCGGCGCGCAGCGAAAAGCGACGAGGAGCTCGCGCGCCTCGCGCCGCTCGCGCTGGCCTGGGAGGACGCGGCACGAACTGCATTCCTCGGCGCGTACGACGCAGCCGTGAAAGGCTCGGGCGTGTACGCGTCGCTACAGGAAGCCCGCGGGTTGCTCGATCTCTTCGTGCTCGAAAAAGCGCTCTACGAGCTGCGCTATGAGCTCGGTAACCGCCCGGAATGGGCGGTGATCCCGCTGCAGGGCGTTCTTGCGCTCGCGCGCGGTGACGAACGGAGGTAGCGATGGACATCGAACTGCTGCTCGAGCCGATCCGGGTATTCCTGCGCCAGGTCGGCGATTTCCTGCCGCGGCTCGCGCTCGCCGCGCTGGTGCTGATCGGCGGCTGGCTGCTCGCCAAGGCGGCGCGGTTCGCAGTGGTGAAGGGGCTGCGCGCAGTCAACCTGAAGGTGATCACCGAGCGCTCCGGCATGGACGGGTTCCTGCGCCAGGGCGGGCTGGAGAACGACACCGTCGACCTCCTCGGCTGGCTCGTCTACTGGCTGGTGATCCTCGCCGCGCTGGTGATCGCGTTCAACGGCCTTGGGCTCACCTACATTACCGATCTGCTCGGCAAGGTCGTGCTGTTCGTCCCGAAAGTCATCGTCGCGCTGCTGATCCTCGCGTTCGGCGCGTATTTCGCCGCGTTCATCGGCGGCACGGTCTCGGCGTACTGCCGCAACGTAGGGATCCGCGACGCCGACCTGCTCGGCCGCCTCGCGCGCTATGCGATCGTCGTGTTCGTCGTGCTGATCGCGCTCGACCAGGTCAACGTCGGCGGCGACATCATCCGCCAGAGCTTCCTGATCCTGCTCGCCGGGCTGGTGTTCGCGCTCGCGCTCGCGTTCGGCCTCGGCGGTCGCGAGTGGGCCGCGCGCATGCTCGAGCGATGGTGGCCGGAGTCGGAGCGCAAGACCCCTCCTCCTCGTTGATCTGAACCTGGCATGAGAGCGGGCGTCCCCATCAGGGCGGTCTGGCGCGGCACGCCTCGCCCGGCCGGCGCGACCTGGGACGGCGAAGGCGTCAATTTCGCGCTCTTCTCGGCGCACGCCGAGAAGGTCGAGCTCTGCATTTTCGACGAGAGCGGCCGGCGCGAGCTGCAGCGCATCGAATTGCGCGAGCGCACCGACGACATCTGGCACTGCTACCTGCCCGAAGCCCAGCCCGGGCTCGTCTACGGCTATCGCGTGCACGGACCGTACCGCCCCGAGGAGGGTCACCGCTTCAACGGCCACAAGCTCCTCGTCGATCCGTATGCGAAAGAGCTGGTCGGCGCGTTGCACTGGAGCAACGTCGTGTACGGCTACACGCTCGGCCACAAGCGCGAGGATCTGTCGCACGACCGGCGCGACAGCGCGTCGAGCATGCCGAAGTGCCGGGTCGTGGACGAGGCATTCACGTGGGGCGACGACCGGCCGCCGCGCGTGCCGTGGCACGAGACGATCGTGTACGAGGCGCATGTGCGCGGACTGACGATGCGCCACCCCGACGTGCCGCCGCAGCTGCGCGGCACCTACGCTGCGCTCGCCTCGACGCCGCTGATCGAATACCTGAAGCGGCTCGGCGTGACGACGCTCGAGCTACTGCCGGTGCACGCGTTCATCGACGAGCGGCGACTCGCCGAGCGCCGGATGCGCAACTACTGGGGCTACAACACGCTCGCCTTCTTCGCTCCCGAGCGGCGCTACTCCGCGACCGGCAGCGCGAACGAGTTCAAGACGATGGTGAAGCGGCTGCACTCGGCCGGAATCGAGGTCATCCTCGACGTCGTCTACAACCATACCTGCGAGGGCAATCACCTCGGGCCGACGCTGTCGCTGCGCGGGATCGACAACGTCTCCTATTACCGGCTGGCCGAGAATGAGCGCCGGCACTATGCCGACTTCACCGGCTGCGGCAACACGCTGAACCTCGAGCACCCGCATGTGCTGCAGCTGGTGACGGATTCGCTGCGCTACTGGGTCGAGGTGATGCACGTGGACGGATTCCGCTTCGACCTCGCGCCCGCGCTTGCGCGCGAGAACGGCGATTTCCGCAGGGACGGAGGGTTTCTCAAGGCGCTGCAGCAGGACCCGGTGCTCAGCCGCGTCAAGCTGATCGCCGAGCCCTGGGACCTGGGCAACGGCGGCTACCAGGTCGGCAACTTCCCGCCGGGGTGGACCGAATGGAACGATCGCTTTCGCAACGGCATGCGCGCGTACTGGAAAGGCGACGGCGGCATGCTGGGCGAGCTCGCGCGCCGCTTCGCCGGCTCTTCCGATCTTTTCGCGCATGCGCGGCGGCGTCCGTACGCGAGTCTCAACTTCATCACTGCGCACGACGGCTTCACGCTGCAAGACCTCGTGTCCTACGATACGAAGCACAACGAGGCGAACGGCGACGACAACCACGACGGCCACGATCACAACCTGTCGTGGAACTGCGGTGTCGAAGGGCCGACCGAAGATCCCCAGATCAACGCGCTGCGCGAGCAGCAGAAGCGCAACCTTCTCGCGACGCTGCTGCTTGCGCAGGGCGTGCCGATGCTGCTCGCCGGCGACGAGCGCGGCCACACGCAGAACGGCAACAACAATGCCTATTGCCAGGACAACGAGACGAGCTGGATCGACTGGACCGAGACGCCGCAGCGCGCGCAACTGTTCGCCTTCGTGCGCGCGCTGGTCCACCTGCGGCGCTCGCACCGCACGTTCCGCAGGCGCGATTTCTTCCACGGCAAGCTGCTGCGCGGCCGTGACGTCAAGGACGTCGTCTGGCTGAAGCCCGATGGCGGGGAAGTCGCCGCCGACGATTGGAACCGCGACCACGCGCGCACGCTCGGCATGTTCATCAGCGGCGGCGAGCTCGCGGAGCCGGGCCGGCGCGGTGTGCCGGCGAAGGACGACGACTTCCTGCTGCTCTTCAACGCGCATCACGAGCCGGTCGACTTCCGCATCCCGTTTCTCGATAGCGGAACCTGGCAGGTCGTCTTCGACACCTCGCTCGCTCCGGTCGAAAAGGCGCGCGACCGGTTCGGACCCAGGCGCGCGTATCCGCTCGGCGCTCGCTCCGTCGTCGTGCTCAGGCGTCCGCTGCCCGGCAGATGAGACGGGTGCACGCGATGCCGTTCGGCGCCGAGGTGCGCGCGGACGGCGCGACCCGCTTCCGGCTGTGGGCGCCGGCCGCCCGGCGCGTCGAAATCCGCATCGAGGCGCAGGGAGCGGGCGAAACGTTCGCGCTGCGCGCAGCCGAAGGCGGCTGGCACGAGCTCGCCCAGCCCGGAATCGGCGCCGGCGCACGCTACCGGTTCGTTCTCGAGAGCGGTTCCGCCGTACCGGACCCGGCCTCGCGCTTCAACCCCGACGACGTGCACGCAGCCAGCGAGGTCATCGACCCTTCGGCCTACGCGTGGCGTGACGCGGGCTGGCGCGGACTGCCATGGGAGCAGGCGGTGATCTATGAACTGCACATCGGCACGTTTACGCAGGAAGGCACGTTCGCCGCGGCCCGCGCACGACTTGCGGAGCTCGCGGCGCTCGGCATCACTGCGCTCGAGCTGATGCCGGTCGCTGATTTTCCGGGCAAGCGCAACTGGGGCTACGACGGCGTGCTGCTGTACGCACCGGACGCCTCGTACGGCCGTCCCGAGGACCTGAAGGCGCTCGTCGACGAGGCGCACGCGCTCGGCCTGATGGTGCTGCTGGACGTCGTCTACAACCACTTCGGCCCGGAAGGCAACTACCTGCGCGCGTACAGTCCGCAGTTCTTCGTCTCCGGGCGCGAGACGCCGTGGGGCGCGGCAATTAACTTTGACGGCAGCGATGCGCGCGTCGTGCGCGACTTCTACCTCCACAACGCGCTCTATTGGCTGAACGAATACCACCTCGACGGGCTGCGGCTCGACGCCGTGCATGCGATCCGCGACCGCTCGGTGCCCGGCATCGTCACCGAGATCGCGCAAGCGATGCGGGACGGCCCCGGGCGCGGGCGCCGCGTGCACCTGGTGCTGGAGAACGATCGCAACGAATCACGCCTGCTCGAGCGCTCCCCGTCGGGCGATGCGCGGATCGCGACCGCGCAATGGAACGACGACGTCCACCATGCGCTGCACGTCGTCACGACCGGCGAGACCGACGGCTACTACGCGGACTACGCCGACGCGCCGCTCGCGCAGCTCGGACGGGCGCTCGCCGAAGGGTTTGCATTCCAGGGCCAGCCGTCGGCCTTTCGCGGCGGTACGCCGCGAGGGGAAGCGAGCAGCCACCTGCCGCCGACGGCATTTGTCGCGTTTCTGCAGACGCACGACCAGGTCGGCAATCGCGCGTTCGGCGAGCGGCTGCACGCACTCGCCGAGCCCGCGCGCGAGCGTGCTGCGCTTGCGTGCCTTTTGCTCGCGCCCCAGATTCCGATGCTGTTCATGGGCGAGGAATACGCCGCGTCGACGCCGTTCCTGTTCTTCTGCGATTTCGGCGCCGAGCTCGCAGCGGCGGTGCGCGAAGGGCGGCGTGCCGAGTTCGCGCGCTTCGCGGCATTTGGCGATCCCGCTGCGCGCGAGCGCATTCCCGACCCGGGCGCACTCGCAACGTTCGAAACGTCGAAGCTGCGCTGGGAGGAGCGCGAGCGCTCTCCGCATGCCGAGCGGCTCGCGCTGGTACGCGAGCTGATCGGCTTGAGGCGCAGGCACATCATGCCGCGCCTTGCCGGCACGCGCAGCGGGCGTCCGCAGATCGTCGACGGCGTGCTGTGCGTCACGTGGACGATGGGCGACGGCGCATTGCTGCGGCTGCTCGCGCATTTCGGCTCCGCAGAGGCGACGCTCCCATCATCGCTCGAAGGCGAGACCCTCTGGCTGGATCCGGGCAGAGTGCACGTGTTGCTGCAGCCCCGCGATGACTGAAGATCGCGCCGCGCTCGAGCGCGCGTGCGCGCTGGCCGGTATCGCGACCTCCTATCGCGACGTCTGGGGCGTGCAGCGCGAAGTCCCCGAGTCGACCTTGCGCGCGCTGCTCGTAGAGCTCGGTCCGGTGACGGGCGAACCGGTCGTGGCGGCCTCTCCCGGCCGCTGCTTCCTGCCGGACGCGCTGCATGCCGGCGCGCGCCTCTGGGGGCCCGCGGTGCAGCTCTACGCGCTGCGCTCCGAGCGCAACTGGGGAATCGGCGACTTCGGCGACCTGCTGCGGCTCGTCGAGCAATGGGCGGCGCGCGGCGCCGGCTTCGTCGGGCTCAATCCGCTGCACGCGCTCTTTCCCCACGACCCGCAGCGCGCGAGCCCGTACAGCCCCTCCTCGCGGCTCGCGCTGAACGTGCTGTACATCGATGTGGAAGCGATCGAGGAATTCGGTGCGTCTGAAGCGGCACGTTCGCTCGCGCGGTCGGCTCCGTTCCGCGACCGCCTCGCCGCACTCCGCAACGCACCGCTCGTCGACTACGCAGGCGTCGCCGGCGCCAAGTTCGAGGTCCTCGAGCGGCTGTATGCGCATTTCCGCGAGCACGCGCTGCGGCGGCGTACGCAGCGCGCGCGCGATTTCCGCGAGTTCCAGGCGCGCGGCGCTGCGCAGCTGCGCAGGCACGCGCTGTATGAAGCGTTGCAGGAGCACTTCTACGCCGCCGACTCGGCGGCATGGGGCTGGCCGGCGTGGCCCGCGGAGTATCGCGATCCTAACTCGGCCGCGGTGGCAGGCTTTTGCACCGAGCGGGTCGAGCGCGTCGAGTACTTCGAATACCTGCAGTGGCAGGCGGCGCAGCAGCTCGAGCGCGCCGCGGCGCGCTGCGAGTCGCTCGGCCTTGCGCTCGGCCTGTACCTCGACATCGCGGTGTCGGTCGATCGCGGCGGCGCCGAAGCCTGGGCCAACCAGGATCGCTACGCGCTCGGCGCGAGCATCGGCGCGCCCCCCGATGCCTACAACCTCAACGGGCAGGACTGGGGCCTGCCGCCGCCGTTGCGCGCGAATCGGCACGAGCTGTTCGCGCGCACGCTGCGCGAGGCGATGCGCTATGCCGGCGTGGTGCGGATCGATCACGTGATGGGGCTTGCGCGCCTGTATTGCGTTCCGCGCGGCGCGACTGCGCGCGAAGGCGCCTATGTGAGCTACGACCTCGACCGGATGCTCGCCGCGCTCGCGCTCGAGAGCGAGCGCAATCGCTGCATGGTGATCGGCGAAGACCTCGGCACGCTACCCGACGGGTTGCGGCCCGTGCTCGAGCGCGCACGCGTGCTTTCCTATCGAGTGCTCTATTTCGAGCGTGAAGGGAGCGGCGAATTCACCCCGCCGGCGGCGTACCCGCAGGCCGCGCTGGCAACGGTCAGCACGCACGACCTGCCGACGCTCGCGGGCTGGTGGAGCGGGACCGACCTGACCTTGCGCGAGAAGCTGTCGCTGTTTCCCGGCGACGGGCAGCGGCGTGCGCAGCTCGACGAGCGCAACGCCGATCGTGCGCGCCTCGCGCGCGCGCTCGAGATCGACGTGGCCCCGGCGAACGCCGACGCGCTTGCATTTGCCGCGCACCGCTACCTCGCGCGCTCGCCGGCGCTGCTGCTTGCGGTCCAGCTCGAAGACGCGCTCGGCGTAGCGGACCAGGCAAACCTTCCCGGCACGACGCTCGAGCACCCGAACTGGCGGCGCAAGCTACCCGAATCGCTCGAGAGAATGGAGCACGATGCGCGCCTCGGTGCGCTCGCGAACGCGCTCGCGCGCGAGCGTCCGCACCCGCCGAAGACGGTGCTGGCGCGGCGCGGTGCGAATCCACGCATCCCGCTTGCGACCTACCGCCTGCAGCTGCACCGGGGCTTTACGTTCGACGATGCCGCCCGCATCGCACCGTATCTCGGCAGCCTCGGCGTGAGCCACGCGTATTGCTCGCCCGTGCTGCGCGCGCGCCCGGGCAGTGAGCACGGCTACGACGTCGTCTCGCACCGCGAGATCAACCCGGAGCTCGGCGGACGCGCAGGGTTCGAGCGCATGGCGGCCGCGCTGCGCACGCACGGCATCGGCATCGTGCTCGACATCGTGCCCAATCACATGAGCGTGACCGGCCCGGACAACGCCTGGTGGCTCGACGTGCTCGAGAACGGGCCCGCGTCGCCATTCGCCGGCTATTTCGATATCGACTGGGCGCCGATCAACCCCGATTTGCGCGGCAAGGTGCTGCTGGCGGTGCTCGGCGATCACTATGGGGAGGTTCTCGCGCGCGGCGAGCTCGTGCTCGCGTTCGACGCGGCGGCCGGCGCGTTCGCGGTGCGCTACTTCGAGCACCGTTTTCCGCTCGACCCGCGCACCTGTCCGGCGATCCTGTCCGGCATCGACGAGCTCGCCGGCCTTGCCGCGGAATTCGGCCGCCTGCCGCCGCGCGACGGCGATGCCGCGGCGCGCGCGACCGAAAAGGACCGGCTGAAAGGCAGCCTCGCGGCGCTCGTTACGGGCTCGTCGACGGCGGCACGGGCAATCGACGCGGCGCTCGCTCGTTTCAACGGCGAGGACCCCGCGCGCAACGCGCTGCACGAACTGCTCGAGGCACAGGCCTACCGTCTCGCCTACTGGCGCGTCGCGACCGACGAGATCAATTACCGGCGCTTTTTCGACGTCAATGAGCTGGCGGCGCTGCGAGTCGAAGCCGAGCCGGTGTTCGAGGCGACGCACGGCTTCATCCTCGAGCTTGCCGCCGCCGGGCTCGTCGACGGCTTGCGGATCGACCATCCCGACGGACTGTTCAACCCCGAGCGCTATTTCGAGCGCCTGCAGCAGGAATACGCGCAACGCGCCGGCGTCCTGCGCGCGCCGAGCGCCCGGCCGGCGCGGGCGCTGTACGTCGTGGCCGAGAAAATCACGGCTCGCCACGAGCACCTGCCCGAGCGCTGGGCCGTGCACGGCACCACGGGGTACCGCTTTGCGGCGGTCGCAAACGGCGTCTTCGTCGACGGCGCAGCGCGCGGCCGCATCGACCGGATCTGGCGCAGCTTTACCGGCGAGACCAGCGACTTCGAGGAAGCGGCGTTTCGCGGCAAATGGGCCATCATGCGCAGCGCGCTCGCATCGGAGCTGACCGTGCTCGCCACGCAGTTGCTGCGCATCGCCCGCGGCGACCGCAGGACGCGCGACTACACGTTCAACGCGCTGCGCAACGCGCTCGCCGAGGCCACGGCGTGCCTGCCCGTGTATCGCACGTACGTCGCGCGCAAGCCGTCGCCGCAGGACCGGCGCTACGTCGACTGGGCGATCGCCAAGGCGGTGAGCCGCAGCCACCTGGCGGACGCCTCGATCTTCGGGTTCGTGCGCGATGCGCTGCTCGGCCGCGCGCCGGCCGGCGCATCCGCCGGGATCAAGGCGCAGGTGCTCGAGTTCGCGATGAAGTTTCAGCAGTTCAGCGCGCCGGTCACTGCGAAAGGCGTCGAAGACACTGCGCTCTACACCTACAACCGTCTCGTCTCGCTGAACGAGGTCGGCAGCGATCCGGACGCGTTCGGACTGACGGTCGCGGCGTTCCATGGCGCGAGCGCCGACCGCGCACAGCGCTGGCCGCATACGATGCTCGCGACCTCGACGCACGACAACAAGCGCTCCGAGGACGTGCGGCAGCGAATCAACGTGCTGTCGGAAATGCCCGGCGCGTGGCGCCTGCTGCTGCGCCGCTGGCGCACGGTGAACCGCTCGCTGCGCAAGGTCGTGCACGGCAAGCCCGCGCCTTCGGCGAACGACGAATACCTGCTGTACCAGACGCTGCTCGGCACGTTCCCCGTCGGCGTCATGCGTGGCGATGCGCTCGATGCGTACCGCGACCGGATCGAGCGCTACGTGCTGAAGGCGGCGCGCGAGGCGAAGACGCACACGAGCTGGATCAACCAGAGCGCGGAGTACGAAGCGGCACTGCGCGAATTCGTGCACGCGCTGCTGGGTACCGCGCGGCCGAACCCGTTTCTCGAGGACCTGCGCGCGCAGGCGCAGGCGATCGCGTGGTTCGGCGCGCTGAACAGCCTGTCGATGACGCTGCTGAAGTTCACTTCGCCCGGCGTGCCCGACCTGTACCAGGGCAACGAGCTGCTCGATCTCAGCCTGGTGGACCCCGACAATCGCCGCCCCGTCGACTACGGCATTCGCGAGCGCGCACTCGCCGAGCTCGCGGCGATCGGTGCAGGGCCGGGCCTGGTGACTGCCGCGCGCTCGCTCGCCGAGCAGCCGCACGACGGGCGCGCGAAGCTCTTCGTCATCTGGCGGCTGCTCGAGGCGCGGCGCCGCAGGCCGGAATTGTTTCGCGACGGCAGCTACCACGCACTGCGTGTCAGCGGCGCACGCAGCGCCCATGCGCTCGCCTACGCAAGGCGTCAGGGTCGAGGCACGCTCGTCGTGATTGCGGGCCGGCTGTTTGCCAAGCTGGGGCGCGCGCCGGGGCAGCTGCCGCTCGGCGAAACGACCTGGGGCGATACCGTGGTCGAATGCGACCCGCTCATGGAGGGCCACCTGCTGACGAACGTTCTCACGGGCGAAAGAATCGAAGTGACGCGCACTGGTATTCCGCTCGCACGTGCATTCGCGCACTTTCCCGCAGCGGCATTCCTCGCATACCTGCCGTAGATACGTATCTGCCGGCATATTGCGCGGTATACCGATGGATCATTGCATCCACACGTAGATACTCCTACGATCATGCGCGTTAACGCTAATCAATAGTTAGACAGCATTCATGGGCAGCGTCAAAGTCGGGATCGTTGGTCTAATTACTAACAGCGATCATCCCCGGCACCATGTTCGAGTCGACGACGACTCCGGGAACACCGGAGGCTTCTTGATCTATGAGTGGTGGGAAGGCTCCGATGGACCAAACGCAAACAACGCTTTCGATTCTTGGGTTGAGTCTCGAGAGGCGCTAGAGTCGTTTTTCCGCGAGGGAAATTGGAAGGTGGACTGGAATGCTGCCTAACATGGCGTTCGTGCGGACGCGCCGCAATCGGCCTCCGGTATCGACGCTCCGCGCTGCGGCGCGCCGTACAACTCCACGTTAAGACGCCGTTCGGACTGCCTATCTAACGAATGCACTTTGAGTGGGACCGTGTCAAGGCAGAGCGGAATCGTCGTAAGCATGCGGTCACGTTTGACGAGGCTGTAACCGTCTTCCACGATCCGCTTTCTGCCTCCTTTGACGACCCTGACCATTCCGCCGGCGAGCGTCGCTTCATTACCATCGGCTACTCCTCTCACGACCGCTTGCTCGTCGTGTCCCATGTCGAGGCTGGTGAGACAATCCGTATCATCAGTGCCAGACTAGCCGGCGCCTCAGAGCGCAAACGCCATGAAACGTAAAGAAACAGACGAGCTTCGCCCTGAGTACGACTTCGATTACGCGAAGGCCGTACGAGGAAAGTACTACAGGCGGTTGCTCAAGGAAGGTTCAAACATCGCTGTCCTCGAGCGGGACGTCGCAAAGGCATTTCCCAATTCTGCCGCCGTGAACGACGCACTGCGTTCGGTCATCAAAGGCAAGCGCTCACGGCGTCCAGCAGCGCGTTCAACACGGGGGCGCGAAAAAGCATCGCGCGCGTAGCGCTAGTGGAGCCCCGCTACAGCGCGAGCGTCCGCACCATCGCGAACAGTTCGTCCTCCGGCGCACGCTTGCGTCCGATGACGTCCGCGAGCGGCACGAGCCGCAGCGCGGCGCCGCCGAGCCCGACCATCACGTTCGTCTCGGCTGCGACGAGCGCTTCCACCGCCTTCACGCCCATCCGCGAAGCGAGCAGCCGGTCGAACGCGCTCGGCGACCCGCCGCGCTGGATGTGGCCGAGGCGCGAGGCGCGCGCCGTGAACCCGACGTCGGTCGCCTCGATCGCCTTCATCAGCTCGCCGATGCCGCACTCCGCGCCTTCGGCGACGATGATGATCGCGTTGCCTTTGCCGCGGTCGTGCGCGTTCTTGATCGCCGCGAGCACCTCCGTGGCGCCGCACTTGCGCTCGGGCACGAGCACCAGCTCGGCGCCGCAGACCACGCCCGCGACGAGCGCGAGGTAGCCGCATTCGCGGCCCATCGTCTCGACCAGGAACGCCCGGTTATGCGACGACGCGGTGTCGCGCAGGCGGTCGATCGCGCCGACGATCGTGTTGAGCGCGGTGTCGGTGCCGATCGAGAGATCGGTCCCGTAGACGTCGTTGTCGATGCTCGCCGGGATCGCGACGACCGGGATCCCTTGCGTCGACAGCGCCTGCGCGCCGCGAATCGAGCCCTCGCCGCC
>Ga0209481_10001015_pt1 | contig 11388 bp, 8 predicted proteins | sample SoiMetdeltSBSDD3_FD_187598 | JGI IMG/M metagenome (GOLD analysis project Ga0209481, IMG submission 187598) | Bulk soil microbial communities from a Populus tree surrounding site in Tennessee, USA - Soil MetaG P. deltoides SBSDD3 (SPAdes) (version 2) | ecosystem: Environmental > Terrestrial >...
AACACCTCACCGGCGAGCTCTTTAGAGACAATATCGATGCCCCAGAGCAGGCCGCGACCGCGCACGTCGACGATCGCCTGCGCGAGTTCGGCCCGCAGTACGGCGAGGCCGTCCCGGATCGCGGCCCCTATCTGCTCCCCGCGCCCGGCCAGCGCCTCCACCGCCCGCGTCGCCGCCAGCGACGCGGCGCAGGCCAGCGGCTGCCCGCTGAAGGTCGCTGTGTGGCGGAACGGGTCCTGGGTCAGCGGTGCGTACAGTTGCTCGGTGCACAGTGCCGCGGACAGCGGCACCACCCCTCCGCCGAGCGGCTTACCGAGCAGCACCGCGTCGATACGAACATCGTCGGCGAGCGCGACCGAGCGCTCCCCACAGCGGCGCAGCCCGCTCTGGATCTCATCGGCGATGACGAACGCACCGTGCGCGTGGGCCAGCTCGCACATCTCGCGCAGGCAGGAGGGATCGAGCGGCACCACGCCGCCCTCGCCCTGGACAGGTTCGAAGATGAACGCGGCGACGTCGCCGGCGGCCAGCTCGCGCGCCAGCGCCTCGGGGTCGTCACGCGGGATGTGGCCGGCGCCGGCGAGGACCGTCTCCAGTCCGGTGCGGAGGTGAGGGCTATGGGTGAGCGCGAGAGCGCCGAGGGACTTGCCGTGGAAGCCGCCCTCCACCGCCACCACCCGTGTCCGGCGGCTGGCCAGCCGGGCGAGCTTGATCGCGGCTTCGACCGCGTCGGTGCCGTTGAGTCCGAAGTACACCCGGGGCAGGCTGCCGCCCAGGTAGCTGACCAGGTTGGCGGCGGCCTCCGCCGTGATCGGATTGACCAGTCCGCGGGTGGAGACCGCCATCCGGCCGAGCTGGCCACGCACGGCGGCGACCACGTCTGGGTGCCGGTGCCCGAGCAGGGTCACCGCGTACGATCCGAAGTCCAGCACCCGCCGGCCGTCGGACAACTGAACCCAGCAGCCCTCCGCCTCGGCCTCCACCGCGCCGCGGCCGGCGAGCTTGCCGGCCAGCGTCAGCGCCGGGGACTGGTGCCTGCGTACCCGCGCGAACGCGGTCGCTGCAACGTCAGTCCTGTCGTGGTCCACAGTCCCCCTACTGCCGCCCGGCCGCCGCCGACCCGGGAGCGTCCTGTTCGTCCCCGTCCCTGCCGGACACTCCATCGCCCCCTCTCTTGCGTTGTCCCGACACGGATCCGACGCTCTGACCGCACCGGCGACCATTGGTCGGCTCGAATTGTCGGGCGCGTAGGCGGCACGCTCGTTCGAGGGCGAAACTTCGGCCGATCACAGCAGGTGGTGCGGTAAGGCGACGCTTGTCGGGTGGAGGAAGCAGCCACTAGGCTAACGGGTATTGTGCCCCGGGGCTGGGTCATTGGGGGTGGTTCTGGTTGGTGTCAGGCTCGGCGACGTGTTTGTCGAAGTCTCTACATAATCGATCGCCCGGTAAGATCCGTCAATCGCACGACGGGCTGTTCGGCGGTCACGGGTGGTGCGGTCGTCGATGGCTTGCTGTCCGATGTGGACGGTAATCTCCGGCGACTCAGGATAGAGGGCCCACGGTGGACAACCCGGCCGTCCGGGATCGGCTCGACGCTGCCCTGGCCCGGGTCGGCGCGACCCCGACGGAGTTGCTTGCGCAGGGCGGCAGCGTTCTGTCGGCCGGCGCCGGGTACCTGGTTGGTTCGCTCGCGCAGGGCCTGGGCAATGCCGCGAGCGATATCGACATTCACATCTTCCTCCCCGAACTGGCGCGGCCAAGCCCGCCGTACCTGTTCTTTCTCGGTACCACCCCGGTCGACGTGGAGCACTACCCGGCCGGCGACCCGGCCCGCATGCTCGGCTCCCTCGCCACGGTCGTCGCGCCCACCCCGCTCGGCGACGTCGCCCACGTTGCGGTGCTCAGCCGCGCGGCCCGGACCTGCCTGACTCGCTGGTGCACCGCGATGCCGCTGCGCCCGGAGTACCCACCGATCTTCGACGAGCCGGCCCGCGCGCTGATCACCGCGCACCTGTTGCGTTCGGCGCTGAGCCGGACCATGCACGCCTGGGCCACTGCCGCGCTGGTCGCGGAGGCGGACCTGGATTTCGAGTACGCGTTGCGGCAGTGTGGCAAGGCCATCCTGGATATGGCGGTGGTGGCGGCCGGCGTGCTGCCGGCGGGGGACAAGTGGCTGCCGGCCCGTATGCGGCTGGCGGATCTGCCGGCGGAGCTCATCGACGCCGTCACTGCCGTGCGTACCAGCGAGGACATCGCTTCGATCGTCGACGGACTGGGCCTGGTCGTGCCGGATCCACTCGCGGTCACCCGGCTCGGCCGGGACCCGGACGCGCCGGAGGTCCGCATCGGCCGGAAGGTGTTTGTGCTCACCCGGTTCGGGCAGCTGCACCCCCGGCCGCCAACACTCGATGGCGTCGATGGTCAGAGCGCCCCGTCGGGCAGCTGCCGGGACCTGCTGGCCGAGCGACCGGCCACCGAGCTGGTCGCGCTGGTCGCCGCCGGTGTCCTGCGCCTGGACCTGGACGAGGATGCCCTCTCCACCGCACTGGAGCGTCACCACGGGGGGCGAGCCATATGACACCGCAGGCACTCGACACACCGCAGACGATCGACGCGCTGTCGTTGGCCGCTCGGGGCACCCCGGCGGCGTGGGCGTTCGTCAACCACGTCCAGAGCGCCGCCGCCGACATACCGGCGGCCCTGGCCGACGGGGACTGGGGTACCTGTGTCGAAGCATGCGCGTCCACGCTGCGCGCTGTGGCGTACTGCCGGCAGGTGCTCGGCGGGTATACCGGCCCGCCTCCCGAGGGCGCCCTCGACCTGCACCTGGGCCTCGCCGATGATGACGTGGCCCGCCTGGCAAGGTCACTGCCGCCGAGCTGGCGGGCTGACCGGACGTCCGCCCAGGTGTGCGCCGAGCGGGTCCACGCCGCAGTCACCGAGCTGGAAGAGGACCTGCCGCTGCGCATGCCGGTGATCCGTACCGCCGAGGGCTTCTTTCCCAGCGTGCGGATCGGCGCCGACCTGGAAAGACTGCGGTTACGCCTGGGCTTGCAGCCCATCGACTGGATGACCTGGACGATTTAGATCCCGAATCGAGGAGCGTCATGCCGACCGTCGTCACCACCAAGCGCAGCGACGCCGACCCGGCGACGGTGTGGCAGGCCGTGAAGGACATCGAGGCGTTCCCCGACTACATGGACGTGGTCCGCAGCGTGCGTGTCGACGAGTGGACCGGCGGACGCAGGGTCAGTTCATGGTCGGTCTTGCTCAAGGGCTCGATCCTGGAGTGGCAGGAAGAGGAGTTGATCGACGACGACAGCTGGACCATAGAGTTCCGGCAGCTGGAAGGGGATCTGGCGTACTTCAACGGCCAGTGGACCGTCACCGAGGAGGATGGCCGCACCGTCGTGCGGCTGGAGGTCGACTTCGACATCGGTATCCCGCTGCTCGCCGAGATGCTGAACCCGGTGGCCGTCCGGGCGCTGGAGGACAACTCGGCGGAGATCCTCGAGCATCTGCGGCTGCGCGCGCAGAGTTGACCGACAGCATGTCCACCGGCGTCGCGTCAGTGGAGTGGCGCCGGACCAGTCTGACGCTCGCCCTGCTGCTGACCATCGCCGTCGCATCGTTTGAAGCGACCGCCACCTCGGCACTGATGCCGTCGGTGGTCTCCGACATCGGCGGCCGTTCCGGGTACCCGCTGGTATTTGCCCTGTACGCGGTGGCCGAGCTGTTCGGCCTCACCGCCGGACCGGCCGTCGGGCGGGTGATGGGCCCGGCGGGCATGTTCGTTGCCGGGGCGCTGCTGCACGGTACCGGGCTCACCCTGGCCGGCTCGGCGCCGGTGTTCGGCCAGCTGCTCGCCGGTCGGGTGGTCCAGGGTCTCGGCACCGGGCTGGTGACCGTCGCCGTGTTCGTATTGATCGGCTACTACCCGCCGGACCGTCGGGCGGCGTTGCTCGGCACCATGGCAGCCTTCTGGGCAGTGCCCGGACTCGCCGGGCCGGTCGTCGCCGGGGTGGTTGCCGAGCTGTCGAGCTGGCGCGCCGTGCTGCTCGGCGTACCCGTCGTGGAGCTGGCGGCGCTCGGCCTGGCCGCAGGCGGGCTGCGGGAGGTCGCCCGGCGGCGGCACCCTGACCGGTCCGCGCCCGCCGGCCGACGGCTGCTGCCGGCGCTCGCCGTCGCCGCTGGTGTGCTTGCCGTGCTCAACGTGCCCGGACTGCGACCCGGCGCCGCTTGGCCGGTCCTCGGCGGCGCCATCGTCGCCATCGTCGCGGGCGGCAGGATGCTCCTGCCGGCCGGTGCGCTCCGGTTCGCGAATGGGCTGCCGGCCGTGGTGATGTTCCGCGGTGTGCTCGCCGCGCCGTTCATCAGCGCGCAGTACCTGATCCCGCTCAGCCTCGCCGAGGGGCGCGGCTACAACGCCACCGGCGCCGGCCTCGCCCTATCCAGCGGGGTGGTCGGGTTCAGCGTCGCCGGCCTGCTGTACACCCGGTCGTGGCTGGCCCGGCAGGACCGGACCCGGCTGATGTCCACCGGCATCTGCCTGGTCGCCGCCGGGATGGCGGCGACGGCTCTCGGGCTCTCGCCGGATCGGCCGGTGGCCCTGGTGTACCTGGGTTGGGGCATCGCCGGAGCAGGGCTCGGTCTGGCCGCGACCACGCTGAACGTGGTCATGCTCGCTACGGCGAACGGCGATGCCGAGCGCGCCGCGGCCTCGTCTGGCATGCGGATCGCCGAGTCCGCCGCGGTGGCCATGTTCACCGCCGGCAGCGGCCTGGTGTTGGCCCGTGCGGCGACCGAGCATACTCCGGTGACCACGGTGGCCGCCCTGGTCTGCGCGGTGCTCGCGACGCTCCTCGTCGCTCTGCTGCCGGTGACCGGGCGACTGCCCGGCGAGGCGCCCGCGGAGGCGGAGCCCGGCGCGGACGTGGACCGGTCCGCCACCACCCTGGTCCGCCGGGCTGGACCGACCGAGCACGGGACCTACCCGAGAGGAGGCGGCTAGATGGCGGTGCCATCAGGACGCGCGACCGGCGACGCGCTGTGGCCCGACGTGAGCCGGTTCATCTCCGCGGACCTGCTCGCGGTTCTCGCCAAGGCCGCGCCCGGTGCCGACGAGGCGGCCGCGGCCAGCGACGCCAGCCTGGCGGCGTTGCGGGAGGCCGGATTCCCCGGACTGCCGGTGCCGGCCCAGTTCGGCGGGGGGGCGGCCACGCTGCTCGAGGCTTGCGCGGTCCAACGACTGCTCGCGACGGCCGATCCGGGGTTGGCGATTGCGGTCAACATGCACATCTTCTCGGTGGGGCTGATGGTGGAGCACTGGCGCCGCCGGACCGACGTGTCCTGGCTGCTGCTCGAGGCGATCGCCACGCAGAACCGGCTACTCGCCTCGGCGTTCGCTGAGCCGAATCTGGCCGGTTCGGTGGTCCGCTCCACCCTGCGGGCGACCGCAGTCACCGGCGGGTGGCGGGTGACCGGCATGAAGACACCGTGCTCGCTGGCGGCCGAGGCGGATCTGGTCTGCCTGCAGTTGCAGTCCGACCCGGCCGACGGGCCCGAGGAGCTGTTCGTGGCATTGCTGCCGACCAACGCGCCCGGCCTGTCGGTTCAGCGGACATGGGACACGCTCGGCATGCGCGGGTCGGCGTCGAACACGTTGCGCCTGACCGACTGCTTCGTCCCGGAGGAGCTGGTCTTCTACCGCGGCCCCGTCGGTGGCGAGGGCGACGACGTGGTCGCCGCCGGGATCGTCTGGTTCTGCCTGACGGCGACGGCGGTATACCTCGGGATCGGGCAGGCGGCCGTGGAGGTGGCGGGCGAGTTGATGGGCCGCATGCGGCTGGCGCACCTCGACGCGAGCCGGGCCGAGCTGCCCAGCTACCAGGGTGTGGTGGGGGATCAGGTGGGTCGGCTACTCACCCTTGCCGCGGCCACCGTCGCGGTGGCCGGCGCGATGGACGCCGGGGTCGCCCCGGAGTCGTTGCTGCCCACCGCCTTAGCGCTCAAGCAGCACAGCATCGGTGTAGTACCGGCGGCGGTGGCCGCGCTGGCCGAGGGTAGCGGCGGCCTGGCGTACGCCCGTAGCCAGCGGCTGGAGCGCCTCTGGCGGGACGCTCAGGCGATCCACTTCCATCCCCCCACGCGGTTCGCCTCCCGCCAGTATCTGGGCCGGCTCGGCCTCGGCCTGCCCGCCACTCTTGATTTGGACGAATCGGCTCCGAAGCTGCGTGCGCGCCGGGCGGACGGTCCCGCTGATGTCAACTGACGTTGACCAACTCACCATTCGTATATCGCTATCTATTGATAGGGGATTGCGCGAATGGCGACTAGTGTCCCTTAGCCTGAGAAACCCTCATACGCCGGACACAGGGATGATAATGAATCACGAAGACAAGCTGTGGGGTGCCATGTCGGGGTGATGGCTCGGCCTGCGGGTATGCGGTACCGCAGGCGGGGGTTAGCCGGTCGATCCCGTTCGTGGTGCTGGGGGCGGGCCCGGCGACGACGTGAATTCTGTCCGACTGGAGCGGGATTGAGCTGGCCCGACACAGCGCGCCGGGCCAGTGTTGAGTGTTCACCCAGCCGTGGCCCGCCGGCCCGGCCGACAAATGCCGCGACCAGACCATCCACACCAATACAAGGCCGATCGGGCCCGGCGCACCCTGCGCGACATCGACGAGCAGGTCGCCAAGGCCGCCGTCAGCGGCATCGATCACCTCGCCGCCATCGTCCGCAACCGGCTCAAACGCATCCAGTACCGCCCGGACCTGCTTACCAGCTTCCTTACCCAGACCGGCCTGACCCTCGACGCGGAGCCGCCGTAATCCTGACCATTCAACTTATGTACTGACCAGCTTTCTCACCCAGACAAGCCTGACCGCTCGGCACGGAGTCGCCTTAACTCTGACCATTCAACGTCTGTAGCCGGGACACAACGAGACATTCTACCGCTCTGGCAGATGCCACTGGCCGGCGATTTCTACTGTGTCCACTGCCGGGCACCCGCTCCCACTTTTACGGGACCCGCGCGGGCGTCCTACCGAACATTAGGGACTCTGTAGCCGCATCGAGCGTTCGGACCATTTGACTACGGGCTGCCGAAGTCGAACGCCTTTCGCCGTCCCGGCGATTTGGCGGGCCCGTCGATATGTACAACGCGGCCGAAGCCGCTGCAAGATGAACTCGCGCACGTGCACCGACGACGCTTCACCGGAACAAGAAGGGATCCCCCAACGATGACGGACCCACAGCGGTACCGAAGTCTGCGCTTTCGGGGTTGGGCAACCGTGGGCTGCGCGATTCTGCTGCTCGGCGGGTTAGCTGGCCCCGCGACGGCCACATCTCCGGCCGACACGACGCAATCCTTCGACTTCGACAACGGCAACGTCCTGGTCGAGGTGGTGTACCCGGCGATTCGGCCACACCGCCCGGCAATTTCTCCCACGGGTGCTGACGCAACGACGATCATCGACCTGAGCATGCTGCTGCAGGTCGCCTGGTTCGACGCCATTGCGCCCTACCACCCGACTGCGGTCGGCATCCTCTCGAATCTCGGCCACCGCCCGCAGAGCGAGGCCACGACCCGGAACCGGAACACCGCGGTTCTCTACGCATCCTACCGCGTCCTCAACAAGCAACTGCCGAAATTCTCCGCGGACTGGCGCGCCATGTTGACTGCGGTGGGCGCCGACCCGGACGACACCCAGGAGAACACGCAGACCGCGATCGGCCTGGGCAACCTGGCCGCCGGGCGCGTCATCGAGGGCCGGGCGAACGACGGCATGAACCGGTACGGCACCGAGGGCGGCCGCACATACAACCAGCAGCCGTATGCGGACTACACCGGTTACCGGCCGGTCAATACCGCCTACGAGCTGCGCAACCCGTCTCACTGGCAGCCGCTCGTCGTCCCCCGCGGTGATGGCGCCTTCACGGTGCAGCAGTTCGTGACCCCGCAGATGGCCCGTACGAAGGCATTCACCTTCGATGACCCGAGCACCTTCCCGGCCATCCCGCCGGTCGACAGCAACCACCTGAACCGGCAGCGGTACAAGCGCCAGGCCGACGAGGTGCTGGCCGCATCGGCGGGGCTGACCGACCGCCAGAAGATCGCCGCCGAGTTCTTCAACAACAAGTTCCTCTCCCTCGCCGAGATCCCCGGGTTCGCGGCGGTGGTGGCCGGGCAGATGGACATCGAGAAGACCGTCTACTACAGCGCGGCCACCGAGGTCGCCCTCTTCGACACCGCCATCGTGGTGTGGTACCAGAAGACGCGCTTCGATGCGGCACGGCCAGTCACCGCGGTCCGTTACCTCTACGGCGAGCGGCGTGTGACGGCCTGGGGCGGCCCGGGTGAGGGAACCGTCACCGACATCACCGGCAACGAGTGGCGGCCCTACCTGGACACGGCCGACCATCCCGAATACCCGTCGACCTCGTCCTCGTACTGCCTGGCCTACGCGCAGGTGGCTCGGCTGTTCCTCGGCACCGACCAGATCGTGATGGCGTTTCCCAGCCCGGCGGGCTCGTCGTTGGTCGAGCCCGGGATCACCCCGGCGAGCGACCTCACACTGACCTGGCACACGTGGAGCGACTGGGCCGCGGAGTGCGGGATGAGCCGGTTCTGGGGCGGCGTCCACTTCCTGGCCGCGATCCAGAATGCGGCCGCGTACGCTACACAGATCGGTACTCTTGCCTACGAATTCGTCCAGCGGCACCTCGACGGTCAGGTCTGATTCCTGTCGAGGATCGGCTGTCACACCGCGGTTACGGTGTGCGACCGGTCGTTAACGATCGGGTGGGGAAGGTCGCCTCGCTCGCGCTTCGAGCGCCGTCTTGATCATGTCCCATGAGGACTTGGTGAGGGGCCTTCCCCGTCCGGGTCTTGGTGCTGCGTCGGCGCACTCGGACGTCGACAGGCACTACGACTGCGCCCGACGTATGGAGAAATGTTGCGTGTTCGAGGATCAACGCAGCCGAATCCCGGTCCACGCCCGAATCCGAACCGCACTCCAGCAGCTCGGAGCAATTCTGATCGCCGCGCCGATCCGAAGAGAATATGCACTCGAACATCGATATGCTACGGGCAGCGTATTGCACGTAGCGACCACTTCCGATCTTCTCCGCTACGGGACCCGCTGACCACGTTGGCCGATCACGATCCCGGCCGCCGGCGCGGTGGGTTTCCGCTGCGGCGGCCTTCGAGCGCGTCCGTGGAGGAGACAGCATGTCGACCACCACACATGTCGCGATCAGCGTCGCACTCTCCGACGCCGGGGAGGCGACCCGCTCGCTCGCGCTGGCGCGCGCCCTACGGGATCGGTGTCCGGCCGGCCATGAGCTGCGAATCAGCTTCCTGTCGGAAGGCAGCCGCTTCGAGCCCATGATCGAGGAAGCTGGGTTCCCGATTGTCCCCTGCGAGCCGCGTGTGGCGGGCGGAAGTATCGCCGAGGACCTGCGCCCGGAGTTCCCGGAACTGGTCGGGTCCCAGGAGATCGCCCGCGCCTTTCTCGAAGGGCAACTTGCAAGCCTGCGGGACCTGCGGCCGCACGTTGTGCTGCACGGCATGTGGCCGTTCGCGAGCCTGGCGGCCCGCCTGCTCGACCTGCCGACCATCGCATTTTTGCCGCTACCGTTGCACCGGGCCACCATGACCGGCGGAATGCTGCACGACCTGCCTGATCCGGTTCCGGTGCTGACCCGCCTGCCACGCCCACTGCGGCGCATGATCGCCCGCGCGGCAGCGCCCCTGATGGTGCGGGCTCCGATCCTCCACCAACACCGGCTGGGCGCAGCGGCGACCGCCTGCGGCTGGCCGAGCGAGGGTCCGCTGAGCCTCTTCGAGGCGGTCCGCGCCGACCTCACCGTGGTCACCGATCTGCCCTCGTTCCACACCGGCTACCCGGTGCCGGAGGGCTTCGTGATCGTCGGACCGGTGTTCGCGGACGACGGTGCGGCCACGCAGGCCGGCTCGGCCGAACTGGACGCGGACCTCGTCGCGGCCCTCCGCCGCGACGATCTCCCCGCCATCCTGCTCACCATGGGTAGTTCCGGCACCAGCGAGCTGCTCCTCGAGGCGATCCGCGCGCTCGCTCCGCCGCCCCGTACCGTCCCCGGTCATGACCTTGCTCCCGACGATTGGAACGTAGTGGTCCTGGCTCCACCCGCGGTGTGTCCGCTTGAGGACGCCCGCGCCGCCGCCGCGGAGAGTCCCCGTGTTCTGGTAACCGACCGGTTCATTCCCGCGCTCGCGGCGAACCGCCTCGCGGCGGCAGTGGTCAGCCACGGCGGGCAGGGCACGGTGCAGACTGCGCTCGCCGCCGGCACCCCGCTAATCGGCGTTGGGCTGCAGATGGAGCAACAGATCAACCTCGACCACGTGATGGACGCCGGGGCCGGTATCCGCATCCAACGGCAGCGCTGGCGGACTCCGATCATCCGGCGCGCCGTCCGCACCGTCCTGGCTGACCCGGAGTACCGCCGCCACGCTGAGGCCCTGGCGGGGACCATCCGTACGCTAGACGGCGCCGGAACTGCGGCCAAGCACATGTGGGACTTCCTGCTGAAGCTGTGATCACCGGCGCCGCCGATACCGCGGCACCAGAGCCGAGCGCAACCAGCTCCGTGGTCTACTCATTGAGGAACAGCAGATCAACCCGTTGACCGACATCGCTACCGGCAGAATGACGCTCACGCCGCCGCGACCGTCCTACTTAGACCGGGGCACCGACCCTGAGCAGAAGCGCAGTGGCGACACGGTGGCAGCGACCGAACGTCGAGCGCCGCCTCAGCGTCGGGTTCTCCGGCGCCACGGCCTCCGGCGGGGTGAAGGGCGCCACTTCGTGGTCCCACGGCCCCTGCGGTGAAGCGCGCTGGACCGGCCCCCGATCTTGCGTCTGCCGCACTGGAGCTGAGTTGTCCGTCGATGCACGCGGCGCGACCGGCGATCGTCACCGTTTCGCGGCCCGGTCGGCTGAGGGCCGACCAGATGGCGGCAAGTGAGATGGCTGTGTCAGGCGGCTCGGCGGTACTCGTGAATCAGGCCGCCGAGTACGTCGACCCGTTCCACAGCCGCCGTCGTGGTCGCCGGTCCGACGGCGGTCAGCGTGCGGGCTGCAGCGGGTGGTTGCAGGTCGAGGGCGAGGGCGAGTTTGTGGTCCGTCGCAGCGCCCATCCAATGGCGATAGAGCCAATCACGACCAGGACAACGAGGCCGCCGATCGCGGCCCATCACCCGTTTGGCATCCCACGTCGTATCCATTCAGGCCTGTGGTTGATCGTGGTGTCGGTTTCGTGGTGGGCGCGCCTGGTTCTGGTTGATCGCGGCGTCGTGGTCCGGGTTCTACTGTGCACCGGTGTCCGATCTGGATGGTCTGAGCCGTG
>Ga0209481_10001019_pt1 | contig 11361 bp, 7 predicted proteins | sample SoiMetdeltSBSDD3_FD_187598 | JGI IMG/M metagenome (GOLD analysis project Ga0209481, IMG submission 187598) | Bulk soil microbial communities from a Populus tree surrounding site in Tennessee, USA - Soil MetaG P. deltoides SBSDD3 (SPAdes) (version 2) | ecosystem: Environmental > Terrestrial >...
CTCGGGCCCCTTCAGCATCGCGTTCGGGGTGAACAGCCGTGACTCGGGTGAGTAGTCGGCCATGACTCCGGCGAGATCGCCCTTGCCGAAGGTGTCGAGGTGGTGGGTCAGCACTTCCTGAGTCGTCGCAGCCATCGTTCGTCCCTCCTACTGCTTGCTTGTTAGACGTCCGTCGTGGCTCGGCGGTTCGCCAGGCTTCTCATACGTGTGGCCTGGGCGACTCGACGCGGCGGCCGTACGTGTCGACCAGCGCGTCCGCGGCCCGCGGCTCATGGCGGCGCAGCGCGGCGACGAGTCCACTATCTCGCTCGCGAGGGCGAGAAGATGGCGCCTCTGTGCGCCGAGTTCGGCATCTCGCGCAAGACCGGCTACAAGATCTTCGACCGCTACAAAGATTGCGGCCTCGAGGCTCTCACCGCCGACTCCCGGTGCGTGCGAATGGCCGACCGCAACGCCCCAATAAGAATCCCAAGCCATCTGACCATGACCGGCCAAATAGCCTGTCGACCGAGAAACGCAAGCGAATCAGGACGAACGAGTTTTAGAAGGGACAGGACCTTCAGGGTACGAGACGATCAACGAGGCGAGGGTCTTCGGACGGATTCCATCCGCCGCCGAGCGCCTTGATCAGACGGATGCTGGCACCCATCTGGAGATTCACGGCTTGCGCCAGCGATAGCTGGTTGGCCAGGAGCGTCCGCTCGGCGTCGATGACCAGGAGGTAGTCGGTCAGGCCCTGCCTGTATTGCACCTGTGCGAGCCGAAGGTAGTTGTGAGATGCGCTGACGGCCTCGCGGAAGGTCCCGACCTCATCGGAGAGAGCGTGCAGGTCGGTCAAGGCGTCTTCGACGTCGCCATAGGCGCTCAGAACCTGATTCACGTACGCGGCCACGGCCTGCTGGTAGCGGGCCCTGGTCGCCTCGAGATTGGCCCGGAGTCGACCGCCCTCGAAGATCGGAATCGAGACGCTGGGGGAGATGGATGCGACGCGGCTCTGCCAGTTGAAGAGCGTGGAGAGGTTGGCGCTCTGAAATCCCGCCGAGCTCGTGAGCATGAAGCGAGGAAAGAACTCCGCGGTGGCCACTCCGATCTGGGCGTTGAGGGCGACGACCGTCTGCTCGGCCGCGGCGACGTCCGGCCGGCGCGCCAGGATCTGGGCGGGCAATCCCGGCGGCACCGCGGGCGGCGCGCTCTCGTGCAGTGGATTCCTGGCGACGGCGAAGGACGGTGCGGGTTGTCCGCACAGGATCGCCAGCGCGTGCTCCAGGTTGGCCCGGGCGCGCTCCACATCCCGTTGCTGGGCCAAGGTGGCGTGTAGCTGGGCCTGGGCTTGATTCAGGACGATCGCACTGATGAGCCCGGTCTTGAGCTGGACGGAGAGCAGGCGGACCTGCTCCCGATAGGCCGCGACGTTGTCCGCCAGGATCTGAAGCTGCGCGTCCAGCGAGCGAAGACTGTAGTAGAAGAGGGCCACGTCGGTCTCGACGGTCAGCCGGACTAGTCCGGCGTCACTGGCGGTCGCCGCGGCCTGAGCCCGGGACGATTCGAACGAACGGCGCACGTGACCCCAGACGTCGAGCTCGTAGGTGAGATCGAACGGGATCAGCCAGTCGTTGACCGTAACGCCCTGTTGCACCCGCTTGCCCGTGATCGTGCTGTCGCGGTTGGCGGAGAAGCGCGTGCGCGCGAAGCTCGGAGTGGTGGAGATGGTCGGGAAGAGAAAGCTGGCCGCGACGCGAGCGAGCGCGCGGGCTTCGTCGACGCGCGCCACCGCCTGCCGAAGACTCTGGTTCGACGCGCTCGCGGTCGCGACGAGTCGATCGAGCTCGGGGTCGCCATAGAGCTGCCACCACTCTCTCGCGATGGCCGGAGCCGCCTCACTGTCCGCTTGCGATTTGAAGTGATCCGGCTGCTCGACAGTCGGCCGCGCGTAGTTCGGCCCCACCATGCAGCCTGAGGCCAATCCACACACCGCCCACAGCGCGGCAAGAACGGCGCGGGGCCGCTCGAGTCTCCGGCGGGATGGCATCCGCGGGTCAGCGCCCGGACGAGCTCGGGGGTTCGACGGGCTTGACACGCTGGCCCTCCTGGAGGGATACCGTCGGCTGCTTCACGATCAACTCGTGGCCCTGCAGACCGGCCTGGACGTCGATCGAGGTTCCGAAGTCGCGACCGAGCACCACCGGCTGAAAACGCAGCGTGTCTCCCGCCCCTACGATCGCGACCCGGGTGCCTTGCGCGTTGAAGATTACGGCGGTGGCCGGCACCCGCCAGCGCGTGCCCGACGGCGCGATCTTGAACGTGACGTAGACGAACATTCCCGGGAGTAGCCGGTGGGACTCGTTGGGGATGTCGACCTGCGTCAGCAGTGTCCGGGTGCCTGGATCGATCGCGCTGGCGGTGCGGGTCACCTTGCCCGTGACCGGTTGCCCGAGCTGTCCTCGGACCGCGATCTGGACCGGCAGACCGGCCTTCACGTTGGGCGCGTAGGCCTGGGGAACGTTGACGAACACGCGAAGGGAGTCGATCTGAGCAACCTCGAAGAGCCCGTTCGCGCCGCCCGTGACGCTGGAAGGCGCCACGGCGGTGTTGTTGACGGGGCTGCCGGCCGTGATAAGCGCGCCCACATCCACATTCCGCTGGATCACCGCGCCGCTGAACGGGGCGAGCACGCGCTGCCACGATGTCAGCTCGTGGAGCCGCTGGACGTTGGCTCTGTTCGACTGGACATTCGCCTCGGCTGCGGCCACCGCGGCCTGAGCGGTGCGGTAAGCCGAGACACTTTGATCGACCGCCTGCTTGGCGACGGCGCCTTCCGCGTCGGCCGCCTCGTAACGCCCCATCGTGGCCCTCGCGAGATCGAGGTTGGCCTTCTGCAGATCCAGGTTCCGCTCGGACTGCCGAAGGTCGGCTTCGCCCTGCCTCAGCTGCTGGTCGATCTCGGGCGAAGCAATCTCCGCCATGAGCTGGCCCGCCGTCACGCTGTCCCCGATGTCCACGTACCGCTTGCTCAGGTACCCGCTGGTGCGGGCGTAGATGATCGCGTCTTGAATGGCCTGGGTCGTGGCGGCCAACGACAGATCCGCCTCGGACGCGGGCTCCGGCCGGATGACGTAAACCTCCGGCGCAGCGGTCTGCACCGTCTGGGCGGCGACCGCCAGCTCGCGCTGATTTCGCACACGGGGAACCACGCCGACCAGTAACAGAACGAGGAACAGAACCAGGGCGCCGATCCCAATGACGAGCACCGTCCGCGTTCGGGCTCGGGGCGCAGCACCGCTGTCGCTGTCGCTCATTTGTGGTCCTCGTCGCCGAAGTCCTTCGGCGGTTTCCGGCGAAGCAGACTGTAGGTCACCGGGACGAAGAACAGCGTGTAGAACGTGGCGATCATTAGCCCGCCGACCACGGCCCGGCCCAGCGGAGCGTTCTGCTCGCCGCCTTCACCGAGGCCGAGGCTCATCGGGAGCATGCCGAGAAGCATCGCCAGGGCCGTCATGATGACCGGGCGAAGCCGCGTGCGGCCCGCCACCAGCGCCGCCGCCCGCGCGTCGTGGCCGCCGAGCTCCGGATGACGCTGCTCGTTGGCGAACGTGATCATCAAGATGCTGTTCGACGTCGCCACGCCGATGGCCATGATGCAGCCCATCAGCGCGGGGACGCTGATGGTCGTCCCGGTGACGAACAGCGCCCAGAGGATTCCTGCGAGCGCGCCGGGGAGCGCCATCAGGATGATGAGCGGGTCCATCCACGACTGGAAATTGACGACCATCAGGAAGTAGACGAGCAGGACGGCGAAGCCGATCCCCAGCCCCATCTGCAAGAACGCCTGGTTCATGCTCTGGACTTGCCCGCGGACGACGATGGAGCTGGCTTTCCCGATCTGCTCTCTATACCTCGCGACGATCTGGTCGACACGGCTCGACACCGAGCCGAGGTCGGTGCCCTGCACGCCGGCGAATACATCGAACACCGGCTGCACGTTGTAGTGGTTGAGCGACAGCGGGGTAGTCGTTCGACGAAAGTCAGCCAGGTTGGTCAGCAGCTGGGGCGACGACTGGCCCGCGATCGCCACCGGGGTGCGATGGAGCTCGTCGAGCGACGCGACCCTGTGCTGGGGCGTCTGGACCACCACCTGGTAGCTCACGCCGTTCTTGTTGTTGAGCCAGAAATTCGTCGTGGTCGCCCCACTGCCGGTCAGTGAGATCAGGAGGCTGCCGGCGACGTCCCGCTGCGTGAGGCCGACCTGCTGGGCGAGCGCCCGGTCACTATCGACCATGATTCGCGGCGCATCCAGGATCTGCTGCACATGCGCGTCCACCGCACCCGGCACACTCCGGAGCTCGGCGGCGATTTGCCGGGCGACCTGGAGATTCCTTTCCGATTCCGCCAGCGGGCCGGTCACCTGGATGTCGATCGGCGCGGGCAGGCCGAAGTTGAGGATCTGGTTCACGATGTCGGCGGGCTGGGCGAAGACCTCGAGATCCGGGAACCGGTGCGGCAGCTGGTCGCGGAGCACTTTCAAGTATTCGGCGGTCGGACGGTGCGGCTGCTTGAGCGACACAAGGATTTCGCCATCGGCCGTTCCGACCGTGACACTGTCGCTGAGCGCCAGGTTGATCGCGTTCGGCACGCCGATGTTGTCGACGATCACGCCGATCTCGTCGGCGGGAATGACCTGGCGGATATAGTCCTCGACGCGCTGGAAATACTTTTCGGTCTCTTCGATCCGCGTTCCCGCTGGCGCTCTCACGTGGAGCCGCAGCTGTCCCGCGTCGACGGTCGGGAAGAAGTCTCGTCCGACGAACGGGTACAGTGACAAGGAGGAGAACGCGAAGGCGAGGAACACGACGATCACCACGATCTTGTGCTCCAGCGCCCAGTCGAGCGTGCCCTCGTACGCGCGAGTGAGCTTGACGAAGCCGGCCTCGAACGAGTCCGAGATCCGCCCGAACAGTGATCTCCGTATGGGCGCAACGTGGCCCGCGTCGCGGCGGTGCCGGGCCCGAGCCTCAGGGGCCAACAGGTACAGCACCATGGTCGGGACGAGCGTCCGCGAGAGAAAGTAGCTGGCCAGCATGGCGAAGACAACGGACATCGCCAGCGGCGCGAACAGCGCTCCGCCGACGCCCCCCAGGAACAGGATCGGCACGAAGACGATGCAGATCGACAGGGTCGAGACGAACGCGGGTGTCGCCACCTCCGCCGCTCCGTCGAGAATCGCCTGCCTCAGGGTCTTGCCCAGGTCCATGTGGCGGTGATTGTTCTCGATCTCGACGGTGGCGTCGTCTACCAGGATGCCCACCGCCAGCGCCATCCCGCCCAAGGTCATCACGTTGAGCGACTGGTTCAGGATTCTCAGTACGATGACGGAGGTCAGGATCGACAGCGGGATGGACGTGGCGACGATCACGGTGCTCCGCCAGGATCTCAGGAACAGCAGGATCATCAGCGCCGTCAGTAAGCCGGCGATCGCTCCTTCGTGAAGCACACCGGTGATGGCGGCCCTGACGAAGATGCTCTGGTCGAACAGGAAGTCGACCTTGAGACTCGAAGGCAGGCCCGCCAGAATCTTGGGCATCAGCTGGCGCGCCTGGTTGACCACCGTCAGGGTCGAGGCGCTGCCGTTGCTCAGGATCGGCAGCAGCGCGGAGTGGCGGCCGTCGCGGCGGACAAGGTTCGTCTGGGGACTGAACCCGTCGTGAACGAACGCGACATCGCGGACGTACACCATGGCCCCGTTCGTGTAGCGGATGGGGATGTCGTTCAGCTCATTCAGGAGCTCCGGGCTGCTGTTGGTCGCGATGTCGTACTCGCGGGTCCCGATCTTCGCGGTGCCGGCCGGCAGGATGACGTTCTGAGTCAGGATCGCGTTGGTGACATCTTGCGGGGACAGCCCCCGTGCGTAGAGCGCGTCGGGGTCGATGTCGACGTTCACCACGCGCAGCTTGCCGCCATAGGGCACGGGGACGGATGCCCCCTGAATCGTGACGAGCTGCGTGCGGATGAAGTTGTTGCCCAGATCGTTGAGCTGCTCCTCGGGCAATTGATCGCTGCTCAAGCTCGCCAGGAGAACGGGGACGCTGGCGGCGTTGTACTGGATGATGAGCGGAGGGAAGATGCCCGGCGGGAGCACGCGCACGATCTGCTGCGCCTGGGCGTTGACCTGGGCGATGGCCGCCTCGATCGGCACATTGGGATGGAAGTAGAGCCGGGTGATGGCCACACCCCGGAGCGACACCGATTCGATGTGCTCGATCCCGTTCACCGTGGTGGTGAACGCCCGCTCGGTCACGGTGACGATCCGATTTTGCATCTCGGTCGGAGACAGTCCGGAGTAGTTCCATATGACGGTGACGACCGGGATGTTGATGGCCGGGAAGATGTCGACGGTCATGGTCGCGATGGCCACGACGCCGAGGACGGCGATCAAGAGAGCCATCACGACGAACGTGTACGGCCGTCGAAGCGCGAGTCGGACGATCCACATGCGCTAGGCTCGTTTCGGGTCGAGGCCGCCCAGGCGGCGCCCGTCCCTTATCCTCCGCCCTTCTGACGCTCGCTGTGCGGCGCGCGACACGCTCGATTTCAAATTTGTGCTGGACGGCGCCCCTCCGACGCCGGTCGCGAGCTCAGAACGTGTATTGGATCGCGACATAGTAGAAGTCGCTGTCCTTGTCCTTGCCCGTCTTGTTGATGAACTCGCCGGCGAAGAAGTGGCTATAGCCCCCATAGCCCAGAAGATGACGCGTGAAGTTGTAGGTGGCGTAGACGTCGGTCTCCGCTCCGACGTAGCGGGCGCTGGTAGTCGTCCCCGGGCGCAGCACGCCGCCACTCTTGTTGTAGATCGCGTCACGATCTGACGCTCGCCAGAAGAAGTAATGCTGGAGGGAAAGCGTCAGATCGTAGATCGGGCTGACGCTGGCGCCGCCGCTGGTACTGATGATGTTCTGTCGGCCGATGTAGTCGATGTAGCCCAGGTACGAGTGCGCGTTCGGGTAGAGCTGATTGAACGTGCCGACGTTCCTCCCTGGCTTGTCGTCTCCGCTCGCGTAGTCGAACTCGACGTAGATGCGGGGTGACAGCTCCGGGACCGGCAGGGTATAGCCAAGCACGGCCGTGGCCATCCAAGCCCCGATGTCGCCGCGGCCCACCGTCCCGAACTGGGTGGCCCCCTCCACCTCGAAGTCCAGTCCGGTGGTGCCGACCTTGCCCCAGACGCGCCCACCGAGGGTATGTCGCCGCTCGTGTCCGGTGGTGCCGTTGAATGTGGCGGTCCTGTTGTCAGCGTCCAGCCAGTAGAGGTCCAGGTTCAGGGGTAGCACGTAAAGAGGCCCGGTGCCGAACACGCCGAACAACTGCAGGTCCGAGGTGGACTTATTGAAGCGATACTTGTCGATCACGACGACCTGCGCCCAGAAGGGGGTGACGGTCCAGTCTGCGATCTGCGTGTACGCTGCACCACCCTCCCATGTTCGAGGGACATTCGTGAAGTCGCCGGCACCGACCAGCCGCTGGGAGCCGAAGATCAGCTCCTCACGACCGCCGCGCAGCGTCACGCTCGCCTGCTCGCCCAGTGGAATCATGATGTCCGCGAAGCCGTTCAGCAGGTCGAACTCGTCGACGAACCCGGTCGTCCGGCCCCCTGCCAGCTCGCGGTCCAGCGCCAGCGAGCTCTTTCCTTCGGCGAACATACGGAAGTAGCGGGTCACGTGGAGGTCGGCGATCAATCGGTACCTGGAGAGGAGATAGCCGTCCGATTGTTTGGGCTCCGAGTTACCGAACTGGAACTGTCTGAAGTACTCCCCGCGCTCGCGGACCTGCCCGCCGATGGTCAGCCACACGTTCTGGTCGGGGCTCAGGGGAATGAACTTCAGTCGGTCCAGGGGGTCGTCCGTCGCGCTAAGGTCCACCCCTCTCAAGCTGGACCAGTCCTCGTTGTACCGTCCGGCGGATCCGAGCTGATACGCGGGCCGCTTCGGCTCGGTCGCAGCCTGACTGGTCTGTGCCCACGTCTCCGGCACGTCGTGGAGGAAGGACAGCGAGTAGAGCGAAAGACCGAGGACAGCGATGCTGAAGCGACGTGGCAGCCGGCGCGACGACGAGAAACCCATGCCAGCCTCCAGCAACGCAGCAGAATGGGATCGATCGTTGGGAGGCGGGTCGGGGGCGGAAAGTTACATGGTCCAGGTGCGTCGTCTGTCCCACGGCCGTGTAGTCCATGCGGAGGTCGCTGCCAACGGCCCGCACGACGACGTCGCCGGAGTTCAGTCCGATCCGGATGCGAACACTACTCCCTGGATTCGCCGCGCCTGGTCGGCGTATCGCTTCACCGTGTCCTGCATCCGCAGCGCGGCTTCCTGGGTAATTCGTGGGTGAATGCTGAACCGCAAGGCTTAAACCACCTCAAGGGGCTGCCCGCTCGGGCTGTAGCCGCCCGAAGTAGCGGCGCCGTACTAGACCGAGTGGTGGCCATCGAGATGGCGGCGGACGGGGACGCGCAACCCCGCACGGTGCGGCGCCCGCGTTGCTCATGGTATCAACGCATCGGGCGATGGTGACGACAGCGAGCTGCACCGAAGTCGCGAGCTGACCTGCAGGGGCGGGTGGCGCACTACACGCTGGTCGGCCCACTGGCTGGGGCTGGCCGTCGACGACGACACGAGCTTCTGATTCTCGGGTCGGCGCTGGCCTTGTCCTCGCTGATGCCGGCTCCTATACTCCCGGGGCGACCGAGATTTCTCTCCGCTTCACGAGGGATACGACATGCGCGCCACTGACACCGTCGAGGTCGGCCGGACCGGGCTCCGCGTCACGCGCCTAGGACTCGGGGGCGTCGCGCTGTCGGGCGCGCCCCCCGCTACCGATCCCGAGCGGGCCACCGCCGAGAAGGAGGCCGTGGCGCTGATCCAGCGTAGCCTCGCGCTGGGCGTCAACTACCTCGATACCGCGCCGATGTACGGCGTGGGCGAGAGCGAGGCGCGCTACGGCGAAGCGCTGCGCGGCGTCCCGCGCGAGCGCTATGTGCTGTCGACCAAGGTGGGCCGTGTGCTCCGGCCGCCGGCGTCGGGGGCCGCGAAGGCCACCTGGGCGTTCGACTTCAGTGCGTCGGGCGTGCGCGAGTCATTCAAGGCCTCGCTGGGACGTCTCGGACTCGAACGCGTCGACATCGTGTTCGTCCATGATCCCGACGACCACTACGAGCAAGCGCTGAAGGAAGCCTTCCCCGTTCTGGTCGAGCTCCGCGCCGCCGGCGTGGTCCGGGCCATTGGCGCCGGGATGAACCAGTGGCAGATGGAGCTGGCGTTCGCGCGGGAGGGCCAGTGCGATTGCTTCCTCCTGGCCGGACGCTACACACTCCTGGACCAGACGGCGCTCTCCGAGTTCCTGCCCTACTGCGTCGAGCGCGGGATCGCGATCGTCGCCGGCGGTCCGTACAACAGCGGCATCCTCGCGGTGGGCGCCCGGGCCGGCGCCACGTTCAACTACCGCGCCGCCTCACCGGAGATGATGGACAAGGCCGCGCGGATCGGCGAAGTGTGCGCGCGCCATGACGTGCCGCTGAAGGCGGCGGCGCTGCAATTCATACTCGCGCATCCGGCGATCGTCTCCGTGATCCCGGGAGCACGATCCATCCAGGAGGTCGAGGACAACGCGCGCATGGTCGAGCTTCGGATTCCCGGCGCGTTCTGGGCCGAGCTGAAAAGCCTCGGTTTGATCGCCGAGGCCGCACCGACGCCGAGCAGCTGACCGCCGCGCCGGCTTTGCCGGACACTGACTCCGGAATCTACCGGAGACCTCACGTGGAGGCGAGCGCCAACCCGGTGCTAGACTCGGCGCGGATCGGGACTCTCGGCTTCCCCGACAGAGGAGACTCGTCATGGCCCGCATTCCGATCGCTCCACTCGGCATGAAGGATCAGCGGCCGCGCTACACGCTCGGCTGGCGCGTGGGCAACCACATCTACGTCGCGGGCCAGCTGCCGTTCGACAAGGATGGCAACCTCATCGGAAAGGGCGACATCAAGGCGCAGACGCGCCGCATCTTCGAGCAGATCAAGATGATCGTCGAGGCGGGTGGCGGCAAGATGGACGACGTAGTGAAGGTCACCGTCTTCGTCACCGACGTCCGGTATCGCGAGCCGTACGGCGAGGTGCGCTCGGAGTTCTTCGGGCCCAATCCGCCCGCCAGCACGCTAGTGCAGATCGGAAACCTCGCGATCCCCGACGCGCTCATCGAGATCGAGGCCGTCGCGGCGCTCGACGGCTGAAGGCCCTGAACGACCGGACATCGCCGCGCCCTTCATGGGCGAGTTCGCCGAATTCGAAGCGCGACAGCACGGCTGATCAAGAGGGCCGAGCGGGCGACTCGGTCATCGTGGCCGCGGCGATCTCGTAGGATCGCAGGCGGGCCGACTGATCGTAGATGTGCGACACGACCATCAGCTCGTCGGCCTGCGTGCGCTCCACGAACTCGCGCATCTCCGCGGCCACGGTGCCCGGCGCGCCGACGAACGAGACGCGCGACCGCCGAAGCGGATCGCCGGCATCGCGCAGGTCGCGCTCCCACTCCTTCGACGGCGGCGGCAGCTGGATCGGCCGACCGGAGCGCAGGCTGGCGAACGACTGGCGCCCCGACGAGGCCAGGAATCGCGCCTCGTCGTCGGTGTCCGCCGCCACCACGTTCACCCCCAGCATCACGTACGGAGCGGCCAGCTGGGCCGATGGCTGGAAGCGCTCCCGATAGATGCCGATCGCGTCGAAGAGCATCGCGGGCGCGAAGTGTGAGGCGAACGCGAACGGCAAGCCCAGCGCCGCGGCCACCTCGGCGCCGAACGTGCTGGACCCGAGAATCCAGACGGGCACCCGCAGGCCAGCGCCGGGCACCGCGTGCACGGCCTGCCCCGGTTGCGGGTCGGCCAGGAACTCCATCACCTCGAGCACGTCGTTGGGGAAGTTGTTGGGATCGACGTGCAGTGTGCGCCGCAAGGCGAACGCGGCGGCCTGATCCGTGCCCGGGGCGCGCCCCAAGCCGAGATCGATGCGCCCGGGGAACAGTGCCTCCAGCGTGCCGAACTGCTCCGCCACCTGCAGCGGCGCGTGGTTCGGCAGCATGATGCCCCCGGCGCCGATCCGGATGCGCGAGGTGCCCGCCGCCACGTGGCCGATGAGCACGGAGGTGGCCGCGCTGCCGATCCCGGGCATGTTGTGATGCTCGGCCAGCCAGAACCGCCGGTAGCCCAGTTGCTCCGCGTGCTGCGCCAGCTGCAGCGAGTGCCGGAAGGCCTCCGCCGGCGTGCCGCCCTGAAGGATCGGAGCGAGATCGAGAACCGACAGTGTCAATCAGCGGCCCCGAGGTTCCTGT
>Ga0209481_10001024_pt1 | contig 11340 bp, 10 predicted proteins | sample SoiMetdeltSBSDD3_FD_187598 | JGI IMG/M metagenome (GOLD analysis project Ga0209481, IMG submission 187598) | Bulk soil microbial communities from a Populus tree surrounding site in Tennessee, USA - Soil MetaG P. deltoides SBSDD3 (SPAdes) (version 2) | ecosystem: Environmental > Terrestrial >...
CGGCCACCCAGCGCGCGATGGGCCACGATTCCGGCCCAAGCTTTTCTCGCAATACTTTCGCCGTGAGTTCGGGTGAAAGGAGGACACGGTTGCCGGTGACGAACCAACCGGGCTCGGCGAGGCGACGATGGCTTACGACAAAATCCGGCCGGACGATGCAGTCGCCGTCGAGAAATATGCAATATGCTCCGCGCGCGGCCAGTATCGCCTGATTGCGAATCTCAGCGGCGCGGAAGCCGCTATCGGCGTGCCAGACGTGCTCAAGGCGGCGGCCGATTCGTGCTTTCCAGCTTTCGATCAGGCTTGCAGTGGCCGGGCCGGAGCCATCATCGGCCACAATAATCTCGAAAGCGGCGTCCGTCTGCCGCGCAAGCGATCGCAAGACTGCATCGAGTGCATCTTCGCGATTATAAGTCGTGACGATGATCGAAAGCAGTTCTGTCACATCAACACCTTTAACGGAGCCAGGCAAGCGCGAGTCTTTCAACGGGACGACCGGGCCTTTGACGCGCGGGTCCTTTCGACCATGGATGTGGTCGAATGACCGGGCACGATATCGATCAGGATGATCTCGCCGCCAAGCGCCTCCACGATCTCGCGACCGACCACTTCCTCACGGGTATAGTCGCTGCCCTTGACCAGGACCGTCGGTCTGACGCGGCTGATCAATTTTTCTGGCGTATCTTCATCGAATATGGCAACCAGATCGACGGCTTCGAGCGCCGCAAGAACTTCGGCGCGCGCCTGCACGGGCTGCACCGGCCGGCCCGTCCCCTTCAAACGCGTTACAGAAGCGTCGCCGTTGAGCCCGATCACCAGACGGTCGCAGGACGCACGCGCGCCAGCCAGAAGCTTGACGTGACCCGGGTGAAGCAGATCGAAGCAGCCGTTGGTAAAACCCACGCGCAGGCCTTGCTTGCGCCACTCGGCAAGATGCTCGTCAAGAACCGCCCAGTCGAAGACAATTTTCTCTTCAGGCGCCAGCGTCGCTGAGGGGAGAATGCGAGAACGCAACTCGGCAACGGATGCCGTTGCGGTACCGCGCTTGCCGACCACGACGGCGGCAGCCGCATTGGCGGCCCGCATGGCGGATTCGAAATCCGCACCCATTGCGAGCATCGCGGAAACAACGGCTACAACGGTATCGCCCGCACCGGAAACATCACGCACGCGCACGGGATATGCTGGCACGTGAACGGACGCTCCATTGTTGACCAGCGTCATCCCTGCCTCGCTGCGCGTCACCAGCACCGCCTTTGCGGCCAGAGCCCCGCACAGTTTTGCAGCCGCATCGGCAATTTCATCGTCGCTCCGAGCGAGGCTGTGCGTCGCGTCGGCGAGTTCCTGCCGGTTCGGTGTAATGACGGTCGCACCCCGATAGATGCTGTAGTCACGGGCCTTGGGATCCACCACGATGGGCTTGCCGCGGTCGTTGGCAGCGTCGATAACGGACCGGATCACTCGCGGCGTGAGCGCGCCTTTCGCATAGTCAGACAGCACTACGGCGCCTGCTCGCGGCATTGCCTTGATGACATGCGCGATCAGCGCATCTTCACTGCGGGCATCGACCGACGATGCCGTTTCCCAATCCGCTCGGAGCAGATGCGTCGAATGATGCTCCGATACAAAACGTACCTTGCGCGTGGTTTGACGGCTTCCATCAACAACAAGATGAAACTCGATCAGCGGATGGTTGCCGAGTGCCTTGGTCAACTCGCTGCCTGCTTCGTCATCGCCGACGGCTCCCACGAATATGCAACGCGTGCCGAGGGCCACCAGGTTGCGAGCGACGTTGCCGGCTCCGCCGATCATCAATTCCGTGCGTTTGACCGCGATGACCGGCGTTGGCGCCTCCGGCGAAATCCGCGAGACCTCGCCATAGATAAATTCATCGAGCATCAGATCGCCGATACAGAGCACGGTCTGATCGGAAAGCTCGGCAAGATGCTTGTCGAAATCGTACATTGTCCTACCGATAACGATCGTCGCGGTTGAGATAACCTGTGACGTACCGGTTTACGGCCTCCTCGAGCAACATGAAACCAGCGTTGTAGCCCGCACGCTGCAGCCGTTCGATGCGCGCCTCGGTGAAATACTGATACTGGCCGCGAATTGTGTCCGGCATCTCGATGTATTCAATATTCACGGGAAGACGAAGCGCTTTGAACATTGCGGCGATCATGTCTCGGAAGCTTTGCGCCTTGCCGGTACCCACATTGAAAATGCCGTTTATCCCCGTTGCCTCCAGCAGCCAGCGCAACACAGAAACGGCATCATCGACATAAATGAAATCGCGTCGCTGATCGCCGTCGGCGATACCCTCGCGGTGCGATTTGAAGAGGCGCACGGGACTTCCTGCCCTGGCTGTATCGAACACTTTCGCCAGCACGCTTGCCATGTGCGCCTTATGGTACTCATTCGGACCATACACGTTGAAAAATTTCAACCCGACCCAATGCGGCGGCATCTTTTCTTTCTTCAAATACCGGTCGACCACCGCGAGGTCGAACAGGTGCTTGCTCCAGCCGTAGAGATTCATAGGCTTGAGCTCGCGCAATGCATTGATCGACCAATCATCGTCGAATCCCTGGCTGCCGTCGCCATACGTCGCTGCCGAGGAGGCGTAGACAAAAGGCGTTCGCGTGGTCGTGCACCAGTCGAGCAGCCTCAGTGACAGGCGGAAATTGTTTTCCATCACGAGATCGCCATCGGTTGCAGTCGTGTCCGATATGGCGCCCATGTGGATGACAGCATCAAGCTTTCGGCTTTCAAGCCAGCCCGCCAGTTCGTTCGGCGGCACAAGATCAGCAACCTGGTGCTTCGCCAGATTGCGCCATTTGGCGTCGTCGCGACCCAGCAGATCGCTCACCACAACGTCGGTCGATCCCGCTTCGTTGAGGCTGGCGACAATGTTCGACCCTATGAATCCGGCCCCGCCGGTTACCAAAAACATCCCTGCCCTCGCCACCCAATGGCCGCAAGACAGAACCTTTGCCCCAGCGCGTCGCCCGGTGCAAATCCTACGATGTTCAGGGCTGCCGATGGGTCGGAATAGGGTAAAAATCGCGACTGGACAGGTACCTATGGCTCAGGGTAACGGCTGCCCGGCGGCCTCAGAGCAGGATAAAGGGGTGTGCGGCACCAGTCGATGAGCCAGAACTTCAAGCAAGGTGCTGCCAGGCCGGTGCTCATCGTTCCCTACGTCTGGATCGGTGATTTCGTCCGCTGCCATTCGGTGGTCCAACTTTTGCGCGCGCAGAACCCCGACCGCCCGGTGGACGTTATCAGCAGCACGCTTTGCGCGCCCCTTGCCGACTACATGCCGGGCATTCGCCGCGCCATTGTCATCGATTTGCCGCGTGGAACACTGGGCCTCGCTCTCCAGCGAGAGCTCGCGCGAAGGCTGCGAGAGAATAGCTACGAGCAGGCGATTGTCATGTCGCGTAAATGGAAAGCGGCACTCGCCCCCTGGCTCGCCGGCATTCCGGTTCGCACAGGCTTTGCCGGCGAGTTTCGTTTCGGCCTGCTTAATGATGTGCGTTTCGGCGAAAGCAAATTGCCACGCATGATCGACCAGATGGGCGCCTTATCGCTGCCGAAAAATGCTCCACTCCCGAAGGAATGGCCCTTGCCCGAATTGAAGGTCCCCGGCGATGAAGCGAAAGCGTGGCGCGCGCGACGGATGATTGGCAATGAAGCGCGGCCAATCGTTGCCTTGTCGCCGGGCGCGGTCGGCGCCGGCAAGGCCTGGCCCGCCGCGCATTATAGCCAGCTCGCCAAACTGCTCGTCCAGGAAGGGGCTTCGGTCTGGGTTTTGGGCGGACCGAACGAAACATCGATCGCACAAGAAATAGCGGCGACAGCGGGTAGCCGGGTGCGGGATCTAACCAGCACCGATTTACGCAATGCGGTCCTCGCTCTTGCTGCTGCAGATATTTCCGTTACGAATGATTCTGGCCTGATGCATGTGTCAGCGGCAATCGGTACGCCAACGATCGCCATCTTTGGGCCAACCAGCCCATGGCATTGGAAGCCGCTCAATCCAGTCGCCGCCATCCTGGAGCCGCCCGGCGATGAGCGTGCGCGCGAGCGTGCACGCACCGACGGCAATATTGCCGTGCGCGACCGACGCACCGATGATGTCACCGTGGAAACAGTGCTTACGACCGCACGTAAAGTGATCGCGCAGGCAAAGATCAATGCTGGCCGGCACGACCGTTAACGAATGGCCGAAGCAACCTGACGTGACGTTTTTTTCGTGGTATCAACCGGCATGGCCAAACCGAAACCCGCCGATGTGACCGCCGACCGAGCGCAGGCGACGATTGCGTCGGCACTGCGCACCCTTGAAGCCGAAGGCAGCGGCGTCGACGCCCTAGCCGCGGCACTGCGCGACGGCCTTGGAACTTCCTTTGCGGCCGCGATCGACGTAATCCGCGCTGCGGAAGGACGCGTGATCGTGACCGGCATTGGGAAGTCCGGTCATATTGCACGCAAGATCGCGTCCACTTTCGCCTCCACCGGCACTCCGGCATTTTTCGTTCATCCCGGCGAGGCGAGCCACGGCGATCTTGGGATGATCGGCAACCACGACGTCATCCTGGCCCTTTCGTGGTCGGGCGAAACGGCCGAGTTGAAAAACATCGCCGATTATTCCCGCCGCCATAACATCAAGTTGATCGCGATGACGGCGATCCCGGACAGCGCTTTGGCAAAGGTTGCGGATGTCGTGCTCGCGCTACCGCAGGCGCGCGAGGCTTGCCCGCACAATCTCGCGCCGACAACGTCTTCCCTGATGCAGCTTGCCCTCGGCGATGCCTTGGCCATCGCGCTCCTGGAAAGCCATGGTTTTACGGCCGTCGATTTCGGTCTGCTGCATCCAGGCGGCAAGCTTGGCACACTTCTGAAAACGGTCGGCGACATCATGCATACGGGCGTGGCAATGCCACTGTCCCCGCTGGGCACGCGGATGTCGGAGGCGATCCTGGAAATGACCGCGAAGGGGTTCGGCTGCGTCGGCATCACTGATCCGGGCGGGTTACTTGTGGGAATTGTTACCGACGGCGACCTGCGTCGGCACATGCACGACAAGTTACTCGACGCCAGCGTTGACAAGGTCATGACGCGCGGGCCAAAGACAGTGCGCCGCGATCAACTGCTCAGCGAGACCCTCGATATGCTCAACACCATGAAAGTCACCGCGCTGTTTGCCATCGAGGGCGGCAAACCGGTCGGCATCATTCACGTCCACGATCTGTTGCGGGTCGGCACGGCGTAAACGAAAAATCTATCCGGTCATCGTCGAGACAGCGCCGAGAACCTCATCGACGGTCGGTGGCATTCCCTTGTCACCCAGGATCGAGCGTAGGCCGCTTCCGACCGGCCCCGTCAGGTCAGGCTTGCTGCCGGTAAATATCGCGACCAGCGGGACAGCCAGCGCGGCCGCAAGGTGCAGAAGCCCGGTGTCCACTCCGACAACGAACTGCGCGCCGCCGATCAACTTTGCGACCTCATCGAGGGGCGCCCGCTCCGGTACGCGTGCCCCCGGTACCTCTCGCGCAATATTCTCGCTGCGCCTGCGCTCGATCTCGCTTCCCCAAGGTAAGATAATTTCAAGTTCGCGATCTTGGCCGAGCGCACGCCCCAGCGCGATCCACTGCGCCTCGGGCCATTCTTTTTCGGCACGCGCAGTCGCGTGGAGCAAAACGGCATAGCGCGACGCGCCGCCCACAAAACGAGCATGATCGAGGCCGAAGTCGGGAGCCCCCTGCGGAACATAGCCCAATGCCAACCCGCTCAGGATCCTGTTGCGCTCGACCGCGTGAAGACGACGGTCGACACGGTGGCGCACATCGTAAAAAAGCGACGCCAGAGGTTCCCTGATGCTCGAAGCGTCGTACCCATGCCGGCGTCCACTCGCCATCCGCGAGAGCAGACCGCTACGCAAAAGTCCCTGGGTATCGACGATGTCGCTGTACTCGCAGGCCCGGACAGCGCGGAAACTCTTGCCCATCTCAGCTATGGTGGTCGGCGTCAAAACCGATTTTCTCCAGCGCCGCCATGCGACCGGGATAACTTCGGTCGCGGCTGGATGTAGCCGCACCAGTGGCGCAAACTGTTCTTCGACCAGCCAGCTGAACGTCGCGTCAGCCCGCGCCGACCGCGCATCGGTCAATGCCGGCATGTGATGGATCACGTCGCCAAGCGAGGAGGTCTTGATGAAAAGAATGTTGGCCATCGCGCGTCAGGCATGCATATACCCGGCCTTAGGAATGGCCGCTATAACCCTGCCATCGCACCACGGGATGAAAACGCGGATATTATGGGCGTGGGACAGGTTCGCTCGAGCTCAAAGGATCTATTGAAATGACCGTTTTGGTCACCGGCGGCGCCGGCTATATCGGCAGCCATATGGTGCACCAACTCGCCGATGCGGGCGAGCCGGTGGTCGTCCTCGATAATTTATCGACAGGATTCCGCTTTCTAATTCCGGGTTCGGTACCCTTTATCGCGGGCAGCACGGGCGACCGGCCCCTGGTAAATGACATCATCGCGCATTACGGCGTCACCGCCATTGTCCACTTCGCCGCCTCGATCGTCGTGCCGGAATCCGTTTCCGACCCGCTGACGTACTACGGCAACAACACCATGAACACATGCGCGCTGCTTGATGCCGCAATCAAGGCAGGCGTTCGGGACTTCATTTTTTCCTCGACGGCCGCAGTCTACGGCGCGACGGAGGCTGGGCCGATCAGGGAGAACTCCCCGACAGCACCGCTCTCTCCCTACGGTACGTCGAAGCTGATGGCGGAAATAATACTGCACGATGCGGCCAGGGCCTACGGCCTGCGTTTCGTTACCCTGCGCTACTTCAACGTCGCAGGCGCCGATCCAAAAATGCGCACCGGCCAGGCAACGTTGACTGCAACGCACCTCATCAAGGTCGCCTGCGAAACGGCCATCGGCAAGCGTCCAAAAATGGAAATTTTCGGAACGGACTATCCTACGCCGGATGGCACCTGCATACGCGACTACATTCACGTGAGCGATCTGGTCGACGCGCATTCTTCCGCGCTTGCCTATTTGCGAAACGGCGGGGCCAGCGCAACGCTCAACTGCGGCTATGGGCGCGGCTCTTCGGTTATCGAAGTCATCGACGCCGTACGGCGCGCAAGCGGACGCGATTTCCCCGTTGAGGTTTCGCGCCGTCGTCCGGGCGATCCGCCGACGCTTGTCGCAAACGTCGAGCGTATCCATGCAACGCTGCCTTGGCGTCCGCGATTTCAGAATCTCGATACGATCGTCACGCACGCGCTTGCATGGGAAAAGCAGCTGGCAAGCCGCCGCAAAGACGCCGTTTCTTGATAAATTTGCAGGCTCTCGCGGCCAAGGGTCGATTTTGGCTTGAAAAATTCTTCGGCCGCAGGCAAGGAATGCCACTCCTGCCCCGACGGGCCCTATTCGCAGCTCACTGAGGGCGGATGAACGATCACAGTTTGCCATCGACCGCCGACGAGCGTTACGGCTCTCTCGCCCTGATCCGGCGCTTGCTCACCGAACAGGGGCTGGCGCACTGGCGCCGATACGCCGGCGCCTTCGCGCTTATGGCGGTGGCCGCGGGTTGCACAGCCGCCAGTGCCTGGCTCATCGGCGACGTAATCAACCAAGCCTACGTTAATCGCAGCCTGAGCGGAATCGTCACGCTTGGCATCATCACGATCGCGTTGTTCGCGACCAAAGGATTTGCAACGTACGGCCACAGCGTCATGTTGTCGCGTATCGGCAACCACATTGTTGCCGACAATCAGCGCGCAGTTTTTTCCAAGCTGCTCAATGAGGGCCTTGGCTTTTTCTCCAATCGGCACTCGACCGAGTTCATCGCGCGGCTGTCGACCGGCGCGGCGGCGGCGACGCAGGTCATCAATCTGCTGATCACCTCGGTCGGAAGAGACCTGCTGTCATTGATCGGCCTGGTCTTTGTCATGGTGATGCAGGACCCGCTGATGTCGTTCTTCACCTTTGTGGTCGCCCCGCCGGCTTTCTTCTTTCTGCGCAAGCTGATCCGGCGCATTTATTCGATCGCGCGGAGCCAATTTCATGGCGGCACCCGCATCATCGAGACCTTGCAGGAAACCTTGCAGGGTATCCGCATCGTGAAAGCTTTCACACTCGAAGACATCATGCGCGAGCGTTTCGACCGGAACGTCGCTGCGGTCGAGCATGACGCCAACAAGATGGCGCGGGTGTCCAATCGCGCAACCCCGCTGATGGAAACGCTCGGCGGCTGTGCGATCGCTACCGCCATTACCTATGGCGGATACCGGGTAATCGAGACGGGCGCGACGCCGGGCCAGTTCTTCTCCTTCATCGCCGCCTTCCTGCTGGCCTATGAGCCGGCAAAACGCCTCGCTCGCCTGAATATTGAGCTCAGCAGCGCGCTGGTCGGCGTGCGCGTCCTGTTCGAAGTGCTGGATAGCCCGCCAAGCGAGCCGCTCGATAGCAACAAGCCGAGCTTGCAAATCAAGAGCGCGCGTCTTGGTTTCGATGACGTCCATTTCGCGTATCGGAATGACGAACCGGTGCTGCGCGGGATGTCTTTTGTGGCAGAGCCGGGCAGGCTGACCGCCCTGGTCGGCCCGTCGGGCGGCGGAAAGTCGACGGTATTCAACCTCCTCTTGCGGTTCTATGACGCAAAGCAAGGCAAGGTTCTCATCGACGGACAGGATATCGTTTCGGTATCGCGGCGCTCACTCCGGCAGCACATCGCCTATGTGGGACAGGATATATTTTTGTTCCGTGCCACGGTTCGCGAGAACATTGAGTTCGGCAAGCCAGGCGCGAGCGAGGATGAGATTGTGGCAGCTGCCAAGGCCGCGTACGCACACGACTTCATCATGTCGTTTCCCCGCGGCTACGATACGCCGGTCGGCGAGCACGGCTTGCAACTTTCCGGCGGTCAGCGCCAGCGAGTCGCGATTGCGCGCGCCCTTATCAAGAACGCACCGATCATATTGCTTGACGAGGCGACCGCGGCGCTCGATTCCGAATCTGAACTGCAGGTCCGCGAAGCCATGGACCATCTGTGCCAGGACCGCACCACGCTTGCAATCGCGCATCGGCTTCATACCGTCTCGCATGCCGACTGCATTCACGTGGTCGAGGACGGACGGGTTGTTGAATCCGGCCGACATGACGACCTGCTGCGCGCGGGCGGCCGCTACGCCTCGTTCTACCGCCTCCAGCTCAAGGAGCAGGAGAAAGACGCTCCCGTCGTCGCGGTTGCATCTTGATAGACCGCTGTTGACGGCGGCGCACGACACCTGATACGCACACCCACCTTTTCCTGTACGCGCATTGTCGCGCAGCCAGACCACTCTCGCGCCAGAGCGATATCCAGCCGATCATGACCGACAGCCGCTACGTCATTCCGCCCGCGCCGCAAGCTGCAATCGCGGTTGCAGGCTCCGACAAGATGTTCCCTGTCCGCCGCATCTGGTGCGTCGGCCGCAATTACATTGAGCACATTCGCGAGATGGGGCAGGACGAGCGTGCGCCCCCTTTCTTCTTCGCCAAGCCTGCGGACGCCATTGTGTCCGACGGCGGCACGGTACCTTATCCTTCGCTGACCAAGGATATGCACCACGAAGTTGAGCTTGTGGTTGCCCTAAAGAGCGGCGGGCGAAACATCCCGGTAGCCAAGGCCAATGATTGCATCTTCGGCTATGCCGTCGGCATCGACCTGACCCGCCGCGATCTGCAAATCGCCTCGCGCGACGTGAAGCGCCCATGGGAAATCGGAAAGGCTTTCGATTCCTCGGCGCCATGCGGTCCATTGATGCCGGCGAGCAAGATCGGACATCCGGCAAAAGGCCGAATTGTCCTCAAGGCCAACGGCCAGGTTCGCCAGGATGGCGACCTCAATCAGATGATCTGGAATGTCCCGGAAACGATTTCGAAGCTTTCCGAGATGGTGACACTCGAGCCCGGCGATATCATCATGACCGGCACTCCCTCGGGGGTCGCCGCGACTGTGGTGGGAGACAAGCTCGACTGCGAGATAGAAGGCGTCGGCAAACTGACGGTGACCATCGGCCCGCCGCTGAAGTGAATTCTCTTTGAGAATGATGATCTAGAGTCCGAGATAGGCCTCACGGACCCGGTCATCCCCGAGCAGCGCCTCGCCCGCACCTGAGAGTGCAATTCGACCATTCTCCAAGACATAGGCGTGGTTCGCGAGTTTTAGCGAGACCGCGACATTCTGCTCGACCAACACGCAGGTCAGCCCGTCGCGGTTGAGATCGCGGATGCAGCGCAGAAGGGCCTGCACGACGGTCGGCGCGAGGCCGAGCGAAGGCTCGTCAAACATGACCAACTCCGGCGCGCCCATCAGGCAGCGTCCGATCGCCAGCATCTGCTGCTCGCCGCCGGAGAGCGTGCCTGCGGCCTGGAATCGGCGTTCGGCAAGCACCGGGAACAGCTCATAGACCTTTTCCAGGTTCTGCGCGTGCGATGAACGTGCCCGCGGCAAGAGCGCTCCCATCGCAAGGTTTTCGGCAACCGACAGCGACGGAAAAACCTGGCGGCCTTCGGCAACCTGTCCGACGCCGAGATCGCAAATCCTGTGGCTCGGCCAGCCGGCAATATCGAGGCCGCGAAAGAAGACGTTCCCGCGCGTCGGCCTGTGCATGCCGGCAACAGTCCGGATCAGTGACGTCTTGCCCGCGCCGTTGGCGCCGACAATAGCGACAATCGCGCCTTCCTGAATCTCAAGCGACACCCCATCGAGCGCCTGCGCGTCGCCGTAGAAGACGTCGAGATTTTCTACCTTCAGCATCATGCGACCGCCTCTGCACCCAGGTAGCTGTCGATGACCGCGGGATTACGGACAACCTCGCCGGGCGTTCCTTCGGCAATCGCGGCTCCGTGATGCATCACCAGAATGCGACTGGCGAGCGCCATGACGGCTCGCATGACATGCTCGATCAGCAGGATCGTAAGTCCCGTCTCCTGATTGAGCTGCTTGAGGATACCAACCATGCGGTCGGTCTCGGTCGGCCTTAATCCGGCCATCACCTCGTCGAGCAGCAGCAGAGTCGGTTCGGTGGCCAGCGCGCGCGCTACCTCCAACCGCTTGCGGTCGGGAAGCGTCAGCGAGGATGCGCGTTGCGCGCGTTTGTCGTAGAGATCGAGCCGGCGGAGGATTTCCAGCGCGCATGCGCGCGCGTCCTGCACGTGGCCCCGGTGCAAAAGCGCACCGACGATCACGTTATCCTCGACGCTGAGCGCCGGGAATGGCCTCACGATCTGGAACGTTCGGCCGATGCCACGGCGGCAAACCTG
>Ga0209481_10001034_pt1 | contig 11296 bp, 13 predicted proteins | sample SoiMetdeltSBSDD3_FD_187598 | JGI IMG/M metagenome (GOLD analysis project Ga0209481, IMG submission 187598) | Bulk soil microbial communities from a Populus tree surrounding site in Tennessee, USA - Soil MetaG P. deltoides SBSDD3 (SPAdes) (version 2) | ecosystem: Environmental > Terrestrial >...
CCCCCCCTCCACCGCTCTCGCCGGCGGCGCTGCTGCCGCTGTCGTCGTCGTCACCGCAGGCGGCGATGATCCCGCCCCCGATGCCGGCCGCCGCCGCTCCCTGCAGGAAGCCGCGCCGCGTGAGCACCAGCCTCCGATGCTGCCTGTTCATCTGGGCCCCCCCTTGGGTACATCATTAGCGATGGGACGGGACGGCGGCCGGACGCCGTCCCGCGAACGCGTCGTCGAGCATCCGGCGGATGCCCTCGGGCTCCGGCCGGCGCACGTTGCCGGCGGCTGCGGCCACCACGCGGCGGGTGGCCTCGTCGAGGCCGGCGGCGGGCATCCCCATGGCGGCCAGGCTCGCCGGTGCCTCGACCGACGCGGCCAGGTCGTGGAGCGCGCCGGGGGCGTCGCCCGTCCCCAACGCGCATTCGATGCGGGCCAGCGCCTCGGGGATGGCCGGCCCGTTGTACGCCAGCGCGTGGCCGAGCACGACCGCGTTGGTGTCCCCATGGTCGAGGCCGAACATCCCGCCGAGCACGTGGCAGGTCTTGTGGTGCAGGGCCGTGCCCGCCGAGGCCAACGCCGTCCCCCCGAGGTAGGCGCCGTACAGGGCGTCGGTCCGGGCGCCGAGGTCGCCCGGTGTGGCGCACACCTCGGGCAGGCTGCGGTGCAGGGCGCGGATGCCCTCCAGCGCCACCAGCGAGGCGACCGGGTTGGCCCGCGGGCCGTACAGGGCCTCGACGCAGTGGGCCAGGGCGTTCATCCCCGATGGTCCCGCCACGCGAGGCGGCAGCCCCATCGTGAGCTCGGGGTCGTACACCACCAGCCGCGGCTTCACCCGGGGGTCGGTGCCGGTGCGCTTGTGGCCACCTTCGCTCAGACCCCAGATGCTGGTCATCTCCGAGCCCGAGTAGGTGGTGGGCACCGCCGCCAGCGGCGCGTCATAGGCTAGGGCCACCGCCTTGCCGAACCCGATGGCCGATCCGCCCCCCACCGCCAGCAGCGCGTCGGGGCCCAGATCGGCGGCCAGGCACCGGGCCTCGGCCGCGGCTGCCTCCGGGACATGCTGGGCCACGGCGGGGTAGTGGCCGACGACCCGGTCGCCCAGCAGGTCGAGCACCGGCGGGGCGTGGCGGTCGCCGGCCAGCAGCAGGACCCGGGCCGCGCCCAGGGCGTCCAGCTCTTCCGGGAGCCGACCGAGCGTGCCGGGCCCGAACAGCACGCGGCCGCCGACGGCCTCGTATGTGAACGGTGTCATCCGGCGCGGCTTCCGGCGACCTCGAGGCCGCGCAGGGCTTCCAGCTCCGCAGCCGTGGGCGGGGCAGTCTCGGCCACGTCCGCGGCGACCGCCAGGTCCCAGCCGGTGGCCGCCCGCGCCTCCTCGACGGTGCGGCCCGGGTGGACGGCGGTCAGCACCAACTCGTCCCGCTCGGGGTCGCGGCCCAGCACGCCGATGTCGGTGATGACCGTGGCCACCCGCTCCCCGAGCGACGTGCGGAAGCCGACACGCTCGACGAACGTGCGCGGGCTCTGGCGCACGACCACGACCACCCGGCCGCTGGACCGGGCGATCTCGGGCGCGCCCCCGGCCCCGGGGAGCCGGACCCGGGGCGCCTCGTACGAGCCGATGACGGTGGTGTTGATGTCGCCGCGCCGGTCGAGCTCGGCCGCCCCCAGGAAACCGACGTCTATGCGGCCCGGCTGCAGCCAGTAGTTGAAGATCTCCGGCACCGACACCACCGCGTCGGCCGTCTCGGCGAGCTCGCCGTCGCCGATCGACAGCGGCACGACCTGGGGCTTGGACCCGATGGTGCCGGACTCGTACACCAGCACGAGCCGGGGCGCGTGGGTGCGCCGGGCCAGGTTGGCCGCGAGCGAGGGCATGCCGATGCCGACGAAGCACACCTCGCCGTCCGCGAGGTGGCGCGCTGCCGCCACCGTCATCATCTCGTCGGCCGACCAGGCCACGATGATCTCGTCGGCCGAGGTGCCGATCCTCTGGTCGGCCGAGGCGGCCTCCTGGGCAGTCAAGCGCCGGCCTCGCCGTCCAGCCAGGGGTAGCGGGCGGTGTCCTGCCCGGCGTAGTCGGGGTCGAGGTAGATGAACACGCGCTGGATCAGGAAGTCCCGGATCTCGAACACGTCGCACCACCGGCCCGCGCCCCACTCCGGCACGCCCGAGCGCCACGGGCCGTCGCGGTGCTCGCCGTGGCTGGTCCCCTCGCACACCAGCACGTCCGAGCCGGAGAAGATCCAGTTGAACTCGGAGAAGTGGTGCTCGATCCCCTTGAGGGTGCCGCCCACGTCGCCGAACAGCTGGCCGATCTGCTCCTTGCCCGAGGCGATGCCCCACTTCGGGAAGTACACCTGGGCGTCGTCGGCGAACAGGTCGAGGATGCTGCTGCCGTCCGAGGTCTGGCCGCCCCGATCGAACGCCTTGAGGTACTCGATCGCCACGCTCTTGCGCTGCTCGTCGGTCATGGTCTGGGTTGCGACGGCCATGGGTTCCCTCCCTTTACGCCGTGGTCGGCACGCGGCCTGCCACGTTGTCCTGCATCCACTGCCGGAACGTCTCGCGGTCCCGGCTGATCCCGTCCCACGCCGCGTAGGCGGCGTTGTCGCGCACCGAATACCCATGTGCGTAGCTGGGCGCCGCGCCGCCCGGGACCTCGGCCACGGCGGTGACCACCCACGAGGGCAGCACGACGGCGCCGGGCCGCTCGTCGAGCTCGTCGACGATCTCCTCCACGGTCACGATGGATCGCTCGGCGGCCAGGACCGCCTCCTTCTGCACGCCGGTGATGCCCCACAGCTGGACGGTGCCGGCGCGGTCGGCCCGCTGTGCGTGCACGATGGTCACGTCGGGGCGCAGCGCGGCCACCGCGGTGAGCTGCTCGCCCGTGAAGGGGCAGTCGATGGCGGCGACGTTGGCCGTGCAGCCCACCAGGTCGGTTCCGGCGTAGCCGCGCAGGACCCCGAAAGGCAGCCCCGACGCCCCCGCCACGTAGCGGTTGGCCATCCCCGCGTGGCTGTGCTCCTCCAGCTCCAGCGGCCGGGGCCAGCCGTTCTCGACCGCGTCCCGGAATCGGTGGAGCGAGCCGACGCCGGGGTTGCCGCCCCAGGAGAACACCAGCTTGCGGGCGCACCCCATGCCGATGAGCTGGTCGTAGACGATGTCGGGCGTCATGCGCACGAGCGTCAGGTCCCGGCGGCCCTGGCGGATGATCTCGTGCCCCGCGGCGTGGGGGATGAGGTGGGTGAAACCCTCCAGCGCCACCACGTCGCCGTCGTGCACGTGGGCGGCCACCGCGTCGTGCAACGTGGTGATGGTGGCCACGCCGTCAGCCCCTCGGGTACCAGGGGGGGATGTCGGCGTCCACATTGACCCACACCGACTTCGGGTCGGTGTAGCCCCGCATGGCCTCGAAGCCCATCTCGCGCCCGTACCCCGACTGGCCCACGCCGCCGAAGGGCGATCCCGGGCTCACCCGCTTGTAGCAGTTGACCCACACCATGCCGGCGCGGAACGCCCGGGCCAGGCGGTGGGCGCGGGACAGGTCCCGGGTCCAGAGCCCGGCTCCGAGGCCGTAGTCGGTGCTGTTGGCCACCGCCACTGCTTCCTCGTCGCCGGCGAAGGTGGACACCGTGACGAACGGCCCGAACACCTCCTCGCGGCACACCCGGGCCGTCGGATCGGCGCGCACGACCGTCGGCAGCACGTAGCAGCCCTTGTCCAGCGCGGGGTCGTCGGGCGCCCGGCCGCCGGCCAGGACCTCGCCGCCCTCGTCCTCGGCCACCTTCACATAGGACAGCACCCGGTCGCGGTGCTCGGGCGAGGTCAGCGGGCCCATCTCGGTGCCGGGCGCCAGCGGGTCGCCCACCCGCAGCGAGCGGGCCAGGGCCAGGAAGCCGTCCAGGAACTCCTCGGCGATGGCCTCGTGCAGCACCAGCCGGGACCCGGCGATGCACGCCTGGCCCTGGTTGTGGAAGATGGCGAAGGCGGAGCCGTTCACCGCCGCGGCCAGGTCGGCGTCGGCGAACACCACGTTGGCGCCCTTGCCGCCGAGCTCGAGGTGGACGCGCTTGAGGTTGCCGGCGGACGCCTCCACGATCGAGCGCCCGGTGCGGGTGGAGCCGGTGAAGCTCACCTTGTCGATGTCCGGATGGGCCGCGATGCGGGCGCCGGCGTCGTGGCCGTAGCCGGTGACCACATTGACAACGCCCGGCGGCAGGCCGACCTCCACCATCAGCTCGCACAGGCGGAGCGTCGACAGCGGCACCAGCTCCGACGGCTTCATCACCGCGGTGTTGCCGGCGGCCAGCGCCGGGCCCAGCTTCCAGCTGGTGAACATGATCGGGAAGTTCCACGGCACGATGTGGCCGACGACGCCCACCGGCTCGGGCGTCACGTAGTTCAGGAACCCGGCGGTATCGACCGGGATGACCGAGCCCTCGAACTTGTCGGCCAGGCCGCCGAAGTAGCGATAGGTGGCGGCGGTGCGGGGGACGTCGAGGACCGTGGTGTCCTTCAGCGGGTGGCCGGTGTCGGTCGACTCCAGCCTCGCCAGCTCCTCGGCGTGGTCTTCGATGGTGTCGGCCAGGCGCTGCAGCACCCGGCCCCGCTCGGCTGCCGGCGTCTCCGCCCACGCCGGGAAGGCGGCGCGGGCGGCCGCGACGGCCCGGTCGACGTCGGCGGCGCGCGCCTCGGCCACCTCGGCCAGCAACGACCCGTCGTGGGGGTTGCGGACCTCGATGGTGCCGCCCTCGAGCGCGTCGACGAAGTCGCCCCCGATGAACAGCCGGGTCTGCACGTCAGAACTCGACGGCGGTCTTCGGCGCCTTGCCCTCGGCGATGAGGTCGGGCAGGGCGGGCGAGCCGTTCTCCCACACCAGCAGCATCGCCCGCTTGGGCGAGTAGCCCTGGTGGCGGATGTCGGCCGGCATGGCGGCCACGTCGCCCGACTTCATGACCACGTTGGCCCGGGGCGCTCCCGTCTCGCGGTCCTCGACCTTCCAGTGGATCTCGTCGGAGAGCTGGACGAACCACTCGACCCGGTCGTTGCCGTGGATGATCGGGAGGATGAACTCCTCGGTGGTCGGGCAGTACAGGCTCTCCTTGCACACCGAGACCACCGAGGGGTTCCAGGTGACGTCGCTGCGCGACAGGTAGGCGTACAGGTTGAAGGCGGCGACCTCGCCCTCGTAGCCCGCCTCGGGCTCGACGGCCGGCTCGTCCTGCGGCACATCGGCGAACATGCGGTTGATGGGGTGGCCGGTCGCGTCGCTGCGCAGCGGCTCGTCCCCGGGGACCCCGACCATGCGCTCGGCCGTGACCCGGGTGCGGGTCACCGCGGCCAGGTTGTCGCCGTTCTTCCCGCCGAAGGCCGACCCGGTCTCCTGCGGGGCGGCGAAGGGGTCGAAGCCGTCGTTGGTCCAGTCGGCGAGCATGGCCTGGAACGTGGCCATGATGTGGTCGGCGTCGAAGTTCTCCTGGTGGTCGAGCTCGGCCTTGCGGTAGGCGTCGTTGTAGCGGCCGGCGAACAGATCGACGTTGCCGTAGTGGTTCATCGTCCCGATCACCGCGTCGAAGTTGACGATGCCGTAGAAGAAGTTCCAGGCCACGTCGCGCATGAGCGCCTTGAGGAAGGCCTCGACGGACATGACGTGGCGGCCCGTGGGCCACTCGATGTGGGCGAAGTGCTCGTCCCGGCTGAAGACGAAGCCGCCGAGGCGGAAGCTGCTGTAGCCGTGCTCGTTGCGTTCGCCGGTCTCGACGGGGATGTCGGTGGTGGTCATCGCTCGCTCCTCACCCGGTCACGCGGTCTGGCAGATGTCGGCCCACCGGTAGACGGTGTCGGGGCCCTCGATGGTCTGGAGCAGGATCACGCTGGGCTGCTCGGCCCGGAACCGGTAGCAGCGCCCGGCCGGCAGCAGCGCCATGTGGCCCCGGCCGGCGGTGATGCGGCCCATGGGGGTGCCGGCGGGCTCGCCGGCGACGGCCACTGATCCCTGGGCGCTGGGGTCGACCTGCGGCTCGGCCGGGTCGAGCAGCTCGACCACCACCTCGCCGTCCACCACGAGGGCGAACTCGTCGTGGGGTGCGGCCCGCCACTCGGAGGTGCCCTCGGCCCGGATGACCTCGAGCACGTACTGCATGTTCTTGGCCACCGCCACCTTCTCCCAGGGGCTCGCCGCGCTGGCCACGTCGAACATGTTCGAGAACACGTAGTTCTTCGGATCGTCGTTGATCACCTCGACGCCGCCCTTGTCGTAGCGGGCGAGCGAGGCGAACGCGGTGGTGTACGTCGCCATGGTTCCCCTCGTATCTTTCCTCGTGTGTTCGCATAGCGTACACTCGTGCGCAATGTGAACACTTCGACCTTTGTCGAGCATGGGAGGCATGTCAAGGGTGGACTTCGTGCAGTCGCTGGAGCGCGGGCTCGCCGTCATCCAGAGCTTCGACGCCGATCACCCTCACCTCACGCTGAGCGAGGTCGCGGCCCGCACCGGCCTGACGCGGGCGACTGCCCGGCGGCTGCTGCTCACCCTGGGCCAGCTGGGCTACGTGTCGACCACCGGGCGGCAGTTCTCCCTCACGCCGCGTGTGCTCGACATCGGCTACGCCTACCTGTCGTCACTCAACGTGCAGCAGATCGCCCAGCCCTACCTGGAGGCGCTGTCCGAGCGGGTGCATGAGTCGGTGTCCGTCACGGTGCTGGACGGCGCCGACATCGTCTACATCGCCCGCGTGCCGACCAAGCGGATCATGACCATCTCGCTGGGCCTCGGCAGCCGCCTCCCCGCCTACTGCACGTCGATGGGGCGGGTGCTGCTGGCCGAGCTGGAGCCGGACGAGCTCGACGCCGCCCTGCCCGCCTCGCTGGAGCGGCACACCGAGCGCACGGTCGCCACGGTGGCCGACCTGGCGGTCGTGCTGAAGCAGGTGCGGGCGCAGGGGTGGGCGCTGGTCGACCAGGAGCTGGAGATGGGCCTGCGGTCGGTGGCCGCGCCTCTGCGGGACGCGTCGGGCCGGGCGGTGGCGGCCATGAACATCTCCACCCAGGTGGCCCGCACCGGCCTCGAGCAGATCCACGACGAGCTGGTCCCCGACCTCGTCGCCACCGCCGGGCGCATCAGCGAGTCCCTCGCCAAGCGATGAGCACCGCCGCCGCGGGCGACGCGCTGTGGGACCGGGTCCTCGCGCTGGCGTCCGGGCTGCGCTCCGCCGGAGTCGACGTCGCGCTGTCCCAGCTGCTCGACGCGGCGGAGGCGCTGCGCCACATCGAGCTGGCCGACCGCGAGGAGTTGCGCATGGCGTTGCGGACCACGCTGGTCAAGCACGCGCACGAGCTGCCCCGCTTCGACGCGCTGTTCGACGTGAGCTTTCCGGCCCGCCCGCCCGCGCCCGGAGACCCGGCCCCCCTGGCACCGCCACCGCCGGGGATCGTCGCGCCCGCGGCAACTCCCGCGCTGGGAGAGCGGGTGCGGGCCGCGGTCGACGCCGGCACCGAGGCCGAGCTGCGGCTGCTGGCCGAGGAGGCGGTGGCCCGCCACGCCGGCTTCGAGCAGGGCGCCCGCAGCGAGCGCTACCACGTCTACCGGGTGCTGCGGGCGGTCGAGCTGGCCCACCTGCTGCACGACGCCCTGCGCCGGGCCCGGGAGCGGGGCGACGAGCTGTCCCGCGCCGAGGTGTCGGCCCGGGTGGAGGCGCTGCGCCGGCTCATCACCGAGGAGGTGCGAGCCCGGCTGGCCGTCGCCGGCGATCCCGGGCTGCTGGCTCCCTTGACCAGCCCGTTCGACGTGGAGCTGGCCCGGGCCACCGCGGGCGAGCTGGCCGAGGTGCGCGCCGCGGTGCGACCGCTGGCACGCCGCCTGGCCGCCCGCCTGCGGCGCCGCCGCCAGAGCTTGCGGTCGGGGGCGGTGGACATGAAGCGCACCGCCCGGCGGTCGGTGGGCACGGGCGGCGTGCCTCTCGACGTGGCTTACCGCCGCCCCCACGCCCACCGGCCCGAAGTGTTCACCCTGTGCGATGTGTCCGGCTCGGTGGCCGACTTCGCCGGCTTCACGCTGACGCTCATCTCGGCCCTGGCCGGGGAGCTGGCCGCCACCCGCTCGTTCGCCTTCGTAGACGCGGTGGACGAGATCACCGACGTGGTCGACGCCTGCCCGGGAGTGGTGGAGCCGTGGCAGATCCTCCAGCGCGGCCGGGTCATCGGTGCCGACGGCCACTCCGACTACGGCACGGTGCTGGCCCAGTTCCGCGACCAACACGGGCGCGCCCTCGGCGACCGCTCCACGGTGATCATCACCGGCGACGCCCGCAACAACTACCGGCCCACCGGCGCCTCCACCCTGGCCGAGCTCTCGCACCGGGCGCGGGCCGTCTACTGGCTCAACCCCGAGCCCCGCGACCAGTGGGACGTCACCGACTCGGTGCTCGGCGCCTATGCCCCCCACTGCCGCGGGGTCTTCGAGGTCCGCACGCTCCGCCAGCTGGGCGAGGCGGTGGAGCGCATCCTGTGACCTACTGCGGCAGCTCCTGGTTGGAGTAGTAGGGCCTGCGGAACGGGAACTCGGTGACGACCCACCGGGCCAGGGCGTCGTAGAGCTTGGCGTAGTAGCCGCGCTCATACGCCTCGCCGGTCACCCACCAGCTCACGTCGACGTCGTGGCGCAGCAGGTCCTCGGTCAGAGCCACCCGCCGCCCCATCGGGTACAGGTAGCAGCACCCGAGGTACCGGCCGGAGTCATCGCGCACCACATAGGAGAACGAGTACCCCTCCCGGAACTCGAGTTCGTGCCACACCAGGTCCGCGTAGTTGTCCTCCGGTGTGACCGCCTCGGTCGGCCACCCGCCGCCCCGGGTGCGGGCGATCAGGTCGAGGCTGGCGTTGATGCCGCTCACGTCGTCGTCGAGATCGGCCCGGGTCAGCACCGACGCCCGGATGTCCTCGTACGCCAGGTCCCGCGGCGGCCGGAACCCGGCCGGGAGGTCCAGGCTCTTCACCAGGCCCGCGTAGTCCATCGGGCTCATTCTGCCGGAGCCGGCCCGGTGCTCCGCCGCACGACGAGCTCGGTAGGGATCGTCCGATGCCTCACCGGGGCCTTGGTGCCCGAGCGGCGGTGATCGATGGCCTTGAGGAGGGCATCGGCGGCGAGGCGGCCCTTGCCGGCGACATCCTGGCGGACCGTGGTGAGCGGCGGGCGGCTGCGCCGGGCGACGGGGCTGTCGTCGAAGCCGACCACGGACAGGTCGCCGGGGACCGCCGACCCGAGCTCCTCCGCGACCGTCACGACGCCGAGTGCCAGCACGTCGGAGAAGCACAGCACGGCGGTGGGCCGCGGCTGGGCGAGCAGCACCGAGCGGGCCGCCTCGATGGCGTCGTCGTCGGTGTTGGCCGACGCCTGGACGACGGTGGGGTGCACGCCCGCGGCCTCCAGGGCGTCGAGCCAGCCGAGCATGCGCTGGCGTTGCGGATGACCGACGGCCGCCGCCAACGGGTCGTCCACGGGGCCGCCCGGCTCGCCTACCGCCAGGGTGATGATGGCCACTCGCCGGTGCCCGAGGTCGATGATGTGCTGCGCCGCGGCGCGGGCACCGCCCCGGTCGTCGACGTTGATGCTGGTGATGCCGGGCACCGGGTCCTGGTCGACGAACACCACGGGCAGCTGGCGGCGGAGCAGCCAGTCGCGCGCGGACGAGTCCGGACGGCACGAGTACACCAGGGCGCCGTCCATGGCCAGGTCCCGGGCCGGCACCACGTCGTCCCGGTCGTGTGAGGTCAGCAAGGTGAGCGCGAGCCCGGTGGGCGCCATTTCGTCCACCACGGCCCGCATGAAGTTGGTGGCCACCTCGTCGGCGAAGGAGTACTGCAGCGAGTCGGTCAGCAGCACTCCGACCGCTCCGGTGGTGCCCCGGGCGAGGGCCCGGCCCGCGGGATCGGGCCCGACGTAGCCCAGCTCCTGGGCGGTGGCGAGCACGCGCTCGCGCAGCTCGGCGGACAGCTGGTCCGGGCGGGAGAACGCGTTGGAGACGGTCATGCGGCTCACGCCGAGCCGGTCGGCGATCGTCTGGAGCGTCACCCTCGCCATCTCACCACCCTGGTCGCTCCGGGCGAGCCAGGGAAGGATCAGTGGGGGCGGCGTCTCGGCCGGGACCGCCGGACCGGTGCGCCGGGCAGGGCCCGGTGGGCGAACCGGCGCACGGACCCCTCGGCGTAGAGCTGGGCCAACACGAAGTACGGAGGCATGGCGACCCCTCTCGGATCGGGTTCTGTACCGATACAGTAGCCGAGTGTTCTGTATCGGTCAAGAAGGTTCGCCTTGCCGCCGCGTGAGGACCTACCGAGCCTGGCCGAGCCACTCCTCGAACGTCGTCGAGGCGAGCCGAGCGCCGTCGCCGGGGACCAGCGTGCGCTCCCGGAGCCGGGCGCCGAAGTACCGCGCCTCGGGGTCGGCCACGACTTCGCGAGAGTCGTGGCGGTCGCGCAGGGCGCGACCGATGAGCTCGTCGAGCCGGAACTGCTCGGGCCCCGCGACCTCGACGATGCCGTTGGCCGGCGAGCCGACGCTGACCTCGCCCACGGCGGCGGCCACATCGTCGGCGGCCATGGGCTGGATGAGCACCGGAGCCAGGCGCACGCTCTTGCCGTCGGTGGCGTCGTCCGCGATCCGGGCGACGAACTCGAAGAACTGGGTCGCGTGGACGATCGAATACGGGATGCCGGAGCCCTTGATCAGGTTCTCCTGCGCGATCTTGGCCCGGAAGTAGCCGCTCTCGGTCAGGCGCTCGGTCCCCACGACCGACAAGGCCACGTGGTGCCGCACGCCCGCCGCGGCTTCGGCCGCGAGCAGGTTGCCGGTCGAGGTCTGGAAGAACTCCAGCACGGCTGCGTCCTCGAAGGACGGGGAGTTCGAGACGTCGACCACCACGTCGGCACCTTCGACGGCGCCGGCCAGGCCCTCGCCGGTGAGCGTGTTGACGCCCGAGTCGGGCGAGGCCGCCACGACCTCGTGCCCGTGCTCGCGGAGCTTGGCGACGAGCTTGGACCCGATCAGCCCGCTGCCGCCGATGACGACGACCTTCATGGTGTGCGGGGTGCTGGCGTCGGCCCAGTTGGAGGTGGGCATGCCGCGGAGGTAGGCGGGGGCGGACTGTCGGCCTCGGGTCTCCATGGGTCACTCTCCTTGACGGGGATGTCGATGAACTCGCCGGGCTCGAAGCCGGTCGGCTGCAGGTCGGAGTTGGACAGGTACATGCTCATGACCGGGCCCTCTGGGCGTGTCCTTTCCTTGCTGGCAGGGCCAGCGTC
>Ga0209481_10001036_pt1 | contig 11292 bp, 10 predicted proteins | sample SoiMetdeltSBSDD3_FD_187598 | JGI IMG/M metagenome (GOLD analysis project Ga0209481, IMG submission 187598) | Bulk soil microbial communities from a Populus tree surrounding site in Tennessee, USA - Soil MetaG P. deltoides SBSDD3 (SPAdes) (version 2) | ecosystem: Environmental > Terrestrial >...
GTGGTTTTGCGGCGGTCCCCCTCTCCGCCGCCGCAGAGGGCCGCGCTTTCGCTGACCTATCAGGCGGGGCGCGGTTCACTTTATTTGCGCCATGAATTTGCAATGTCCGCTTTACCCCCGAAAGCGGACATTGGCGCTGCAACGACGGACGTTCCCTAAGGGCCGAGAGCCGACATTGATCCTTCCTCCGCATTCGATGATACGTGTATCGTCGCAGCGGTCCCTCGAGAATCGGCGATGGACACCAATTTTCCGCGGAGGAATTGCGGCCTTGAACTCATATGCGCACAGCGACCGCTTGTTGATGGGCTCGCCGCTGCGTCGGCGCGGGGTGTGCCTCGTGACGAGCGCAGCGGCGATTGTCGTGCTGGCCTTCGCGACGATCGTCCATCTCGGCCTGATCGGGGGCATGCGCGCCGACGTCATGGCGGTGTTCCTCCAGGCACTCGTGCTATCGAGCTTGCTGTCGGCGGTGCCGCTCGCTGTACTCTGGTATCTCGACCGGCGCGAGCGTGAGACGCCATGGCTCTTCGCCGCCGCCTTCCTGTGGGGCGGATGCATTGCGACCACGCTTGCTTTGCCGGTCAATACTGCCTTCTTCCTGCTCGTCGACGCCGTCGTGGCGCAGGAGCCGACCATCAGGGAGATGCTGGGGCCGGATGCAGCGATGCTGTTGTCCGCGCCGATTTCCGCGCCAATCGCCGAGGAGATCGCCAAGGCGCTGGGAGTCCTGGTGCTGTTCGCGTTTCTGCGCGCCGAGTTCGACAACATGCGTGACGGCATCGTCTACGGCGCGCTGGTCGGGGCCGGCTTCAACTGGTTCGAGGCGGCGCTCTATGTGGCGCAGAACTATGCCGAGTACGGCGTGGCGACGTATGGCCTGCAGCTCGGCGCCCGCTACGCGCTGTTCGGACTTGGCGGGCACGCGATGTTCACCGCCATGTTTGGTGCGCTCCTTGGCTTCGCGACCCAGACACAATACAGGTGGTTGCGCGTGCTCGCGCCGCTTGTCGGATTGATGCTCGCGATCATGGCGCACACGCTCTTCAACATCTTGCCGCTTGTCGCAGCGTTGGGGACCGCCGCCGCCGGCGAGCCGCCGGCACAGAATGAACCGTTTCCCAACATGGGCTTTGTCGAAACATTCGTCAGCAGCAGTTTGCTTCAGCTCGTGATCTTCCTGCCGTTCCTTTTGATACTGGCGATTGCGCTGTGGCGCAGCGGGGTATGGGAGCGCCGCGTGATCCGGGACGAGTTGGCTGATGAAGTTGGCCGCACGGTGAGCGCGGACGAGTACCGCGACATTGTCGGCGATCGCATGTTCCGCACCCGACGCATCGACCGGCTGCGGCCCCGCGTGTCGGCGGCGCTGGTGAATGCGCAGCACGAGCTCGCGTTCCGCAAGCGCCACGTGCGCGACGCAGGTGAAAATCCGGACCACGATCCGCTCATCGCAGGCTGGCGCGACGAAATCGGGCGCCTCCGCGAGATGGTTTAGCCTTGCGGCACCGCTGCCGGGCGTTGCAATAACTGCATCAATCGGCGGACCAGATCAGCCAGCAGAGCTGGCAGACGACCTTATTGAAAAGGTAGCGCACAGAGCCATTCCGCTTTGGGTCAAAAGCAGACATTCGCGCTGCAAAAAGTCATGTCCGCTTTACCCCCGAAAGCGGACATGTGCAGTGCACGTGGCCATGTCTGCTTTGGGGCCAGCCTGTTCCGGCTAGATGATATTCCTGATCTGGTAGACGCCGTGGCTTTCCGCCACAACCACGCCGGCGCTGTCTTTGAGCTCGCCCTTCAGCACAAACTCCGCCTTGCCGTTTGAATCGGCCTCGGCCTGGATGCCAGCGATCTGTTCCGTGGTCATGCTGATTTCGACCGTGACATCGCTCTTGGCCGGCTTCAGGAAGTCTATGTTCAGAGCCTTGACGATCGGGAAATATTTCGAGGTGTCAAAGGACGACAGGAACAGCGCGCCGCCGGGAATCTCGGCGACGGTGAATAATGCGCCCGCATACATGCTGCCAATGTGATTGCCGTTGTTCCTGAACGGCATAAGGCACTTCACGTAACCGGGCCTCAGCTCCACCACCTGCAGGCCGGCGTTGCGTACGAAGGTAATGCCTTGTTCCAGGGCGGTTTTGGCGAGATTCAGGTCCATCGGGATTTTCCTGTAGATGACGTCAGTCGAGAATCTGGCGCGCGATGATTTCCCGATCTATTTTCAACGACCCTGCCGCCGCTTTACCCCCGAGCGGACATTTGCAGTGCACCAGCACATGTCCGCTTTGGGCCAATAGCGGAAATAGGCTGCCTTTACTCGATCACCCTGTCCGCGCGTATTAAGAAGGACTCAGAGATCGTCAACCCAAGCGCCTTCGCGGTCGTCAAGTTGACGATGAGGTCGAATTTGGTCGGCTGTTCGATTGGAAGGTCGGCAGGCTTTGTGCCACGCAGTATCCTATCAACATACTCTGCAGTGCGACGGTACAGGTCCGGAAAGTTTGGCCCATAAGACAGCAAACCTCCCGCCTCGACGTATTCCTCGGCATTGAACATTGTCGGCAACCGCGCGCCCAATGCAAGCGTGCTGATGCGGACGCGGTTGGTAGCAACCAGTGGATCGTTACAGACGTAAAGCGCGTTTGCACGGACCTTGAGGGCATCAATTGCTGCCGCAATATCCTCGGGGCGTCGTATTTCCAATTTGACTGTCTCAAGACCAAACTTGCGGGCGGCTGTCAGAGCCTCACGCATGTCCAGCATGGCAGACGCATTATCGATATTTGCGATGATCGCGACCTGATGTAGGCCGGGAACCACGTCGCGCAACATTTCAAGCCTCTTGCTGGCGGTGTCCGACTGCTGCAGTGAAAAGCCGGTTACATTGCCTCCAGGCCGCGCAAGCGATGCGACCAGACCGGCGCCGACCGGATCGCCAACCGCCGCGAACACGATAGGGATCGTCGACGTGGCCTGCTTTACCGCAAGCGATGTCGTCGTTGCAGACGTGACGATGACGTCTACCTGAAGCCTAACAAACTCGGCCGCGAACTCGGTCAAACGCTCTGTACGTCCCTCCGCCCAGCGGTACTCGACCGCAATGTTGCGACCCTCGATCCAGCCGAGTTCGCGTAGCCGCCGCATCAACGCGCCGACTCGTGGGGCATCGACAGCAACCGTGTTAGGAAGAAGTAATCCGATGGTCGCGGGCTTCCCTAGCGGCTGCGCGCGCGCTGCGAGCGGCCATACCACCATTGAGCCAGCAATGACTTTGATGAACTCTCGCCGGCGCACGTAACCCTCCGCAGTAAGGTTAGGACGACGCCAGTTTTCAAAGCCTATCAGATTAGGGCCGCAATGTCCGCTTTGGGTCAAAAGCAGACATTTGCAGTGCAACTAGGGATGTCCGCTTTGGGCCAAGCGGACATTTGGCGTTTCACTCGATCACCTCGTCGGCCGCGATGATCAGTCCCGGCGAAACGGTCAGGCCGAGTGCCTTTGCGGTTTTGAGGTTGAGGGTCGTTTCATATTTGGTGGGCGCCTGCACCGGCAGGTCGGCGGGATTAGCACCGCGCAGGATGCGGTCAATATAAGAGGCTGTCTGCCCAAACATGTTCACCTGGTCGGTCCCATACGACATAAGGCCGCCGGCCACTACAAAGGAGCGGAATGGATAGACCGCCGGCAAACGATGTCTCGCCGCCAGCGACAGAATGAGATCACGATGGGTAAGAGTCGTGCTGTCCGGCGGTAAGACAAGGCCGCCATTCGGTACGCCGGCGAAGGACTTGATTGCATGCTCGATGTCAGCGGCGTTCTCGACTGGAGCGGGCACAAGTTCGATCCCGAGTGGTTGCGCCGCGACTTCGCCCGCACGCCTGAAATAGCTAAAGAGATTTTTCGGGTCGGCCAGCAGAGCTGCCCGCGCAAGACCCGGTGCAATCTCCTTCAGCATCGCCAGCCACTTTCCAACGATGCCGACCTCGTAGTGCAGCACGCCAGTGAAATTGCCGCCCGGCCGGGCAAGTGTCGCAATTAAGCCAGCGCCAATCGGGTCAGACACGTTGACGAAAACAATCGGAATTGCGCGGGTTTCTCGCTGCAATGCCAATACGACCCCAGCGGAATGTGCCAGGATCACATCAGGTTTCAGGGCAATTAGCTCTCTCGCCAGTGCTTGCGCTTGAGCGCCGGCAGGCGCAAAGCGAATCTCAGTGTGAACATTTCGGCCCTCTGACCACCCCAGCTTCTCCATTTCAATTCTAAATTTTTCCAGCCGCGCTTTGGTTTCTGGGTCGTTTTCGGCGAGGCCCATCAGGATTGCGACGTTGCGGACACGCTCGCCTTGCTGCGCCAGCACCGGAAGCGGCCATGCGACCGTTGTGCTTCCAATCAACTTGATAAAATCGCGCCGCCTCATCCCATTCCCGACGCTCAGGGTTTGCCATCGTACTGGCAAAATCCACCGCGCTGGAAGGGGTCTTTCATGTCCGCTTTGGGTCAAAAGCAGACGTGGGCGGTGCATCAACTCATGTCTGCTTTACCCCCGAAAGCGGACATGTGCAGTGCACTAGCTCATGTCTGCTTTGGGCCAAAAGCGGACATCCAGGACGATGTGAATGAGAAAGAAAGACCGCCTTGCGGCGGTCTCCCAAAGGTCATGTCACGTCTCCGATCACGCAGTTCTAGCTGCCCGAGGCTACGCTGCCTTGGATTTCTGAACGGCCTGTGCGGCGTTGCGGATCACGTCCAGCACAGCATGCGGCTGGGAGAGCATCGGAACATGACTTGAGCGCAACTCGACGGTCGTGGCGCCCATGCGCCTCGCAACGAAACGGTGCAGTTCGGGTTGGACGGTGCGATCTTCAGTGGCCACGATGTACCAACTCGGCTTCGACCGCCAAGCGACGCCGTCGACCTTTTGCGTGAACAGGTCGGGCACGGGCACGGCCTGGGTCGCCCAAACGAGCTTCTGTTCTGCCTCGGGCAGATCACCCGCGAAACACCCGATACCGACAGGCTTTAGCCAGATGCGTCCATCAGCGACTTCGATGTGAGAAAATACTTCAGTGACGGGAAACTTCTGCTGCTGGCTTTGCGAGGTTTCGGTCTCGTCGGGTGCGAGCGCCGCAATGTAGACCAGGGCGGCGACTCGGTTGTCCATTCCGGCATGGGTGATCAGGGTGCCACCGTAAGAGTGGCCGACAAGGACTACGGGACCACTGACCCGCCCGAAGCAGCGGGTGACGCACTCCACGTCGCTTTTCAGGGAGTCCAGGCCATGCTGGGAGCACATCACTTCGTGCCCATCCGCCTGCAGTGCGGGGATCAGCTTCTGGAAGCATGAGCCATCGGCCCAAAGTCCGTGGGCGAATACAATGCTCGGTTTAGTCTGCTTTGCCATAGTGCGACTCCTGACTTGATTTAGCTGTATACGCACGTATCGCGACTCTGACGCCATCGCGCTTTGAAGGCCACCATCGCTTGTTCTCGCGTAGCTGCGTAGCCCTCGTTACCTACCGGTGGTGGAAAGATTCCCCAGAACCATGGATGATCAACCGGCCCTTGGGACGACAGAAATATGCGCCCGATGCGTCGGCCATCATCGAGGACGTAGTAGTCATTCTTACCGCCAATCCCGGGGGCGAGCGTTAAGTCCATCAGAGGAAATATACTTGACCCAAGATCTGGGTTCGGTTGGGACTCGGAAGCTTTTTGCACGGGTGCCGGCTGCGTGAAATTCCAATTTGATTGTCTAAGTGTGGGCGTCAAAATCGAGTTGGACCATGGTCCCATAAACGCGCCATTAATGTCCGCTTTGGGTCAAAAGCAGACATTTGCGGCGCACCAACCCATGTCTGCTTTACGCCCAAAAGCGGACATGTGCGTTGCGCTAGCTTATGTCAAAGCGGACATCGCTTAGTGGCGGCTCTGAGGATCACTTTTCTATACACCGATAACGACTACAGACAGTAGTGAGTCCGTTTGCGGCAATTATCCTTTAGGAGGCTTGTCGCGGGTCATTGCGCTGATTCGATTTGCACCTGCACCGGAATGCCGAGATTTCCGGCCTTGCCAGGCGCTATCACCAGATAGCGCCGTTGCGACTTGTCCCGGTCGCGCACCATCTGACGGATTGGCCCAATCGCGTTGACGACCGCCGACCCTGTCGGGTTGGCCATGAAACCCTGAAGCGGCTCAAGGACTCCGACGCCGGAGGGCTCTGTCGAGAGCGCCAGTACATAAGCTTTCCCCGGTTCAAGTCCCGTGACCGACGCCTCAAGCACTTGCACCAAGCCCTGATCGGACAGCGAAACGCTGGTGGGTGCCTTTTCCACTCTCTGCCCCGGCGGCGCCAGCCATAGTTGCGTCGACGTCCCGGCGATGCCGAGCGGCTGCAGGTTCTCCGCTCCTGCTTGTTCTGGGGCAACCGGCATCATTGTCATTGCCGAGTTGCCATGTTCGAATACAGCCCGAACAGCATTGGACACGTAGACGATTGCCTGCGGAGCCTGGCCGATCGGGCTCGTTGCAATCACTTTATTCGTCAGTGTATCGATCACGGCGATTTGGTCCTCGTTCTCGAGGCCGACATAGACCCGTGTGCCGTCACCGGACGGCCAAATGCCATGCGGCAGCTTCCCGACGGGGATGGTCGCAACTTTGGAAAAATCGTCTGTGCGATACACCTGAACCTCGTTCAAACCGCCCACGGTGACGTAAGCGAACATGCCATTTGCGTTGCGCACGATGTTGACGTGGTTGGTGATCGGACCAGTGTCGAGTGTCTTCAACAGCGAGAATGGCGGCTGTGCCTCGAAGACCTGAGCCTTGCCAATGTCTTTCAAGGTGAACCAAACCTGAGAGCCGTCAGGTGTTGCGGCGATATTGGGGCAGAACGGGCTCGCCTGCCGGACCTTCCCGACAATCTTGTGATCGGCGACAGTGATGATGGCGGTCTCAGGAGTGAACGACGAGCAGACATAGCCGTATTTCCCATCCGGCGAGAAGATCGTCATACCCGGACCGTTTGCAACGATGATCCGTGCCTTCTCTTGATAGGTGGCACCGTCGAGCACGGCGACGTAGTTCTCGCCCCGCACGACGACCCAGACTTCCTTGCCGTCAGGCGTGAAGAACGCTTCGTGCGGCGAGCGCCCGACGTAAGTAACGTGCTTGACCGAGTTGGTCGCAGTGTCGATGAAGTTCACGGCATTCGAGCCGACCGCGACTACTGCGATGGTTCGATGATCGGGCGAGAACCCAAGGCCGTGCACTAGCAACTGACCGCGGTAAAGCGGACTGAGATTGGCCGGCAGCGGATCGCCGAGCCGGATAACGCCGAGCAGTTTGTTGTCGAAGGGATCGGTGACCGATACGGTGTTCGAGAACTGCTCCGCGGAATACACGCGGTCGCGATGACTGATCGGAATGTCGGGATCGGAGGCAGCGCCCGGAACCTGTCCGGCCAATGCCGACGTGCAAGTGGTAAGCCAGACGCTCACAATGAGCGTATGAATAGTGCGTTCCATTGTTGCCTCCTCGGCGTGCGGCGCATGTTCTTTCACTCGCCTGCTGCTTCTACCGCTCTCATTTATCACTCATTCAGTCATGAGGATTCGGGTGGGACGCGCCCGACAAAGGTTGAGTGGGTGCCGGCACGGATGCCGGCACTGGTTGGCCGACTGCGAGGCGCATGGCAGCGATCTCCTGCTGCTGGGTGACGATGATTTCCTGGGCCAGCCGCCTGATCTGAGGATTGCGACCGTGGCGAAGGACTGCGACGGCCATGTCGATCGCTCCTTGATGGTGCGGTACCATCATGGCTACGAAATCTAAATCAATGTCGCCGGTCGGCGTGATAGCCATATCGCTCATCATTTTTTTCATTGCCGCGTCGTTCTCGACCAGATACGGACCTTCCCTACTGACGTTGCCGGCGGACGTTAAGCAGATCTTCGGCTCGGGCTGCGATCGGTCTTGTGCCACCGCCAGAAATGCGGTTGCGGCGGCCAAAGCAATCACAAGCGTGCCAGCTCCAATCGGAGCGAAACGGCGAATTGTCGGGCGCATCTCGACCTCCTATGTGCCGCGTCACTCGATGTCTTCAGGCAGGATCAATTTGAAAACGGCATGGCTGGTGCAGCCGATTCATTTTCTTAGCTCTCACACCAAATTGGCGTCCAATGCGACCGTGGCGGCAATCAATTCCTTGCGCCTAGTCGGCCAATTGATCGCCCCCGAAGGTCTCACTCACCCTGGGCAAACGTCTAGTCCTGTGCAGCTTCCGAGGGTGAAAGCAGCGGCAGTTTCATTACTTCCCGCGCTTTCCAGCATCTCATCGGAAACCTCGTAAGTGAGGACGTCTGTTTCATTCGAAGTTGTGGCGAGGGGCAGTATCATCTTCTTCTCCTTTGTGTACTGTTATTTGCGAAACGCGTCCGACTTTCTTTTTATTGCGAGAAGCGAGGAATCAGGAACTGCGGCCTGCATTTCGGTTGGAGACTCGTTTCAAAATGCTACTAGCAGACATTCTGCTATTCACTCGATGACCTCATCGGCACTTGCCAGCAGCGTGGACGGTACGGATAGGAGGGGCCGTTTTTACATATCGCCCGGGGATTATTTACTGGCGCTTTTCGCGGCGTCCAATATCACATTCAACACTTCATTCGGTTTGGAGAGCATCGCAACGTGACTGGTCTTTAGGATCGTCGTTTTTGCATTGGCTCTTTTTGCCATTGTTTTTTCCAACTCAGGATTAATGGCTTTGTCTTCGGAAGCGACCACGTACCACGATGGTTTAGTTCTCCATGCGGCATTGACGCCGACATCACCGAATACTCTTTCGGAAGCGGGTGGCTGAACGGCGTACACCACATCCTGCTCTTTCGGTTTCAAATCCCCAGCAAACGCTTTGGCGACTCCTTCTCTCGAAACCGTTAAGTACCCGTTTGCATTCTGAATGAAACCTGGAAGGGGTGTCGGAGCAACGCTCTCGGATAGCGAACGTGCGGTTTCGCCTTTATCCGGTGCGAACGCCGCGATATAAACTAGGGCCTTTACACGCGGATCCGCGCCCGCTTCGGTGATGACAGATCCACCCCAAGAATGCCCAACGAGAATCACGTCGCCGTCGGCGCGGTCAATACCTCTTTTGGTCGCCGCCACATCGTCTTCAAGGGACGTGGTGGGATTCTGTACCGAAATTACTTTGTATCCCTTATCCACCAGCGGATTGATTACCTTGTTCCAGGAAGAACCGTCGGCCCAAAGGCCGTGGACAAAAACTATCGTAGGTTTTGTGTTCTTAGAATCCCCAGTTTGTGCAAATGCGTTTGAGCCCAGGGATAAAACGCCCACGAATACCAAAATGCCAACTTTTTTCACTCATGCCTCCTACTGCATCGGCGAAGGTTGCAAGTGAGCTGCGCAGCGAAGTGTTCGCTCGACGCTCAGTCCATCTTGAATGCGTTGCTGTTCATGGCATTTCGCCCAACGCCACTGCAAAATGCTGCCACAGCCGTACGTTGCGCAACAAACGCATAAAAATGGATGACGCGTTTTTATACGGGGCGTTTATCTAGCAACGGTATTAGGACGCCATTGAGCAGTCTGTCGCGCGACAAACCCACTCTCCGGATACCGCCGTACGTCATCGCAGTTTCCCTTAACGCGCTCGGTCGATCACCGCGAGATGTCCGCTTTGGGTTATTAGCGGACATTTGCACTGCAAAGCGTCATGTCCGCTTTACCCTCGAAAGCAGACATGTGCGCTGCAACTAGCGATGTCGGCTAAGTGCCATGTGTGGACAGCGCCGCCGCAAAAAGTCACATCCGCCTTACCCCCGAAAGCGGACATCGATTCAATTCAAACTACAAAAACGCGTGCGCTCGTGGGCTTTTTTCCGCAACAAATGAGTGCTGCATTTACCAGGCTGTGCACTGTTGCTTAGGGTCGTCCTAATCTCGTTGATGCGACTCATCTTCCCGAATGTAGACGGCCATGCGGATGGGCGCCAATTGCAGCTCGGCGGCGACAATGCGCAATTGTTCGCAAGTCTGTCTCCCACCCACCAAGCCCACGATTTCGATGTCCATATCATCGCAATCTGATCAATGCAGCCGTCAAATAGTTCATCATTGTCGCCTCGCTGTCTGCTACCGGACACCGTGGTCGAAAATCGCGAATCGCCGATGCGATTTCGTCGCAACGGGTCTCAAGGGCAAAATGGCTTCTGCCACAAACGGTGACGCATTCGGTTTGACCAATCGGCACTACAATTCGCGGGTCATTCCGGTTTGGTTACAGGTGCGCCCAACTTCTCACAGTGAAAGCGAGGCAAGACCGTTTCGGTTAAGTGCTGAATTCGGCTCTAGGCGCCGTATATACCGCCTGCGCGATCACCCAATATCCGTTGGGTCAAAAGCAGAGATTTGAGTGCAATCGCAGTGTGCGCTTTCCCACCGAAAGCGGCCGTGTGCGGTGCACCCGCCGATGTCTACTTTGGGTCAAAAGCAGACATTCGCGCCGCAAAACGTCATGTCTGCTTTACTCACGAAAGCAGACATGTGCGATGCAACTAGGGATGTCCGCTATGGGCCAATAGCGGACATCTCACCCTGTTCGATCATCTCGTTCGCACAGGCGATGCGCGTCAGCCTTTGATAGAGCGCACTGAACGCTAGCAAAACATCAAGCGCCTAGCGGAACGGGTTTTATCACAGAAAGCTACACCCTATATGTTTCAGAGCGGCACGGAGGCTGCCAATTGGATACGATCGCAAGGATCGCAGACCTAGCCAAGAGCGACAGACACGATCAATTTATCCCAGTTCGCAAGGAAGATCTTTTCAGCGCCCTCATCAAGCAGGGGGACTTAGCAGAGCTCGCAGAACGCGACCTTTTTTGGCGCTTTGCGCGTACGCTACGTACAATCTGTCACTACGAATATTCCGAGGTGCTCGATCGGCTACGCGACGATTATTACTATTTCAGCCCCGAGGTCGCAGGCCACGCCGCGGCCGACCGGGCAAAGAGCGATAGCGCCTATGACGATCTAATCCGATCCCTGGACAAAGTTCTCAAGGATGCAAATTTTGAGGAGCTGCCGCACGAGGACGTCACAGCTGCACACCGCAAACGCACAGTACCGGTCGAAGTCAAGGCAGAGCACGACGATTTTCGCGAGGTGCGCTTTTACAAACGCGGCCGCCACGTCGAACAGTTTGAGGTAAACGAGTGGTTCGGCTTGCGACGGCGCGAAGTCGAGATTGAGGTGTTCG
>Ga0209481_10001039_pt1 | contig 11271 bp, 10 predicted proteins | sample SoiMetdeltSBSDD3_FD_187598 | JGI IMG/M metagenome (GOLD analysis project Ga0209481, IMG submission 187598) | Bulk soil microbial communities from a Populus tree surrounding site in Tennessee, USA - Soil MetaG P. deltoides SBSDD3 (SPAdes) (version 2) | ecosystem: Environmental > Terrestrial >...
GGGGCGACCGGGATCTCCTTCACGCCGGCAGCCTTGAGCTTGGCGATGATGCCTTTGGTCAGTTTCCCGCCTTCCCGTACCAGCGGCTCCTTCCCGCCCTTGTCGACGACCTCCGTCGAGCAGCGCATGCCTTGATGGATTTCGGGATCAAGCTTGCGCATGAGCTTACCTTTATTGACTCGGATTTCTTCGACCGGGTAGTACATTTTCAGGAGATCGTCGCTCGAAAAGCCGAAGGCCTTCAGCAAGATCGTCGCGGGCATTTTTCGTCGGCGGTCGATGCGAACGTACAGGATATCGCGTGCATCGAATTCGAAATCGAGCCATGAACCGCGATAGGGAATGATGCGGGCGCTGTAGAGGACTTTGCCGCTGGCGTGCGTCCGGCCCTTGTCGTGCGTGAATGAAGCACCCGGCGACCGGTGCAACTGGCTCACAACAACGCGTTCTGTTCCATTGACGATAAACGTCCCACGTTCAGTCATCAGCGGCAATTCGCCGACATAGACCTCCTGCTCGCGCACGTCGAGAACCTTCTTCTTCGGGCCTTTGTCTTCCTTATCGAACACAACGAGCCGTACCCGAAGTTTGAGCGGCACAGCAAACGTCATGCCCTGCTCGAGGCATTCCCGTTCGTCATACTTTGGCGTCCCGAGCGTGTAGCTTGTGAACTCCAGGATGGCTGTATTGTTGTAGTCCGGAATCGGAAACACGCTGGCCAGGGCCGCTTGCAGTCCGTGATCCTTCCGCCGTTCGGGCTCGACTTCGAACTGAAGAAACTCCTCGTACGAACGCTTCTGAATCTCGATCAAATCCGGAATGTCGATACTGGTTCGAATACGGGAAAAATCCTTCCGTTCGACGAACTCTTGTAGAGTCGTTTCGGGCATTCCGCAATCCTCCACTACATATGGTTGGGCTTGGGCACCCGTTTGCGGCGGGTGCCCGCAGAGCTGAACAGACCGAGCTTACTTGATCTCGACTTTCGCGCCGCTCTCCTCGAGCTTCTTCTTCATGGCATCGGACTCTTCCTTGGTTGCCCCCGTCTTGACCGGCTTGGGAACGCCTTCCACGAGATCCTTGGCTTCCTTGAGTCCGAGGTTGGTGAGTTCGCGCACGACTTTGATGACTTGAATCTTCTTGTCCGCTGGCGCCGACGCGAGGATGACGTCAAATGCGGTTTTTTCTTCTGCCGGAGCGGCAGCGGCTCCCCCGGCGGCAGGCGCCGCAGCGACGGCAACCGGAGCGGCAGCCGTGACGCCGAACCGAGACTCTAAACCTTTTACCAACTCGGCCAAATCCAGCACGCTCATGCTTTCAATGGCTTTGATCAAGTCCTCTTGCGATACCTTCGTTGCGGTGGCTGACATGTCCCCTTCTCCTTTCCGTTTATCCTGAATGGCTGCAATGACTCTCACAAACTTGGTTAGCACGGCATTCAACGTATAGACCACGCCTCGAATCGGACCTTGCATGGCCGACAACAGCATGGCAATCAGCACTTCTTTTTTCGGGAGCTTGGCAACAGCAGCCAACTCGGCCGGCTGCAGGATTTTGCCCTCCAATACGCCCAGCATGATACGGATCTTTTCTTCGCGCTTCTCCGCCCCGATAAAATCCTTGAGGATCTTCGTGGGCAACACTGGATCGTCATAGCCGATGACAACGCCTGTTGGCCCTTTTAAATGGGTCTTCAACCCGGCCAGTGTCGTTCCCTCGGATGCCCGGATCGCCAGGGTGTTCTTCATGACCTTGTATTCGGCTTTGGCTCCGCGCAATTGTTTACGGAGCTCGGTCACCTGGTTGACCGGAAGCCCGGCAGATTCAGTGACAATTGCTAGTCGTGCACGGCCGAATTTTTCCGTCAATTCCGCAACTGCTGTGGCCTTCGCGTCCCTTTTCATCTCATCCTCTCTTCTTCTTTCTCTATGGCTGCCGCCCGCCTTCCAACGGATATAGGATTCGGATCAACTCCACTGCTTTGCCAGGGCAATGGCGTCCAACTTGACCCCGATGCCCATTGTGCTCGAAATCGTCACGCTCTTGAGATAGCGCCCCTTGCAGGAAGCCGGCTTCGCCTTGACGACCGCCTCAAGGACCGCCGAGGCATTGTCGTAGAGTTGATCGGGCTGGAATGACACCTTCCCGACCGGTACCTGCACAATCCCGGCCTTTTCAACCTTATACTCAACACGACCCTTCCTGATCTCTCCGACGGCCTTGCCGACTTCGAAGGTCACGGTTCCGGTTTTCGGATTGGGCATGAGCCCGCGGGGGCCCAACTGCTTCCCAAGTTTCCCTACTGATGCCATCAAATCCGGCGTCGCAATGGCACAATCAAAATCCATCCAACCGCCTTTGATCTTTTCCATGAGATCGTCTGATCCGACATAATCGGCACCGGCCTGGCGGGCTTCCTGTTCCTTTTCGCCTTTGGCAAATACGAGCACCCGCAATTTCTTGCCCGTGCCATGAGGGAGAGACGTGGTCCCGCGTACCATTTGATCCGAACGCTTAGGATCAACACCAAGCCGAATGGCCAGATCGACTGATTCGTCGAATTTCGCGTAGGCGGCGCCTTTAACCAACGCAACCGCTTCTCGGAGCGCATAAGGACGCGACTCCATTTTGGCGAGCGCGGCCTTCAGTTTCTTACCCATCGGAGACTCCTTGCTTTATCGTTAACCCTGGACCACCACCCCCATACTGCGGGCAGTCCCCTCAATGATTTTGACCGCTCCTTCGAGATCGGCGGCGTTCAAATCGGCCATCTTTTTTTGCGCAATCTCGGTGAGCTGCTTGCGTGTGATTTTTCCGACTTTGTCCTTTTGCGGCACGCCCGAACCCTTGATGATGCCAGCCGCTTTTTTCAGCAGGTCGGAGGCGGGCGGAGTTTTCATAATAAATGTGAATGACCGGTCCTTGTACACGGTGATTATCACGGGAATAATGCTGTCGCCTTCTTTCTGCGTCTTGGCATTGAACTGCTTACAAAACTCCATGATATTCACGCCATGCTGACCCAATGAAGGGCCGACCGGAGGAGCCGGATTTGCCTTGCCCGCCGGAATCTGCAATTTGATTTGGGCTGATACTTCCTTTGCCATGCACGACTCTCCTTATATACGTTCAACCTGCAGGAACCCCAATTCGACCGGCGTTGAGCGCCCAAAAATACTGACCATGACTTTCAGGCGGTTGTGATCCTGATCCACCTCATCCACGACACCGTTGAAACCGAGGAATGGCCCGTCCACAATGCGCACATTATCGGTCTTGATGAACTTGACCTGTTCGCGGGGACCGGCACTCCCTGCATCAACTTGCTTCAACAACTCCGCCACTTCCTCATTGGTCAATGGTGTCGGCTGCGCCCCTCCACCGACAAACCCGGTGACCTTGGGTGTTTCCTTGATCAGTTGTAGCGTTTCGTCCGTCACAGGCGTTTCCAACTCGACGAGGACATAGCCGGGAAAGAATTTCCGACGGGAGGTGCGGCGCTTGCCGTCCTTGATCTCAATTACGTCTTCAGTCGGAACCAGAACCTGGCCCATCTTTTCGGTGAGCGCCATTTGGTTGGCCCGCTCCAGCAAGCTCGTTTTCACCCGCCCCTCAAAACCTGCATAGGTATGAATGACGTACCAGTTTTTGCCCATACCCACCTTCGAATCGTTTGTTGGCGCGGCTTCGCTCATATGATTTTACCCACCAGCCAGGATAGGAACGAGTCGATCATTGAGAGATAGATCGACATCAAAACGCAAAACACGATGACGACCGTCGTCGATCCGATCGTCTCGGCTTTCGTTGGAAAGGAAACCTTCTTAAGCTCCGTTCGGACATCACCGAGGAATTCCTTCACATTATCGATCATCCGTTTGAGCATCACTCTCCTAGGCTGAATACTGCAATCTCATACCACTACACACCGGGTTCACCCCGTCGCGCCCATCGTGAGCGCTCCGGGTCGAGCAAGCTCGGTTTGGCAGGGGCACTAGGATTTGAACCCAGACTCTCGGTTTTGGAGACCGATGTGCTACCATTGACACCATGCCCCTCCGCTACAGACGTCCGAGCGTGGAGTCTCGTGAGTTCCTTGCTCGGCTCAACGCTCAGACAAAGCACTCTACTTTACTTCCTTATGAGGCGTGTGCTTCCGGCAGAACTTGCAAAACTTGTTTCGCTCCAACCGATCAGGATCGTTCTTCTTGTTCTTGGTGGTTGAATAGTTCCGCTGCTTACAGGCCGTGCAGGCCAAATCAATGATCTCTCGCATCGCTATCTCCTGTCCTCTCCTGCCCTAGGCCAGAATTTCCGTCACCACCCCGGAGCCGACCGTCTTGCCGCCCTCGCGCACGGCAAAGCGCAGGCCCTGGTCCATCGCAATCGGGCTGATCAATTCAGCCGTCACGCTCACGTTGTCGCCCGGCATAACCATCTCCACCCCGGGATTCAACGACACCACCCCCGTCACATCGGTGGTCCGGAAATAGAACTGCGGCCGATACCCGTTGAAAAACGGGGTATGCCGGCCCCCTTCTTCCTTCGTCAGCACGTAGATCTCCGCCTTGAACTTCGTGTGCGGGGTTATACTCTTGGGTTTCGCCAGCACCATGCCCCGTTCCACATCTTCTTTTTTGGTTCCTCGCAAGAGGACCCCCACATTGTCGCCGGCCTGCCCTTCATCGAGCACCTTGCGAAACATTTCGACGCCCGTCACCACGGTGGCCTGGTTCGGCCGAAGCCCCACGATCTCGATTTCATCGCCCACTTTCACGATGCCCCGCTCGCAGCGCCCCGTCACCACCGTGCCGCGGCCGCTGATCGTAAAAACGTCTTCGATCGGCATCAAAAACGGCTTATCAATGGGGCGTTGCGGAGTCGGGATGTAGCTATCCACCGCCTCCAACAGCTTGAGGATCGAGGGCACTCCCAAGGGCCCCTGATCGCCCTCGATGGCTTTTAACGCACTGCCCTGGATGATCGGGGTCTTGTCCCCCGGGAAACCATACTTGGCCAACAGCTCCCGCACTTCCAGCTCCACCAGGTCCAACAGTTCCTTGTCGTCGATCTTGTCGGCCTTGTTTAAGAACACCACGATGTAGGGCACGCCCACCTGGCGGGCCAACAGGATGTGCTCCCGCGTCTGCGGCATCGGCCCATCGGCGGCACTCACCACCAAAATCGCCCCGTCCATCTGGGCGGCCCCGGTGATCATGTTCTTCACGTAGTCCGCGTGCCCCGGACAGTCCACGTGCGCATAGTGGCGCTTATCGGTTTCGTACTCCACGTGGCTGATCGCAATCGTCATGATCTTGGTGGCATCCCGCCGCCCCTGACTCTCGCTCGCCTTGGCCACTTCGTCATAGCTGATGAACTTCGCCATCCCCTTATCCGCACTGATCTTCGTCAAGGCCGCCGTCAACGTGGTCTTCCCATGGTCCACGTGCCCGATCGTCCCAATATTCACATGCGGCTTCTTGCGCTCATATTTCGCCTTCGCCATACCTCAACTCCTTCTCAGCAAGTGTCGTCAGTCGGATCAGCCGTTACTCCCCACGGTACTTGGCAATAATGGCTTCTGAAATCTGTTTAGGCACCTGTTCGTATCGATCGAATTCCATACTGTATGTAGCGCGGCCCTGCGTGCGGGAGCGAAGGTCCGTCGCATAGCCGAACATTTCCATGAGCGGCACTGACGCTTCGATCGCCTGGGCACCGGCACGCACCTTCATCCCTTGAACCTTCCCGCGTCTGCCGTTCAGATTGCCGATGACATCGCCCATGAATTCCTGAGGCACGAGCACCTCGACTTTCATGATCGGCTCGAGCAGCACCGCATCAGCTTTCTTGCAGGCGTCGGAAAACCCCATCGACGCGGCGATCTTGAAGGCCATTTCGTTTGAATCGACCTCGTGGTACGACCCGTCGATGACAGTCACCTTGATATCGCGCAACGGATAGCCGGCGATCACGCCGTTTTCCATACGCTCTTTCACGCCTTTTTCGATAGCCGGAATGTATTCTTTGGGGATGGCTCCTCCGACGACCTTGTTGACAAATTCCAACCCCTTGCCGGACTCCGAGGGCTCCACCGTCATCACCACGTGACCATACTGGCCGCGGCCCCCGGTCTGTTTGATGTACTTCGATTCTGCTTCGGCCTTTCGCCGGATGGTTTCGCGGAAGGCGACTTCGGGTTTACCGACGTTCGCTTCGACTTTAAATTCTCTCAGCAGCCGGTCTACGATGATTTCCAGGTGCAATTCGCCCATCCCCGCAATGATGGTTTGCGCCGTTTCTTCATCAGTTCGCACACGGAAAGAGGGATCTTCCTGCGCCAGCTTTTGCAGGGCAAAGCCCATCTTTTCCTGATCCTGCTTGGTCTTCGGTTCAATCGCCATGGCAATGACCGGCTCCGGAAACTTCATTACTTCAAGCAAGACAGGCTGCTTCTCATCCGCCAATGTGTCACCGGTCGTGGCACCCTTCAGCCCGACCGCGGCCACAATGTCACCCGCATGGGCCGCATCGATCTCCTCGCGCTTGTTCGCATGCATTTTCAGCAGGCGACCAATGCGATCCTTCGTGCCCTTCGTGACGTTCAACACCGGCGTTCCGGTTTTCAACGTCCCGGAGTACACGCGGAAATAGGTGAGCTGCCCAGCAAATGGATCAGACATGATTTTGAATGCCAAGGCGGAAAACGGCTCGGTATCGGCAGGCTTCCGTTCCAATTCCTTGCCGGTATTGGGATCGATGCCTTTCACGGCGGGAATATCCAAAGGAGAGGGTAGAAAATCCACAACCCCGTCCAGCAACTGCTGCACACCTTTGTTCTTGAAAGCCGATCCGCAGAGCACGGGAGTAATCTTCAACGCGATCGCACCAGCCCGCACCACCCGCCGGACCTCCTCTTCGGTCAACGATTGCCCGTTCAAGTACTTTTCCATAACCTGATCGTCAAATTCGGCCACTGATTCGAGCATTTTCTCGCGGTACTCTTTGGCTTTCTCGGCGAGATCGGCCGGAATCTCCTCGACCTTGTATTTCGCTCCGAGGGTTTCATCGTCGTATACGTACGCCTTCATCGTGATCAGATCGATCGAGCCGCGGTATTCGGTCTCCCGGCCGATCGGAATTTGAATCGGCACGGGGTTCGCGCCCAAACGATCAATGATGGTCTGCACGCTGAAGTAAAAATCTGCCCCGATACGATCCATCTTGTTCATGAAAGCGATACGAGGCACCTGGTACTTGTCCGCCTGCCGCCAGACCGTTTCGGACTGCGGCTCGACGCCTTGGACCGAGTCGAACACGGCAACGGCCCCGTCCAGGACGCGCAAGGACCGTTCGACCTCGATCGTAAAATCGACGTGACCCGGCGTATCAATAATATTGATGCGGTGGTCTTTCCAAAAACAGGTCGTCGCAGCGGCGGTAATCGTGATACCGCGCTCCCGTTCCTGCTCCATCCAGTCCATCGTGGCCGCACCCTCATGGACCTCGCCCATCTTGTGCGTCATACCGGTGTAATAGAGAATACGCTCCGTCGTCGTCGTTTTCCCGGCGTCGATGTGCGCCATGATGCCGATGTTTCTGGTTCGTTCCAGTGGTGCTTGCCTTGCCATGTTATCCCTTTAAAAACACACGTGCTGCAGGATGAGCCGAACACCGCTGCGATTCAGGGGCATCCGCGTCTGCGGATCGCAGCACGGCTCAACTGCAGCACGAAACGACGTTACCAGCGATAGTGCGCGAAGGCCTTGTTCGCCTCCGCCATCCGATGCACGTCTTCCCGTTTCTTGACCGCGGCCCCTGTATTATTCGACGCGTCCATCAGCTCGGCCGCGAGCTTTTCCCGCATGCTCTTGCCGCCCCGCGTCCGTGCATACTCCGACAACCACCGAAGGGCGAGAGACATCCGGCGCGCCGGACGAATTTCGACCGGCACTTGGTACGAAGCACCGCCGACTCGGCGTGATTTCACTTCGACGATCGGTTTCACATTGTCAATCGCCGACCGAAATACTTTCAGCGGATCCCCCCCGGTTTTTTCCTGAATGACGTCGAAGGCACCGTAGCAAATCCGCTCAGCCGTACTCTTCTTGCCGCCTTCCATGAGGATGTTGAGAAACTTCCCCACAATCTTGTCGCGGTATCGAACATCTGGAAGCGGCTCTCTCTGTCCTAGAAATCTGCTTCGTGGCATGGTTGATTACTTTCGTGAGCCCTAGTGTGAAGTGGGGCCTTATTTCGGGCGCTTGGCGCCATATTTGGAGCGGCCCTGTTTCCGATCGGCCACCCCGACGGCATCGAGCGCGCCTCGCACAATGTGATAGCGCACGCCCGGCAAGTCCTTGACGCGCCCGCCGCGAACCAACACGATTGAATGTTCTTGTAAGTTATGCCCGACACCCGGAATGTAGGTCGTAACCTCCATTCCGTTGGTCAATCGTACGCGTGCCACCTTGCGAAGCGCAGAATTCGGCTTCTTCGGTGTCGATGTGTACACGCGCAGGCAGACGCCTCGTTTTTGCGGACAAGACTTGAGCGCAGGACTTTTCGTCTTTGCGTGGGCCAATTGGCGGCCCTTTCTCACTAACTGATTGATCGTCGGCATCGTTCCTGTCTTTCAGCTTCAACGCAATAGGTTCCTAACGGCCCCTTCAAGGGCAAAGCCCGCGGATTATAGTGACGCCCGCGGGCGCTGTCAAGCGACGAAAACCCCTAACCGTTACCGCCTGCACCTTCACCGGTCACTGCAGCCGCTCCTTCTCGCGGGAGCGCAGCAGGTTCTGTCGAACCGACTGCAACCGGCTCAGGCTTCGGACTAATGACGAAGGTGTCGCGATACTCCTCAAATCCGCTACCTGCCGGGATGAGGCGACCGACGATCACGTTCTCCTTCAATCCAAGAAGATTGTCTTCTCTGCCATTGATTGCCGCCTCGGTCAGCACACGAGTGGTCTCCTGGAACGACGCCGCAGAGATGAAACTGTCGGTCGTCAGTGCCGCCTTCGTAATGCCAAGGAGAACGGGCTTGCCCAGCGCAGGCTTTCCATCCTTCTTCAACACGCGGTCGTTTTCTTCTTCAAATAGCATCTTGCTCATCTGACTGCCTGGCAGGAACTCCGTGTCGCCGGGATCTTCAATCCGCACTTTGCGCAGCATTTGACGCACGATGATCTCAATGTGCTTGTCATTGATCGACACGCCCTGCAGCCGGTAGACGTCCTGCACTTCGTCGACCAGGTACTTTTGCAGCTCGTTAGGGCCGAGCACGTCGAGGATATCGTGTGGATTCGCGGACCCGTCCATTAACGGCTCTCCGGCCCGCACCCAATCGCCCTCGTGCACGTTGACGTGCTTCCCTTTGGGAATGAAATACTCTTTGACGTCGCCCATCTTGTTGTCGACCAGGACCTTGCGTTGCCCTTTGACGAACCCACCGTATGACACTTCGCCGTCGATTTCGCTGATGACGGCCTGTTCTTTCGGCTTTCTCGCCTCGAACAACTCGGCCACACGCGGCAACCCTCCGGTGATGTCTTTTGTCTTGGTCGTTTCGCGAGGAATCTTTGCCAGCACATCCCCAGGATGGACGGCCGCGCCTTTCTCGACAAAGATGTGGGCGCCGACAGGCAATAGATAGCGGGCAACGGTGTTGCTGCCGCCCGAAACCTTCGCCGTTTTTCCGCCTTCATCCTTGATGGACACGCGAGGACGCAGCGTCGCGCCGGAATGCTCGATGATGACTTTGCGTGAGAGACCCGTCACCTCGTCGAACTCTTCCTTCATGGTGACGCCCTCGACGATGTCTCCGTAAGCCACTTTCCCGCCGACTTCCGTCAAAATCGTCAGCGAGTACGGGTCCCATTCGACGAGCTTCTGCGCCAGTTCAACGCGGTCTCCATCCTTGATCTTGATCTTGGCGCCGTAGACGACCGGATACTTCTCGCGCTCGCGTCCGTTCTCGTCCACGATGGCGATTTTCGCGTTGCGGTTCATCACGACCCATTCGTTTTCCTTGTTACGCACGGCAATGCCGCCGTTGTGCAGGTCCGCATTCTTCTTCGCATCGAAGCTCATGAACTTCATGCGTCCGGCATGTTTGGCTTCCAAGACGGTTTGTTCGACGACCTTGCTCGCCGTACCACCGATATGGAATGTTCGCATCGTCAGCTGGGTACCCGGCTCGCCGATGGATTGCGCGGCAATGACACCGACCGGCTCACCCTTCTCGACGAGACGCCCGCGCGCCAGGTCGCGCCCATAACACGCCCGGCAGACGCCACGACGTGACTGGCACGTCAGCACGGACCGGATCTTGACCCGATCCACCGCGGCTTCGACCACATCCTTCGTGCGCTCCTCGGTGATTTCTTCATTGAATGAGACAATCACCTCACCCGTGACCGGGTCACGGATATCCTCGGCGGCCAAACGTCCCAGGATACGCTCTTCGATGGGCTGGATGATTTCCCCGCCTTCGACCAATGCGCTGACAAAAATGCCGTCCGTCGTCCCGCAATCGATTTCACTGATGATGACATCCTGAGCAATGTCGACCAGCCGGCGAGTGAGATAGCCCGAGTTCGCCGTCTTCAGTGCGGTGTCGGCCAACCCTTTGCGGGCGCCGTGCGTAGAGATGAAATATTGCAGCACGGTCAGGCCTTCACGGAAATTCGCCGTAATCGGCGTCTCAATGATTTCGCCTGACGGCTTCGCCATCAGTCCGCGCATCCCGCCCAACTGACGAATCTGCTGGGAACTGCCTCGCGCTCCCGAGTCGGCCATCATGAAGATGGGGTTGAAGGCTTCGTCCTTGTTCGGATCTCCGCCAGCACCCAACTCCTTCATCATCTCACCCGCCACCTGTTCGGTGACGTGGGCCCAGATATCGATGACCTTGTTGTAGCGCTCTCCGTTGGTGATCAATCCTTCGGCATACTGCCGTTCAATCTCGTTGACTTCCTTCTGCGCCTTGCCGATCAGTTCTTCCTTCTTGCTGGGAATATGCATATTGTCAATGCAGATCGAAACGCCGGCGCGAGTCGCATAGGTGAAGCCGGCGTCCTTGATTTTGTCCAAGAACATGACGGTTTCCCGATGCCCTGACTGACGATAGACAGAGTCGATGAGCTTGGTCACTTCCTTCTTCGTCATCAGTTTATTCGCATAGGCGAATGGCATCCCCGCAGGCAACACCTCGGAGAGTATGACGCGGCCGACCGTTGTCTGAACCAGATTCCCATCGATGCGAACCTT
>Ga0209481_10001042_pt1 | contig 11258 bp, 14 predicted proteins | sample SoiMetdeltSBSDD3_FD_187598 | JGI IMG/M metagenome (GOLD analysis project Ga0209481, IMG submission 187598) | Bulk soil microbial communities from a Populus tree surrounding site in Tennessee, USA - Soil MetaG P. deltoides SBSDD3 (SPAdes) (version 2) | ecosystem: Environmental > Terrestrial >...
CAGTTTTTACAATATCCAAGTGAGTTAATGGTGAGAAACTGGAATCGTTACTCATCAGGCTCAGAATAACAAGGAAACAGATAGTCATGTTGCCATTTGTCCAGTGTATTTTTCAACGTGTTGCTTCCCGTCATCGAATACAACCTTTCCAACATCTTTATGTATTCAGGATGGTCTTGGTGCAATACAAAATTATCCTTAGGGAAAGAGTAGTACGTTCCACAATCTCCCGTTAGGTCGTTGATATTTTTCTCCAATACATCTACCCCCTTGTTGAATAGTGTCAGCGCTCGCTCGTCCCCGGTATATTCGTAGTAAGTCATTAGGTTCGCAACACAAAACAGCTGACTGTTCAGTATTTTAGGATTGTTTTTTTCAGCCACTACTCCCAAAAGCCAGCCGTCATGATTTAGAACAGGAGAATTTAAGCCGTTGAATACTTTTTTGGAAAATTCTAGGTATTTGGAATTCCCTGTTTCATTATATTTTTTAGCAGTCACAAGCATCGCCTTACTCTGAGCTTCACAACCATACCAAGGCGCAGAGATCTTAGAATAAAAGTGCCAATTGTAGTTGTACGGTATCAGATAGTAATCTTCATGGTCTTCATAGTTGCTGCTATCAAGGAACCAGTCAGCATTATCGACAAAGTTAGGATTATAGACTTTGCCTATATGCAGGCCAAAGAGGTTTTTGTAATCCACCATCGTGTTATTGTTTGCATCACTAGTATATTCAATATCAGACCAGCCTGTTTTCTTCTCTTCATTGTTGTTGTTCTTACCGTCTGAGATATAGACCTGAGCAGCAGCAACCTCAACAGAATCATCTGCTTCCCCGAATACAAAAATTGGTTTCACCATTGGAGTTGTTGAGACAGTGAGAAGTATTATGGAAAGTGAAGCCATGAGCGTAATTTTAATTATTGTTGCCATATTAATACTTCCGGAGATATTTCTTGTTTGTTGTCGCAATTCCTTTCATCGACATCTTCATACTTTAAAATATTACTATCAGTAGGCGGAAATTTAGTTTTTTGTTGTTTTAGTTCGGTTTGGTTCAGCGTTTTGCAACAAAAAGTAAAATCGTTTTTGATGACCCAACACTGACGAATACGATTAAGTCATGTCTGTCGGGTTTATTGGTGTTAATGAACTACTGAAATCTGTATACACAATAGCAATTAATTCCAATGCATGTATGAAACTAAATAATGAATCAAAGAAATACTGTCTATTCAAATTTTCGACAAAAAATGTCTTTACTATTATGATACCAATATTTTCTTTTTTTATTATTAAATTAAGACCAAACGGATATACTACTTTCTTGATACCCGCAAAGAACTTGTGTCGTAGACTTGGTTTGAGATTTAAAAATGACTTTTTGTCTTCTTTTGTGAATTCCATTTCCATCTGAAAATTGAAACTTTCTAAATGGTGATCAAAAATCACCCTGAATCTCATTTGGGAACTTGGGATTTGAACTATCAGTGAGTGTCTAATATTGGGATATCTCTGAAGAAATTTGCTTACTTTCCTGTCTTCCGTTTGGACTTTGTAACTAAAGGCTTTTAACCACATATCTATTTGTTCATGAATTTCGGTCATATTCTATCTATATTGACAGGCAAATTATTTTATTTATCGTTATCAACCTCGTCTCTATCCCATCAACACAAATACCAACAGGAGTCCAAAACTGGCCATTATTACTTCCTATTTGTCCCCAATTTAATTGAAATTTACCTTTTGCAGAAAATCTTTGCACACACACGATCATTATTAGCATCTGCCAATTTTAGTGGTGGCAGTGTACTAAGTAATTGTCCCTTCATTGGGCTTTTAGTTCCACGCAACAATCTATTCCGTTACTCAGTGTATATTCTTTAAGGAAATTTTTTTCTATATCTTTATCTTTATTTGATGTTCGATTTGTTTAAATTTTGACTCAAGAATATCGAGTCTTGATTTTTCAATTGTAGCGTCTCTACCTTTCTTTGTAACCTCTCTGAAGGATCTATTGTTAAGTTGTCTGATTTTTATTGCGTGTAAATAATTTAAAATAGCACCATGTGATTTACCTTTGTTTCTCAGCGATAAGATGAACTCGATAATTTTAGATTCTATTATTCTGGGATTGTTTTCAAAGAAGAGAACATCCCCTACAAATTTCATATATTTTTGAAATGATAATTGGTAAGAATTTCTGGTTTCCTGACTTCGACAACTTTCTAAAAAGAACCTAACCGATTCCACGTAGTAAATAGCGCTTCAATGATATAAAAATATAGTATATACTATAATAAAGTAAAATTTATTATATCGATTGGCGAATTCTATTTACTTGCCGGTAGAACTGGACGAATATGACATCTCTATATTAAAATCGCTATTTGATGATGCACGAAAATCCTTTCGTCAGATTTCGCGCGAGACTGGAATTACAACACCCACTGTCAAGGCAAGATATGAAAGACTGGTGAATGTGGGTTTTATCAAAAAGATAATCCCCGTCATTGATTTAGCAAAAGTTCAAAATGCTAAGAGTCTTTTTGAATTACAAGCGGAGAATAATAGTAAAAATCAATTCAAGAATATAAAGAAAGGTATGCAGATAAACCTAAATTGTGATTTTTGCCACGGTGTCATAGCTGGTGTTCCGCAGATATTCAAATTTGCAAACTATGAGCGATTCTTTTGTTGCAATTCTTGCAAATCAAACTATAAAACAAAGTACGCTGGCAGAATTCAAGCAATATTAGAGAAGAACGTTTCGAATTTGGAGGAATAAGGATTCCATTAGGTTGTTAGAGCAATTTAGAACCGTATTTAGACAATTAGTGATATTATTGTTACTATTATTATTTCTGATTCCAGTAATTTCCTTTTTTTTGATCTATACTACTGAAGGTATCAATAAGTATTCAAAGGTAAGTGATTTTCCTCAAACTTCGATTGAAGATTTTAAGGATTCACTTAATAGCTTAGTGCATCAATCCCAACATATGACCAAGTCATATCACGATGAAATTGGAAAATGGAGAATGCATCAGTATGATAACTATACCCTTGCCTATATCACTGATACGTTTATTCCCAAATTTGAGAACCTTACCAATATTGCACGGACTATGACTTATCCCGAAGACTACAAATACGTCCACGAGGCTTTAGTTAATTCGTTGAGCTTTGAAACAGATAGTTACAAACATTTTAGAGAATATCTTTTATCAGGAAACATAACAGAGGATGATATTTCGAACAAACTCTTTTCACGAGCATTTGAATACGAGCAAATTTATACCGAGTTCCTTTCCACAACTCCACCACCCATTCCTATGGAGAATATAACTAAATTTATCAGCTTGGATTGAAAAATGATTGCTTTGAACAAATCTTACTTGTCGATAGTACAATAGCCAATCATAAATTGGTAATCAAATCTGATGAAATTCTACCAATTCTTCTGCTTAAGATTTTGAATGAATCCAGAATATCCATTTCTATTATTCCGGGCAGATGTTCAATATCAGGGACATAGTTATTTAGAACAAATAAATTTTGAATTCTGACTTCAATTTTGATATCATTGCTTTTCAAGTCATCGGATTCAGATCTATTTGTAATCTTGACTAACTTTGCAAAATTTTTTTGTTCTTGATCTTCTAGAGGATATTTCTCGGCATGAATAGATTCTTCAATCATTCTACATAATTCTGAAAATTTCATGGCACTTAAAGTAATATGATGATACTTTAATTTATAACATTGTAATGTCCATCTAATTTTTTAAAATAAGGTTAAATATCAAATAACCATATAAGTGCAAGGGTCATTGAGGAAGGAATTTTGAAAAGGAAAATATCTAATTCTCACAATTATGACCCAATTCTTTTAGAAAGAATATTATTTAAGGTCTCTAAGCGATGGATTGCAGGATATTCCAATACTGACGCAATATCCGAAGCCGTTAAATCCAATCAAAAAGGCATGTCCGCGATTCTTAATTACCTAGGCGAGGGATACACACAAGAATCTGAGATAAATAAATCGACTAAAGAATATCTTACTTTACTCAATTTATTAAAAACTAGTAATGTTCGAGGTAGCATTTCTGTAAAACCAACACAAATTGGTCTTAGTATTGGATACGATGTATGCTTGGAGAACTTTACAAAGATTTCCGAAAAAGCAAAGCAGAATGGCTTTTTCATGTGGATAGATATTGAAAATTCTAACTATGTGGAAGATACGTTATCTATTTATCTTGAAGTACTAAGAACAAATAGAGATACAGGAGTAGCAATTCAATCATATCTTAAAAGGAGTTATAGTGATCTACTACATCTTATGGAAAACTCTGCGAATCTAAGAATTGTAAAGGGGGCATACAGTGGTGAAACTGATGAGGCGTATCAATCAAATACTGAAGTAAGTCAAAATTTTTCAAGACTCATGAGAGTAGTAATGAAAGAGGCTACATACGAAGGGATCTTGGCCGTTGCTACTCATGATTCCAAACTTATTGATGAGGCACTCTCATTATCATCTAAAGGATCAGAAAAAATGAAGAACTTACAGTTTCAATTATTAAAAGGAATTAGAGACGAGCTAAAACAGCAATTGGTTAAAAGTGGATATACTGTATTGGAATACATACCGTACGGTGAAAAATGGTTACATTATTCTTTGAGAAGAATTAGGGAGAGAAAAAGAAATATATTTTTACTTGCCAGATCTCTCATATAATCTTGATTGCTTTAGTTACTCAAAATTGTTATTCTTCAGTCAAAGATAATCGTAGTCAGTATCATATCATCATTACACTAGACTCCGCATCTCTATTTACGGTCGTTATTACCAACTTTTCAGCTATGAGTGTGTATTTTTAAAAATGGGATTCAAAAATGAAGATACTTTCCAGAACTTTCTTGAGAATAATCAAGAGTATCGATTTCATAGGCTATACGAGAGGGCAGTTAACTCAGTTTCAACCGAATTTGGAAAGACCTATCCTGTTATTATAAATGGTAAAAAAATCTATACTTCAAAAACTATGACTCGAACTTCTCCAACAGACAAAAGAATCACTTTGGGACAAATGTCGAAAGGTAATTCAATGCATGCTAAAAGGGCAATTCAGGCAGCAAGCAAGGCCTTTGAAAAATGGAGTAGCGTAGACTACAAAGAAAGAGTAAAGTTGTTTAGAAGAATTGGGTCTAATATGAAGAGACATAAGTTTGAATTATCTGCATGGATTACTTTTGAAAATGGCAAGAATAGGTACGAGGCAATAGCCGACATAGATGAAGCGATTGATTTTATAATGTATTATTCAGATGAAATAGAAAAAAACAGAGGATTCATCATGAAGAAATCAACGATCCCAGATGAGCAAAACACAAGTGTGATGAAGCCTTACGGGGTGTGGGCTGTAATCGCTCCTTTTAATTTTCCTGCGGCAATTTTGGTAGGCATGTCCGTTGGCGCTCTCATAACTGGTAACACTGTAGTGATAAAACCGGCTAGTGATACTGCCATAATTGGTTATAAGATAGTTGAAATTATGATGGAGGCGGGGCTCCCTGATGGCGTAGTAAATTTTGTTCCAGGCTCGGGCGTAGAAATAGGTAAGGCAATCATTGAAAGTAGAGAGGTGGCTGGCATCGTGTTTACAGGATCAAGGGAGGTTGGATACAGGTTAATGAGTGAATCAGCCAGAACAAAACCTCGTCCAGTGATTGCGGAGCTGGGCGGGAAAAATGCAACCATAGTGACGGATAGTGCAAATTTGGATATGGCAGTAGAAGGTGTAGCTAAGGCTGCATTCTCATTCTCAGGACAAAAATGCAGCGCATGTTCACGAGTTTATGTTCAGAGAAGTATTAAATCCAAATTCTTATCAAAACTGATAGAAAAGACAAGAAAATTAAGAATTCAAAATCCCAAACAGAGAGAAAGTTTTGTGGGGCCAGTAATAAATCTAAACGCATACAATAGTTTCAAGAAGTATTCTAAACTAGCATCAAAAGATGGTAACATTTTGATAGGCGGTTCGGTGATAAAAAATAAAGATCTTAAACATGGTTTTTATGTAGAACCAACCCTTGTAGATGGACTCCCAACGCATCATTCTTTACTGAAAAAGGAACTATTTGTTCCTATTTTATGTATCACAGAATTCGATAATTTTGATAAGGCACTCGAAATGACAAACGAATCAGAATATGGATTAACATCAGGAATTTACAGTAACAAAAAGAAAGAAATTTTGAAATTTCTTCAGGGAATAGAGGCAGGAGTTGTCTATGTAAATAGAAAAAAAAGTTCAACAACAGGAGCAATGGTGGGACGTCAATCTTTTGGTGGATGGAAAGATTCTGGAACCACGGGAAAAGGGACTGGTGGAAGATACTATCTCACCCAGTTCATGAGGGAACAGAGCCAAACAATAGCAAATTAGCATCATATCACAATAGAAAACAACAATGAGAACAATTGAAAGTTTTTAGATTCACTGGTGGGAGTTTTGGCTACTGAACAAGAACCAGCACTCCCAAAGTTAACCACCAGTGGTGTTTAGGAGTTGTTTACCATTGCTCAACAAATTATTTAAGGATCTGCGATGCCTCCTCAAAAACAAATAGACAGTGTGGGGGACAATTTGCACATTACAACAGAGCTTTGAGTTTGCATAAAAGAAACTCTTCTTATATAGATTGTCACTTTACTGGTTTTTCTTCTTTTAATTAGTCCAATGTGTATGACATTTTTTTCAATTATAACAACTACCCCCGCCAATCTTTTGATAATATTTTTGATGATAATTTTCTGCCTGATAAAATGTCGTTGCCGGTACGATCTCCGTAACTATCTTGTTCTGAAATTTTGAATCATTAAGCTCTTGCTTCGATTTTTTAGCAATGTTTTCTTGCTCTGCAGTATGATAAAAAATAGTGGAACGATATTGAGATCCTATGTCAGGGCCTTGTCTATTCTTGGTGGTTGGATTATGGATAGACCAAAACAAATCTAAAAGTTCCTCATAAGATACTTCTTTGGGATCAAATTTTAATTGTATGGCCTCAGCGTGTCCAGTCTTATCAGTACACACATCCTCGTATGTTGGATCTGAAAAATTTCCTCCAGTGTATCCAACACTTGTTACTTTTACTCCTTTTTTTTTCATGAACGCATCTTCCACACCCCAGAAACAACCGGCGGCAAAAGTAGCCGTTTCAAGATTATTGTCGCTCATACTATAGTGTAGCAATTGCTGGTCCTAAAACCTTTTTCTAGATCATCTCGGGCTGTAATATTCCAGAAATCGCCAAACTCAAAGGATCAACTATTACTTTCGCGATCTGATTGGTTTGGTTCTAAGATGAAGATGACAACAAGGACAAAATGATCCATCATGAAAAAAATATACCGAACATCTTCTACAATATTTGACTCCGTCACTATATTTTGCTCCTAATATACCTATTTCATCACAGATTCGTTTGCATCCCATTTCATAATATTACTAGATTTATTTTATAACCAGGAATGTACCTAGCAGGGAGTGGGTCTTCAGAAAATACGAGTTTTATTCAAAGCGACCTAAGATCATTGTGAAGATAAAATGAAAAGAATTTGATCAAATGTATACATTGTCTTTTACTAGCTTGTGAAGCTTGACTATAGCTTCCAAAAGTGGTTGATCGGTACCAAAAATTATTAGCGTGTGATCACCAGTCTTATTATCGGGCCAGAATTTGCCCTCACAGTAGGAGCAGGTGTTGTAGCTGAAATTGTGCTCGCTAAGAATGTTGAAACCATTCTTTGGAAATTCACTTTCATAATAACCCAACCATCCTGGGTGCGTATTTCCGTCATTGTCTAAATTATTGGATACTTGATTAGTTGGAGAATAAAATCCTCCTACTATTTCTTTGCCCGTAGAAGTTTCATCTGATACAGTAATTGTCCCTTTCATCCACTCATATTCCGTGTCTGTTATAGAATAAGTGCCTACAGGCAATACTTTTGAATAAGATGAATTAGCATACTCCATCTTTCCAGTAGTATGAATCACCTTTCCCGAGCTATCTTTAATATTGATAGTATGAGGATGTGGCGTATTCCATGGTGCATCCGCATTAAGAAATACAATGGCGGTTCCTTTTGGAATTAATATGTGCGATGGTACAAAGTACGGATTATGATCTGTAAGCAGTTTATGTTTTTCATTGGACCAATCTTCATGAGCTTCATTTGCAACAAGAATTATGAAATAACCAACAGACCTTGGCAAATGCATAGTTTCTGTGTCGTAAACTGATTTAGCTTGGGGAATCTCCAATTCTTGTTGTTCTATACCAAAGGATCTATTGCTAACGTTAATTAAAATAATTGTCAAAAACGCATACATTGAAATTATAAGCGTGATTCTGTAATATTGATTCATATCAATGGATTCCTAGTTACCAATAATAGTAATGATTTATTATCAAAAAATGAACATCATCTATAATATTGTAATTCTCAATTTTCCCAGAATCTTTGAGCTCGTCAAATTTGCTTTTATCTTTGTCAGATGTGTTTTTCATTCCAGTGCGCCACAAACTTTTCAACATTGGCCAAGAAATCTTTCCTTGACCTCATAAGAAAAGAGTGTCCAAAGTCCCAGCCGATACTGTCACATATATTACATTCATTTTCATATTGGGATGAATAACCATGAGCTTCACCTATAATGCATTTTGCAGGACTGTCAAGTGAAAAATACCACCTCCACCATCTCAATGACAATGGAAATGGAAATCCCGTTTGCCATACTACACTAATTTTATTTGCCCATTTAGGTACGATATCATCAACGGTTAGACTCTTTGATTTTATTTCTTGGAACAAGATTATACTATCCTAGGATTGCGATATTATTAAGTGTTAAAATAACACACCCAAAAATGAAAATAATACCCATATTCTCATTCATTTTTTCTAATCGGCACAGTAGAAACATTTTTTTACTCAGCCATCCCGTTAAACAGAGTTCCATAAAAACAAGACAGTAATGTAAGTTATGTTATGATTTTTTACCTAGTCGCCTGAGTATTGCAATGACCAGTCAGTATCTATAACCAGAATAACTTTGCAAAATTTCACTTGAGGATCATTTGATCTTTCTTTTCGTAGGAGTACATTAAATGAATTCCGAATATCATAATCGTAATAGCAATGATCTGACTGACACCAATGATTTCATGAAGAAATATGATTGCAAAAACCAATCCAAATACGGCGGATAGAGATAACAAAGATGAAGCCTTAACTACTCCAATTCTCTTTATGCTATGTAAATATAGATATAGTGATATAGCAAATCCAAAGACAGCTAAAATGACAATAGGCAGTAATTGTTCACTTTGAATCTTGAAAGGAATTCCTAATATGAACACCGTTCCTATTAGTATCAACCCTCCTATAAGGGCCTTTAACTGAATAAGTTTTGACACGTCTATTTGCCGAGCTATGATCTTACAAATATTGTTGTCGAATCCCCAAATCATTGTTGCTAAGATAACCAACACATTGCCTATATTCATTCTAAATAATGGACTATTAAAATCAAGATTTGTAGTTACTAAAAATACTCCAATCAGTATCAATATAACTGAAATATATCCTAGAGGTCTCAATCTTTCTCTAAAAATAAGCAATGCAAATAAAATGGAAAAAACAGTTTCTCCATTTGCAAGTAGTGACGTGTCTGCTGCTGTACTTTGACTTAACCCAATAAAGAAAATTATAGGTGCTATAGCTGCACCGGCTACCGCGCTTATTAGAATAAGAGCGTAATATTTAGCTGTAATTTTTGAATGTGTTCTTAGGGCGCTAGGAGTAAAAAATGCTCCAGCGATAAGATAAATGATTGATGAAAGGATAATAGGATCTATTTCTGACAGTATAGGTTTTGCTAGGGTAGAGACGGAACCAAATAGCAAAGCAGCGACAATTGCCGAGAGGTATCCAATAATTAAATTTGAGTTGCTAAGTTTATATTTTATCAAGCTCTAGCACATGCACCCATGACGCAGACCTTATGGGTATTAAAACTTAGCCATCTAATATTCATAGTACTGACAATTCTGTCTAATCGTTACAAATTAGAAATTTTAGTTTGCCAATTTTGCGTCTTTTATGACGCCTACTAGGTTACTAAGAAAATAGATAACGTATACATATTCAAGTCCTAAATATGTATCTGGTAGAGCATGAAAATAATTGTTGAGATTATTGGAATCGCACTTATTATAGCAGGTCTAATTTTTACGGCACAATCTAAATCAATGTTGGGTCCTCCAAGCTCATTTATGTACAATAATCCATCGTGGACATTAAATGGTTCTATGTTCATTATCGCAGGTGTTATCATATTAATTCTGGGTATTATTTTTAGAATCATTCTTCATTTCAAGCCAAAATCTGAGTGGTAAAGGGTCAATAGGAACTATTGTTGCTAAATCTAGATAATAACTAGTAGTTACTTTTTATATCCATTAAACCTAAATTGCTTATTTGAAATATTTGCCAAAGTTTTTTTATTTTTTACTAGCTATTGTATTCCTGTTTAGTATTTTCGTAATTGTCATCTATGCACAAGAGGAGAATGATGATCAGAATGTAATATCACTAAAATCCGATCCTATAATCCCTTCGGGAAGTTTTCCTGTGGGAATTGATATTAATCCAATAACAAACAAACTCTATGTTGCCAATCAATTTTCGAATACGATATCAGTAATCGACACCGAGAAATCCAAGGTAGAAGCAAATATCGATGTGGGCAATTCTCCATATGATGTAGAGATAAATCCGTTCTCCAACAGAATATATGCTTCCAACAGAGAATCTAACACAATTTCCGTAATCGACGGTTTTACGAATAAAGAACTTACTGAGATACCTGTGGGAAATTCTCCTGTAGGGTTAGGCATTAATTTAGCTACAAACTGGATTTACGTAGCAAACTTGGACTCAAAAACTATTAGTAAAATAGATCCAATTGAAAATAAGGTAAAAGAATCGTTGAAATATGCTTTATCACCATATGATATCATTGTGAATCCACATACAAACAAGGTATACATTTCAGATTTAGGCAAGAATAGTGTTTTAGTTCTAGATGGAAATAACAATACACTAGTATCAACTATACCAGTTGGTTCAAAACCTTCTGCACTAGCTATCAATACTCAAACCAATACG
>Ga0209481_10001054_pt1 | contig 11220 bp, 7 predicted proteins | sample SoiMetdeltSBSDD3_FD_187598 | JGI IMG/M metagenome (GOLD analysis project Ga0209481, IMG submission 187598) | Bulk soil microbial communities from a Populus tree surrounding site in Tennessee, USA - Soil MetaG P. deltoides SBSDD3 (SPAdes) (version 2) | ecosystem: Environmental > Terrestrial >...
GGCCCAGCCGGCGTCGGAGAAGCGGCGGGCCTGATAGAGCTTCTTGCGCCCGAGCTCCATCAGATTCTTGTCGATGATGTCGCCGATGTTCTCGAGGTTACCGATCACCGAGATCAGGCCGATTTCCTTGCGGGAGAGGTCCGGGCCCATCGCGTCCCGCCCCAGGCGCGCCAGGAAGAGCTTGATCTCGCGCTCGAGGAAATCGACCTGGTCGTCGCGCCGCTCCACGTCCTCGAGCAGCTCGTGGTGGCTGCTGGCGAAGACCACCGGCACGTCGCGCAGCATCCCCTGTACCACGTCGGCCATGCGCAAGGCCTCGCGGGTGGCCTGGCCGAGCGCCAGGGACGGCTGGTCGAGCGAGCGCTCGTCGAGGTAGCGCGGGCGAAACGGACTCTCGCCCTGCTGGTCGTCGGGCACGATCGCCTCGATCGCCCGCGCGGCCAGCGGCGTGAACGGCAGGAACAAGAGGCTGATCCCCACGTTGAAGAACGTGTGGGCGTTCGCGATCTGCCGCGCGGGATCGGCGGCGGTGCTGGCCACCAGGGTCGTGAACGGTCCGATGAACGGAAAGACCAGCGCGGCGCCGAGCACCTTGAACGCGATGTGTGCGACCGCCACCCGCTTGGCCTCGGCCGTCGCGCCGACCGACGCGGTGAGCGCGGTCGCGCACGTGCCGATGTTGGCGCCGAGCACGACCGCGACGGCGCCGTCGAGCGGCAGGAGCCCCTGGTGCGCGAACGCCAGCGCCAGCCCGAGCGTGGCCGCTGATGAGGTCACCAGCGCGCTGAACACGGCACCGACGAGCACGCCGATCGCCGAGCTCTTGGCGACCGCGTCCAGCAGATCGAGCGCCAGCTGGGACGATCTGAGCTCGCCCGCGTTGTCGAGAATCAGCTTGAGCCCGAGGAACACGAGGCCGAGCCCGAGCAAAGCCTGGCCCAGGTCCTTCGGCACGCGACGGCGCGAGATGAACGTGGCCGTGAAGCCGAGTCCGACCAGGAGCGGCGAGTAATCCGTGATGCGGAACGCAATGAGCTGGACGGTGAGGGTCGTTCCGATGTCGGCACCCAGGATCAGCCCGAGCGTCTGCCGGAACGTCATCAGCCCGGCGGAGACGAAGCCGATCAGCATCAAGGTCGTCGCAGCGGAGGACTGGATGAGCGCGGTGGCCGCTGCGCCCGACGCGACGGCTAGTAGCCGGCGGCGAGACAGGCCCGTCAGCAGGCTCTTCAGCCGCACGCCCAGGACGCGCTGGAGCGCTTCGCCGCTCAGCCGGATCCCGTAGAGCAGCAGCGCGATGCCGCCGAACAGCGCGATCAGGATCGTCACGGCGCCCGCTCCGGGCTCTTTGCTGGCTCCGAGACGTCGAACCACCGTGTCCCCGCCGACGGCGGAAGATGCGCCGTGTCGTTCACGGACACGAGGCGCGGGGGACGAGCTATCGTCAGGGAGCAGTTGTCGATGCGCATGCGCCAGAGGGAGTTGAACGAGACGCCGAGCAGGTGGCAGAGATAGACGCTGATCACGCCGCCGTGGGCGACGATCAGCACATCCTCGCCGTCTCGATGGTTGGCGGCGATCCGATCGATCGCTTGCAACACTCGGGCGCACACGTCGGGCAGCGGCTCACCGCCCGGCGGCGGACAATCGAGCGGCGCCCGGACCCAGGAGAAGTACGGGTTGCCGTCGCGGGCGCGCACGTCGTCGACGGTGCAGCCCTCCCATTCGCCGAGTGACAGCTCGCGGAGCTCCGGAACGGACGTGAGCGGGATTCCCGTTCCGTTCAGCGCGATGTCCGCCGTGTCGAGTGCGCGGCACATCGGGCTCACGTACGCGGCAGTGACGCGGTAGCCGCTGCGCAGCGCGTCGCCCAGTGCGGCGGCCTGCAGCCGGCCGAGGTCGGAGAGCCCGATGTCGTTGGCTCCCTGAAACTTCCGCAGCTGATTCCACAGCGACTGGCCGTGGCGCGCCAGTAGTAGCCTCACGCCGAGCGCTCCGCCGTCTCGCGCGCCCGGCGCAAGCGCGTCAGCGACTCGTCGCGCCCGATGAGCGCCAGCACGTCGAAGATCGGCGGCGACGCGGTGCGGCCGGTCGCCGCGAGCCGGGCGAGCTGCGCGAGGTCGACGAGCTTGAGACCGAGCTCCTCGGTGAGCGCGCGGACGACGCGCTCGATCGTCGGCACCGTGAAGTCCGGCGCCGCCTCGAGGCGCTCGATCAAGAGGCCCAGGCGCCGGCCGCCTTCGGCAGTGAAAAGCTTCTGCGCCGCCTTCTCGTCGTACGACGCCGGGCGATCGAAGTAGAACCGCCCCTGCTCCACCAGCTCGACCAGGGTCTTCGCGCGCTCCCGCAAGGTGTCGAGCATGCCGACGAACCGTGTCCGATCGTCGGGCGGTGTCAGTCCGGCGGCGCGAATGAACGGCGTCGCGAGCTCCGCCAGCCGGTCGCCCGGCATCGTCTTCAGATAGTGCTGCGAGAGCCACTCGAGCTTGGTCGAATCGAACACGGCCGCGGACGACGCGACATTCTTGATGTCGAAGAGCTCGACCAGCTCCGCGCGCGAGAACACCTCCTGATCGCCGTGCGACCAGCCCAGGCGCGCCAGGTAGTTCACGAGCGCGTCGGCCGGAATGCCCGCGTCGCGGAACGCCTGCACGGACGTGGCGCCGTGGCGCTTGGACAGCCGGCTCTTGTCCTTGCCGAGGATCATCGAGACGTGCGCGAACTCCGGCACCGCGTAGTCGAGCGCCTCGTAGCAGAGGATCTGCTTGGGCGTGTTCGACAGGTGGTCGTCGCCGCGGATCACGTGCGTGATCCGCATCGTGACGTCGTCGACGACGACGCAGAAGTTGTAGGTCGGCGTGCCGTCGGTCCGGACCAGGATCCAGTCGTCGAGCTGGCTGTGCTCGAACGTGACCGAGCCGTGGATCAGGTCGTTGACGACCGTGGCGCCTTCGGTCGGAATGCGCAGCCGGAGCGCGCCGGCGGTGAGCCCGCGGTCGCGGCAGCGCCCCGAGTACCGGAACGTCTCGTTGCGCTTCTGGGCCGCCTCGCGCTCGCGATCGAGGAGCTCGGGCGGGCAGTCGCAGTAGTAGGCCCGTCCGGCGGCGAGCATGCGCTGGGCGTGCTCCTTGTAGATCTCGAAGCGCTCGGTCTGCCGATAGCCGGCCGCCGGCGGGCCCTCGTCCCAGTCGAGGCCCAGCCACGTGAGCGCGTCGACGATCGACACGATGTTCTCGTCGGTCGACCGCGAGCGGTCGGTGTCCTCGATGCGCAGGATGAACGTGCCGCGCTGATGCCGCGCGAAGAGCCAGTTGAAGAGCGCCGTGCGCGCGCCGCCGACGTGCAGGTGGCCGGTCGGGCTCGGGGCAAAGCGGACGCGGACGGGTGCAGCCATCAGTATTTCTCGAAGAGCCGGCCCCACGGCGTGCCGGCGAAAGCTCGTTGCTTCAGCGGCCGCTGCGGCCCCCTGCAGTGCTGCAAGACGGTCTCCGGCCAGGTTGGAAGGAGGGCAACTGCGCTGAACATGCTCTCACATATTACTCTAGCCGCGCGCCGTAAATGATCAGCAGAATCGCCAAGATCCCGAGACGGTGTGGGCCAGTATCGCGTCGCTCGCTGAGCGGGAGCCGGGCGGTCGCGGCGACGCGCATAACAAGTTACAGCACAACAAGTGCAATGGAAGATTCCGGACAGTGCGAACGTAAGGGAGGACCGCTCTGCGACAGTACAGAGGACGAATCCGCCGGCGACGATGATCATATGTTTCCGGAAAGACGCTGCCACTGCCCAAGGCAATATCGCGCTTTGGCGTGTTGACAAGCCTCAGCGAGGCGGATAAGGAGGACAGCAGGGGGATCGTGCCATACGTGATCAAGCGACCTTCGCGGTCGTCCGTCCACCGCTCCTCACATTGCCCGCGGTTACCGATCGTATCCACTTGTCGAAAAATTTCCGCGACTGGCCGTTCCCCGTACGGCCGAAACCGGATGTCTGCATCGAACTCACCGTCACGGTAGTCTCTTCAATGTCTCGCTCCTAGCACTCATGCCGACAGCGTCGTCCGCGATCCTGCGCCGCGATCTCGTAGTTAGCCGGCAGGAGACCCCTGAGGGCGTCCACGTCGTAATAAAAGATCCGGGAACCGGCCGTTTCTTTCGGTTACGCGAAGTCGAATACTTCATCGCTCAACGACTGGATGGAACAACCTCACTCGAGTTGGTCGCTCAGGAGGTTGAGGAGCGGTTCGGACGGCGGCCGGCCGCCGCCACGCTGGATAAGTTCATCGAGCGCCTCCGACGACTGGGGCTCCTGCATGAGCAGGCCGCTCATGGCTCCGGCGGGCGCAGCCGCAACGGAGCAATCCGGGGAAGTCTGCTCTACCTCAGACTGACGGCCTTCGATCCGGATCGCCTCCTCAACCGACTTGTTGGCCGGGTTCGGTTCTGCTTCAGCCGCGGCTTTGTGATCGCGACGGCGACGCTCGTCGCGATGGCAAGCGCGATCGCTATCGTCAACTCGGATGACATCACGCGGGACGTCACCGGTCTCTATCGCATCGAGATGGTGCTCGTGGCCTGGCTGATCGTCTTCACCGTGAACGTGGCCCATGAATTCGGCCACAGTCTCGCCTGCAAGCACTTCGGCGGTGAGGTTCGGGAGATGGGGTTGCTCCTGATCTATTTCCAGCCCGCCTTCTACTGCAATGTCAGCGACGCTTGGCTCTTTCCCGAGAAGGCCAAGCGGCTATGGGTGAGCTTTGCCGGACCCTATGTCGAGCTCATCCTGTGGGCAGTCGCGACCGTGACGTGGCGGGTGACAGAGCCGACGACATTGCTCAACTCGATAGCTCTGATCATCTTCGTGACATCCGGGATCAAGCTTTTCATCAATCTCATGCCGCTGATCAAGCTCGACGGCTACTATCTGTTGAGCGATTACCTTGGGGTCCCGAATCTCAGGGCGCGAGCGTTCCGGTATCTCCGACACTGCGTCGACCGGCTGTGGACCGCCGCGCCTCCCGAGAGCACGGTGACGCCCCGTGAGCGGCGGATCTACTTGACCTACGGAATTCTGGCTGCTTCCTACTCTGTCTTTCTCTTGGGTTACGTCGCGTTGATAGCCGGCGACTTCCTCGTTCATCGCTACCACGCCGTCGGCGCATTCATCTATGCTGGTCTAATGTTGACGTTCTTTCGACGTCCGCTCCGTACGGCTCTCGCAAAGACGTCGGCTGTCGTCACTCGTAACCGGTTCCGGATGCCGTCAGGCCGACGCCCGGTCGTGATCCTCGTCATCTTGGTCATCGCGTTGGTCGTGCTCCTTCTGGGTCGGATGGATCTCAAGGTCGCGGGGGAGTTCAAGGTCCTCCCGATCCGGCAGGCCGACGTCCGTGCCGCGGTCGATGGCATCATCGAGGAGATCTACGTCGACGAGGGCGATCGCGTCGACAAGGGCACTCGGATCGCGCGCCTCTCCGACCGCGATTTCAACGCGGAGCTTCGGAAGATCGAAGCCGAGATCAGCGAGAAGCACGCAAAGCTCCGCCTGCTTCAGGCCGGGCCGCGGCGCGAGGAGATCGCTCTCGCGCAAGACGGTCTCGCGACAGCTCAAACCAGGCTGGAGCATGCCCGGAAACGGTACACCGAGGCGCAACACATGCACGCCGAACGGGTCATCCGCTTGACCACGACCGTCGAGAAAGCCACGGAGCGCCTCAGCTACGCTCAGCGCTTCCTCGACATGTTCAAGGAGCTCTCCGGACGGGAGTTGGTCGCTCTCAAACAGGTGCTGGAGGCGGAGGAGACCGTCGCGGTCAGAACGAAGGAGCACCAAGAAGCCCAGGCCGAATTGAAGATGGCGCAGGCTGACGATCTCGCCGAGCCTCGCAAGGCCCTAGCGGTCGCTGAAAAGGAGGAGCAAGAGGCCCAGGCGCGGCTCACGTTGCTGCGGGCCGGCACCCGCAGCGAAGACATCGAAGCGGCCGAGGCGGAAATCGCCCGTCTGAAGTCCCAACGTCGTTACCTTCTGGAGCAACTGGAGCTGGGCAGCGTGACGAGTCCCATTCCTGGTGTGATTACGACTCCCAAGCCCCGAGAGAAGAAGGGCCAGCACATGAAGAAGGGCGATCTCGTCGTCGAGGTCCACGAGCTGACGACGATCAGTGCCGAAATCGCGATCTCTGAGAAGGAGATTGGTGACATCAAGGTCGGCCAGCAAGTCGCCCTGAAGGCTCGGGCTTTTCCTGAGGAGACCTTCGCAGGCACGGTGACGAGCATCGCGCCGGCTGCGCTCAAGGAGGAGCAGCCGGGACGAGACAAGATCGTCCGCGTGATGACTGAGACTGACAACCGAACATTCCGTCTAAAACCCGAAATGACGGGCAACGCCAAGATCTCCTGCGGACCACGGCGTATCCTGGAGCTGCTCACGCGGCGGGTGGCGCGCTACGTCAGGGTTGAATTCTGGTCGTGGTGGTGACGCTGAACTCTCGAGGCGGATCAGCCCGGATCGGCGTCAACGAGTACGCCGGGCGCCGGGGCTACCGCCCCGGCGCCGCAGTTCTCAGACATTTGATCGGATTTCGAAGCCTTCAGCAGCCGACCTAACGATCACCGTCTTCGAAACCGTTCGGGGTACCATCACCACCGCCGTTACCGAAACCGTTGTTGCCGCCGTGACCCTTGACGGGGGCGATCCGCTCTTCAAGCTGTTCGATAACGAGCTCGAGTTCATCCTTCGGCTGCATCTTCTCTTGCATGATGATTCTCCTCGTCCTCAGTTAGTCCGAAAGGGTTAACAGCAGACGGAATGAAAGGGAAATAGCTCACCCCCTTCTTGGAGGCGGGCACCTCGCGAAGAGCCGCCTCACGAGACGCCGGATCTCCGATCGAACAACGCTCCCCCCGCCTCAAGGGTGGCGGAACTCTATATGCGCCGTGACAACCTCGTCAAGAAACTTCTGGCTCATCGATCAGCATGATTCCGGAAATGAGCGCGGGATGGATGAGCCCTTCCGCGGCACATGATCGGGAACTCGTCGCCCCGCGCGATTCAGTACGTCTCGAAGAGCCGGCCCCACGGCGTGCCGGCGAAAGCCCGGATACGCGCGCGGCCGACGGTCGGATACCAGAAGAGATCGTGATAGACGTTCGAGGCGAACGGCGCCCAGACAACCAGCGGCGAGTGCAGGAGCAAGTGCTTGAGCGGCCGCAGCGGCCCGCGCCGGATCAGCTGATCGCCCCAGATCACCAGGCTCCGGCTGGTCTTGAAGCCCATCGACGTCGACGCGAGGTCGGTGTCGCCGACGATCTCGATCTTCCGCGGATCCGCCACGCCGAGGCCCCGCTCCTGACACATGCGGAGGTACGGGATCGACAGCGGATCGAAGCCCATGATCTTCGCGGCGATCGCGTCGATCGCGACCTGATCCGCAGAGGCGCGGCTCAGGTTGCCGACGCGCGGCACCATCGTGCGCGGGCCGGCGCCATCGCCCATCACGGCACCGTCCATCACGGCAAAGACCGAGGGATGCAGCTCGCGCTGCATGTACATCAGGTCGACCATCACCTCGTGGATGAACTCGTGCGCGTAGTGGCGGACTTCTTTCAAAAGGCCGCCGAACGAATTCTTGATCGCGCCGGTAGTGCGGCTGTGGCCGTGCGTCTTAACCGTGGGCGCATGGAGAATGTTTTTTCCGACGTACATCGCCGGGATCTCGATGCCCTCGGGGAAGATCGCGTTCAGCTTGAGCAGCGGCGACTTGAACTTGTAGACCGTCCAGTCGACGTCGGGCAGCGGAATGAACGGCACGCCGTGGCGCTCGAGCACCGGTCGCCACTTGTTGTTGCGGCAGCCGGCGATCGGGTTGGTGACGACGGTCTTGTTCTCGACGGGAAAGATCCGGCGCCGATCGTAGCCGTCGTCGGCGAGTGTGGTCAAGATGCCGTCGACCTGCCAGGGCTGGCTCGAGCACGCTGGGAAGTACTTCGTCCACGAGAGGTTGAGCTTCAGGATCAGATCCTGATCGCGGGGCAGGACGTCGGCGTACTTCACCAGCCGCATGAGCCGTCCGTAGTCTTCCACGACAGTCTCGGGACGGGTGCGAAGGAGGGCGACTGCGCTCGACATGCTACGGATAGTCTACTCTAGCCTCAGGCCGTAAATGATCAGCAGAACCGCGCAGATCCAGCAGACCGTGTTGATCAGGAGCGCCCGGTCGCGGAGCAAGAGCTCGGACGGATTGCCGCCGAGGCGCCGCTGATACAACAAGTAGAGGTAGCGGAAGATCCCGTAGAGCACGAACGGTAGCGTGGCCGGCAGCCAGTGCGTGTGGAACTTGGCCACGGTCTCCGGCGACATCGTGTAGAGCGCGTAGGCGGTCACGGTCGACGCGGTCACGACGGCGATCATCTGATCCAGGAGCGCCGGGCTGTACTCGGCCAGGATCGGACGGTGGCGCGCGGCATCCTGTTCCAGCGCCACGTACTCGTAGCGTCGCTTGCCCAGGGTCAGGAACAGCGCCAGCAAGATCGTGCAGATCAAGAGCCAGCCCGACATCTCGACGTCGATCACGACGGCGCCCGCCACCGCCCGCAGCACGAACCCGCAGGCGACCACGATCACGTCGACGATGACGATGTGCTTGAGCCACGCCGAGTACGCGATCAGCAGCACGACGTACGCGACCGCTGTGAAGAGGAACGCGCGCGAGAGGATCGCCGCGAATCCGAGACCGCCGGCGACGAGCAGAACCGCCGCCGCGACAGCGACCGGGACCTGCAGCCGGCCGGCGGCGATCGGCCGCACGCGCTTGCGCGGATCGAGCCGGTCGCGGTCCTGATCGGCCACGTCGTTGATCAGATAGATCGCGCCGGACAGCGCGCAGAAGATCCCGAACCCGGCTAGCGCCAGCCACGCGGCCGGCGTGAAGAGCCGCTGGGCGAAAATCAGCCCGGCGAAGACGAACAGATTCTTCACCCACTGGCGTGGGCGCATCGACGCCACGATCGCTCTCAGCATATCCACGCTAGCTCACTCTCGAGGGCGGGTGGCGAATGCGGCGCGCGTGCTCAGAGGCGGATGACGTGCGGGGCCGGAGGTAACGATCCGGTGGCGTTGCGCGTGTCGATCACCAGCGGCGCTTCGCGGACGATCGCGGCCCAGTCGTAGCTCGCGTGCGCCGTCAGGACCAGCACGACGTCCCGCGAGGCGAGCGCGGCGCGGTCCCACGCAACCGACTTCATCGGGCGGGTGCCGATCAGCACCGAGGACACATACGGATCGTGATACTCCACCAGCGCGCCTTTGGCGGAGAGGCCCTCGATGATCTCGAGCGCCGGCGAGTCGCGCACGTCGGCGACGCCGGCCTTGTAGGCGACGCCCAGCACCAGCACGCGCGCGCCGCGCAAGGCGCGGCTCCGATCGTTCAGCGCATCGGTTACCAGATGCACGACGTATTCGGGCATGCGGCGGTTGATCTCGTCGGCGAACGTGATGAAGCGCGGCTCGTAGCCCTCGAGCCGGACCTTCCACGACAGGTAGTGCGGATCGGACGGCAGGCAATGGCCGCCGAGCCCGGGGCCCGGATAGAACGGCATGAAGCCGAACGGCTTGGTCGACGCGGCGCCGATCACCTCCCACACCGAGATCCCGAGCCGGCGGCACATGATCGCGAACTCGTTGACCAGCGCGATGTTGACCGAGCGGAATGTGTTCTCGAAGAGCTTGACCATCTCCGCTGTCTGCGGTCCCGAGACCGGCACGACCTGGGGCGCGATGCGCGCGTACAGCGCGGACGCCAGCTCGCGACACGACTCGGTCACGCCGCCGACGACTTTCGGGATGTCGCGCAAGGTCCACCGCTTGTTGCCCGGGTCGATCCGCTCGGGCGAGAACGCCAGGAACACGTCGCGCCCGACCACCACGCCCTTGGCCTCGAAGCGCGGCGCCAGGATCTCCTGCGTCGTGCCGGGATAGGTCGTCGACTCGAGCACGACCAGCTGCCCCGGTCTGATGATCGCGGCGACAGCGTCGGCCGCCGCCACGATGAACGAGATGTCCGGCTCCTTCGACTTGCCGAGCGGCGTCGGCACGCAGATGACGATCGCGTCGGCGTCCTTCAAGGCGCCGACGTCGTCGTGGGCGCTGAGACGGCCCGCGCCGACGAGCCGCGCGATGACGTCCGCCGGGACGTCCTCGATGAAGCTGGTGCCGGCCCGCACCGCGGCGACGCGGCGCGAATCGAGGTCGACGCCGATGACGGTGGCGCCCGTCTCCGCGAACGCCACCGCGAGCGGGAGCCCGACGTAGCCGAGGCCGATCAGTCCGACGGTCGGATTGGTGGTCAGCCGCTGCTTGAGCGTGTCGGCCGCCGCGGTCACAGACGCTCGCACGCGCGGCGCACGCCGGCGATGACGCGCTCGACCTCGTCGTCGGTGAGCTCGGCGAAGCACGGCAAGGACAGGACCTCCCGCGACGCCCGCCAGGCTTCGGGCCAGCGGCGCTCGGCGCCGCCCCCGAACAGCGGCTGATCGGGAACCGAGCGCGGATAGTACACGGCCGTCGCGATCCCGTCGTCGGCGAGGAGCTTGGCGAGCGCGTCCCGTTGCGGGTGCCGCACCGTGAACAGATGGTACACGTGATGCGCCTTCGTCGCTTCGCTCGGCAGCTCGAGGCCGATGCCGGCGAGGCCCTTGTGGTAGAGCCCGGCGATGCGGCGGCGCGCCGCGGTCCAGTCGCTGAGCCGCCGGAGCTTCACCCGCAGCAACGCGGCCTGCAGCTCGTCGAGGCGGCTGCAGTAGCCGAGCTCGACGTGCTCGTAGCGCCCGCTGTCGCCGTGATGCCGGAGCCGCGCGATGCGATCGGCGACGTCCGGACGCCGGGTCACGACCATGCCGGCGTCGCCGCACGCGCCGAGATTCTTGGTCGGGTAGAACGACAGGCACGCGGCGTCACCCCAGGCGCCGACCGGCTTGTCGTCCCACGCGCCGCCGACGGCCTGCGCCGCGTCCTCGATCACCGCCAGCTCGTGGGCGCGGGCCAGCGCGAGCACGCGGTCCATCGGCGCCGGCTGGCCGTACAGATGGACGGGCATGATCGCGCGCGTGCGCGGCGTGATCGCGCGCTCGGTCGCCGCGAGGTCGAGCGTGTACGTCACCGGATCGATGTCGACGAAGACCGGCGCGGCGCCGGCCATCACGACCGTCGTCGCGGAGGCGACGA
>Ga0209481_10001060_pt1 | contig 11190 bp, 9 predicted proteins | sample SoiMetdeltSBSDD3_FD_187598 | JGI IMG/M metagenome (GOLD analysis project Ga0209481, IMG submission 187598) | Bulk soil microbial communities from a Populus tree surrounding site in Tennessee, USA - Soil MetaG P. deltoides SBSDD3 (SPAdes) (version 2) | ecosystem: Environmental > Terrestrial >...
CCGGTTGTCTCGCTGAGTGGTCCACCGATCCGCAGCTCAGACTATCGGGAGCCTGTGACGCCGTCCCGCGATCGGCAGCTCCTTGGCTCGCCGGTGCGCTACCGATCTGACGATGCCATCCAGCTGGCGATCTGGGCTCGTGAACTGAATCCGAGCTTGTTGAGGATGCTGCGGACGTGGCTGTCGACGGTCCGCTCGGAGATGAACAGGCGCGCTCCGATCTGCTTGTTGCTCAGACCCTCGGCGACCAACCGTGCGACGTCGGCTTCCCGCTTCGCGAGCGGTGCCACGCTCCCATCGTCTGGAGTCGTGGCGACGACCTGAGCCGGCTCGCCAAGCGCCGTTCCGATTGCGCCGTCCCGGCTCAGGCGCTTTCCGGCGTTGAACTCGGCCTCGAAGCTTGACGCCCCAAGCGCTGCGATCGCCGACGCTTCGGCCTGGGCCACGAGAGGAGCAGCTGTTGGGATCAGGGTTGCGCCGACCCCGGTTCGCACCGCTTCCGCGGCTCCGAGCAGCTGCGCCGCGTGCCGCGCCCGGCCAGCGCTGGCAGCATGGCAACCCAAGAGGTCGAGCAGGAGGTACTGTGCCACCCGATCGTCGATCTCGTCACTGATCCGCAACGCTTCCGCGAAGAGCGGTCGTGCCTGATCGAGCTCGCCTGCCAGCAGCGCGGCGCTGCCCAGGTTGATCAGCAGCATCTCCAGACCGTAGGTGTCACCTGTCTCCCGGCTGAGACGCACGCCCTCTGACGACGAGGCTCTGACCGTGTCGAGATCGCCCTCGAACAGGCCGTTGAGCGCTCGAGCCTGGAGGAACGCGAGCATGGCGGAGGTGTCGTCGATGCCCTCGGCCACGACCTGGCTCTCATCGAGCAGCCGCCTGGCAGACGTGCGATCACCGGCCATGTTCGCGGCGACCGATCCGATGGCGAGCGATTCGGCAAGCAGACGGAGCTGTCCTGCGTCCCGAGCCAGCATCACGGCTCGTGCAAGCGCTGGCCTGGCGGCTGTCGGATCGGTCTGCAGCACGGCCAGGAAGCCACGTAGGAAGTAGGGCAACCCACCCAGCGCCGGCCTGCCAGGTCCAGACGCCAGCAGCTCATCGAGCCACCTGACACCTTCGGTGGTGGCGCGCGTGATCCAGTACCAGCCGATGGAGCAGGCGAGATCGATCCCGCGTGGGAAGTCCGCGTGGATCAGGCATCGCCGAAGCACCGATCGGATGTTGTCGATCTCCAGCTCCATCCATTCGAGCCACCCGGGAAGCTCGTACCGGGCTGGTTGCTCTGCTCCTCGCTGACACCTGGACACGTAGTAGTCGGCGCATCGCCGTTCGACAACGTCCTCCTCGCCGGCCTCCCGGAGCTTGAGGCGGGTGTATTCGCGCATCGTCTCGTGCAGCCGATAGCAGGCGCGGCCCTTGGCGTCCGCTCGCATCACCAGGGACTTGTCGACAAGCGACGACAGCAGGTCCAACGCGCGTGCCGCGGGCACGTCGTCGGAGGTACAGACCGACTCGACGTCCTCCAGGGTGAACCTGCCCGCGAACACGCCCAACCGCCTCAGGAGCGCCCGCTCGGCTGCCTCCAGCAGATCGTGGCTCCAGTCGATCGTGGTTCGAAGCGTTTGATGACGAGGGAGCGCGGCGCGGCTTCCTCCCGTCAGCAGACTGAACCGGTCGGTCAGGCGGTCGAGGATCTGCCCGGCGGTAAGGGCTCGCGTTCTGACCGCCGCGAGCTCGATCGCCAGCGGCAGACCGTCGAGCCGGCGGCAGAGATCCACGACCGCCGCCTGGTTCGAGGCGGTCAGCTCGAAGTTGCCCGATGCCGCCGCCGCCCTCTCCGTGAAGAGCAGGACCGCCTCGTTCTGTCGCAGCCGAGCGAGTGGCTCGGCTGCGACAGCTGCGGGCAGTTCGAGCGGCGGGACGGGGACCACGTGCTCACCCGACACCGACAGCGGCTCGCGGCTGGTGGCGATCACTCGTACGCCGGGCGCGGCTCGGATGACCTCGGTGACAAGCTGAGCGGCTGCTTCAAGCAGGTGCTCGCAGTTGTCCACCACCAGCAGGAGCTCCTTGTCCTGCAGGTACGAGCGCAGCAGCGGCAACGGCTCGGTCGCGGTCTGGTCTCGCAGGTCCAGAGCCGCCATGGCGGCATTGACGACCAATGCGGGGTCCTGAACCTGCGCCAGCTCGACCATCCATGCGCCGCCCGCGAATCCGCGTGCGAGATCGGTCGCACCCCGAACCGCCAGGCGGGTCTTGCCGACACCGCCTGGCCCGGCGAGGCAGACCAGGCGGCCCCCGGCCAGCTTCTTCCGAAGTTCTGCAAGCTCGCGGCGGCGGCCGATGAAGCTCGACGCCTCGGCCGGCAGGTTGCCCGGCCGTCGCGTGGATCTGGCCATCGTGACGAAGAGGCTAACACGGGGAGCACGCCACCGAGACCGGTCGGCTAGGTACCGCATCGGTGATCCCACCGATGTCAGCGCTCGGCCTGCTGCCTAGGCTCACGAGCATGACCGAGGAGCTGCTGGTACAGCGGGTGGAGGTCGGATTCGTCGGCACCCCTCCCATCCGGGCGATCGAGCGCGCAGCGGGAGTCAGCGAGGTGGAAGTTGACGGTGCGGCCCTGCGCTGCGTCGTGCTGGGCAGCTTTCAGCCGTTCCTGGAGGCGTTGCGCGGCCACGAGGTGATCAGCCTCACGTCGACGCCGACGTACGCATCCTCTGAGCCGAGCACCCGGAACGCCCCGGCCGCGCGGCTCGGCCAGCCGAAGCCTCGGCAACGCGACGACGTCAAGGAGGGGCGTGAACCGAATGCGTAGCATCGCCAGGTTTCCGTGCGGACGCTGGACGAAATGGGCGGTCCTCGCGGGGTGGCTCGTCGTGTTCGTGGTGGCCGGGCCGCTCGCCGGCAGGTTGACGGGCATCGAGAAGAACGACCCGGCCGACGCCCTGCCCAAGGACGCGGAGTCCACCCGTGTGGTCGACCTGGCCAAGCAGTTCACCCCCAGCGACACCGTCCCCGCGCTGGTGGTGTACGAGCGCGGCGGCGCAGCCAGCGCGGCCGACCGGGCCAAGGTCGCCGGGGACGTGCGGCGCTTCGCCGGGATCGACAACATCGGCGGCCGGGTCGTCGGCCCGATCCCGGCCAAGGACGGCGCGGCCTTCCAGGTGGTCGTCCCCATCAGGGCGGGCGACAAGGGCTCGGAGGCGATCGTCTCGGCGGTCGAGCAGATCCGCGCCATCGCCCGTGACGGCGACGGCACCAGCGGCCTGCGGGTATATGTGACCGGCCCGGCCGGCTACGAAGCCGCCTTCGGCGACGTCTTCGAGGGAATCGACTCGTCGCTGCTGTACATCACCGCGGCGATCGTCATCGTGATCCTACTGCTCACCTACCGCAGCCCCATGCTGTGGCTGTTGCCGCTGGTCTGCGTGATCGTCGCGCTGACTGCCGCGCAGGCCGTGATCTACCTGCTCGCCCGGCACGCCGGCCTGGTCGTCAACGACCTCAGCGCGACCACCCTGACGGTGCTGGTGTTCGGCGCCGGCACCGACTACGCGTTGCTGCTGATCGCCCGCTACCGGGAGGAGCTGCGCCGCCACGCCGACCGGCACGAGGCCATGGCCGAGGCGCTGCACCGCGCTGGACCCGCGATCATCGCCAGCGCCTCCACCGTGGCGCTCTCGCTGCTGTGCTTTCTCGTCGCCGAGCTCAGCTCCAGCAAGAGCGTGGGGCCGGTGACGGCGATCGGCATCGCTCTGGGGCTCGGGGTCATGCTCACCCTGCTGCCGGCGCTGCTGGTGGTGTTCGGCCGCTGGATGTTCTGGCCGGTCCGGCCGACCCTGGGCTCGCCGGAGCCGACCGGGCACGGCGTCTGGGCGCGCATCGGCGCCGGCGTGGCCCGCCGCCCGCGGCTGGTGTGGCTGGTGACGGCCGTGGTCCTCGGGGCCGTGGCGTTCGGCATGACCGGGCTCAGGACCAACGACCTGCAGCTCAAGGACTCGTTCCGCACCAGGCCCGAGGCGGTGACCGGGGAGCAGGCGCTCGTCCGGCACTTCCCGGCCGGGACCGGCAACCCGGTCCAGGTGATCGGCCGGGCCGCGGCAGCCCCGCAGCTGCAGGCCGCCCTGGCGGCGACCCCCGGGGTCACCGCCGTCAGCGCGCCGGTGACCCGCGATGGCTTCAGCTACCTCGAGGGCACGCTCACCAGCAGCCCCGATAGCCAAGCGTCGTTCGCGACCGTCGACCGGCTACGCTCGAGCGTGCACGCCATCGCCGGAGCGGACGGGCTGGTCGGCGGCAGCAGCGCGGTCAGCCTCGACACCCAGCGCGCCGCCAGGCATGATCGCAACCTGGTCATCCCGCTCGTGCTGGTCGTGGTGTTCGTGATCCTCGCGGTGCTGCTGCGCGCGCTGGTCGCCCCGCTGCTCCTGGTCGGGACCGTGGTCCTGTCGTTCGCGGCGGCGCTTGGCGTGAGCACCCTGGTGTTCGACCACATCTTCCATTTCGCCGGGTCCTTTCCAGCGTTCCCGCTGTATGCCTTCGTGTTCCTGGTCGCGCTCGGCGTCGACTACAACATCTTCCTGATGACCAGGGTGCACGAGGAGAGCAGGCGCCACGGCACCCGGCGGGGGGCGCTGATCGGCCTTGCGGCAACGGGTGGGGTCATCACCTCCGCCGGCCTGGTGCTCGCGGGGACCTTCATGGCCCTCGGCAGCCTGCCGGTGGTGCTCGCGGCGGAAATGGGCTTCGTGGTCGCGTTCGGCGTGCTGCTCGACACCTTCGTGGTCCGCTCGGTGCTGGTCACCGCGCTCGTCCTCGACGTCGGGCGCTGGTGCTGGTGGCCGAGCGGCCTGCACCTCCGGCCGGACCTCGACCTCGACGAGCTCGAGCACGCCCGGGCGGCGGCGCTCGTCCCCTGACGCCATGGCGGCCAACCCGACGACCGAAAGGGGTGATGGACGGATGCCGGCGCGGAGTCTGGACGAGCATGCCCGCGAGCTCTTCGCCCCGCTCGGGCCGACCTACGACCGCGTCGGCGCCGCGCTCTCGCTGGGACAGGACCCCCGCTGGCGCCGCTTCCTCGTTTCGCGCCTTCCGCGCGGCGGTCAGGTCCTCGACGTGGCGACCGGGACGGGGCTCGTCGCAGCAGAGCTCCTGCGGCAGGGATTCGGGGTCACCGGGGTCGATCAGAGCCCCGAGATGCTGGCGGTCGCACGCCGTCGCTTCGGCGACGAGGTCCAGCTGGTCACTGCCTCGGCGGAGGCGCTCCCGCTCGATTCCGGGTCCGTCGACCACCTCACGTTCACGTACCTGCTCCGCTACGTCGCCGACCCGGGGGCGACGCTGGCCGAGCTCGCGCGCGTGGTGCGTCCGGGTGGCGTCGTCGCCTCGCTCGAGTTCGGCGTCCCCCAGGGGCCCGCCCGCCCGCTCTGGGACCTCTACGTCCAGGCGGTGCTGCCGGTCGCCGGCCGCCTCCTCCGGAACGGCTGGCAGGAGGTCGGCGACTTCCTCGGAGGGTCGATCCGCGACTTCTGGCAGCGCCACCCGCTCCAGCGTCAGCTGGAGTGGTGGCACGCGGCGGGCCTGCGCGGGGTCGAGGTGAGGACGCGGAGTCTCGGCGCCGCCGTTGTCATCTGGGGACGGAAGCCATGAGCCCGCCCGACCGCCCCGCCAGGGGCGGCGTCACGCGGGCGGTACGGCCGGTCTCCCGTCCCGCCTGGTACGCGCTCGAGCGCGGCGGCTGGCGGGACTACGTGACCCTGCTGCATCCTCCCTACACGGCGTGGCATCTGTCCTACGTCGTCATCGGCGGCTGCCTGGCGCCCGTGGTCGCCTGGGAACGGCTCGGCGCGGTCGTCGCCGCGTTCGCACTCGCCGTCGGGATCGGCGCGCACGCCCTCGACGAACTGAACGGGCGACCGCTGCGCACGAAGATCCCCGATCGGGTGCTCGTCGCGCTCGCCGGTGTCTCGATCGTGGGCGCCTGCGCGATCGGCGTCGTGGGCGCGCTGACCTTCGAGGCCTGGCTCGCGCTGCTCATTCCCCTCGGGCTGTTCCTGGTGCTGGCGTACAACCTGGAGCTCGCCGGGGGGCGCTTCCATTCGGACCTCTGGTTCGGGCTCGCGTGGGGCGGCTTCCCCGTGCTCAACGGCTACGCGGCCGTCGCGGGCGACGTCCGGGGCGTCACGGCGCTCGCCGCGGTCTTCGCGGTGCTGCTCTCGCTCGCCCAGCGCGCGCTCTCGAGCCACGTGCGGTACGTGCGACGCCGGGTGATCGCGGTCCGCGGCCAGCTCGAGCTCGCCGACGCCAGCACGGAGCCGCTCGACGCCAGGCGACTCACCGCTCCTGCCGAGACCGGACTGCGGCTCCTCGCATTCGCGACCGTCGTGCTCGCCGCGACCCTCGTCGCCTTCCGCCTCTGAGAGGAAGGACCGGCGCCCTTGCCCGAGGCGATGACATCAGCCGGCGAGAAGCGGATCTGCGTGATCGGCGCGGGGCCCTGCGGGCTGACCGCGCTGAAGAACCTCCTTCAGGCCGGCTGCCGCAACATCGTCTGCTACGAGGAGAGCAGCGGCATCGGCGGCAACTGGGCGTTCACCGACGATCCCCGTCGGGTCAGCGTCCATGCGTGCTCGCGCACCCTCTCGTCGAGGCGCATGTCGTCGTTCGACGACTTTCCGATGCCCAACGACTATCCCGATTTTCCCTCGCACCGCCAGCTGCTCGCCTACTTCACCGACTATGCAAGAGCCTTTCAGGTCGAGCCGCACATCCGCCTCGGCGCACACGTCGAGCGATGCGCGCTTGGCAGCGATGGCCGATGGACGGTTCGCGTGACCGCGGACGGCGAAACAAGGGCCGAGCGCTTCGACAGCCTGCTGGTCTGCTCCGGCCACCACCGCAACGCGTTCGTACCGGCATACCCAGGCACGTTCACCGGCAAGATCGTGCACTCCTCGACCTACAAACGCCCCGATCCATTCCGCGGCCAGCGCGTGCTGGTGGTCGGCGCGGGCAACTCCGCCGCCGATATCGCCGTCGATGTCGCCCGGCTCGCCTCGCGCGCCGCGCTCAGCATGCGCGCGGGAGCCTACTTCATTCCGAGACGCATGCTCGGGCAGCCGATCGACATCGTCCATGCGTTCTTGAGCAGCAAGCTTCCAAAGCCGCTGCTCCAGTCGGCGCTAAAGCTCTGGCTGCGGCTCGCGATCGGCAGGTGGGAGGACTACGGCCTACAGGCTCCGACCAACCCGCCGCTCGAGAGACACCCGACGGTCAATTCCAGCGTCCTCGAAGCGCTACGCCACGGCCGGCTCGTCGCGTGCCACGGCATCGAGCGCTACGACGGGCACATCGTCCACTTCACCGACGGCACGCAGGAAGCATTCGACGCCATCATCATGGCAACCGGCTTCCGCACCAGCTTCCCGTTCCTGTCCAGGCGGGTCGCCGACTGGGACATGGCCGAGACGCCGCCGCTCTATCTGAAGATGATGCATCCGACGATCCCCAGCCTGTACTTCATCGGCCTCTTCCAGCCGATCGGCTGCATCTGGCGGCTCGCCGACCACCAGGCGCGCATCGCGGCGCTGCAGATCAGCGGGCGGCTGCAACGCCCGTCCAACATCGATGCGCGCATCCGCCACGAAGTCGCACACCCACATCATCGGTTCGATCCGTCGCCCCGGCACGCGATCGAGGTCGACTATCACGCCTTCCGGCGCGAACTCATGGACGAACTCGCCGCCGCCGACAGGGTGGACACGCTCGGGATCTTGCCCGCCCTCCGGTCCGGAGCCAGACTAGGGTCATGGTGGAAGAGGCTCTCGCGGGCCCGAACCTGAACCTGCCTGCAGCATCGCCCACCCCAAGGCGGCTCGTGGTCGTGGTCGTGGACGGTGTCTCCCTGGGCATCATGTCCTTCGCGTTCGGCGTGTTCGACGCGGCCGTGTACTACGGCGCGCTGCCCGAGCTCGAAGTGCGCATCGTCTCCGGCGAGCCGGAGGCCGCGATACGCGGCGCCGGCCTGGTCTGCAACGTGCCCTACGACCTCTCCGCGATCCGCAAGGCGGATCTGGTCATCGTGCCCTACTGGCGGGATCCGGCCGAACACCCGCCGGAGCCGCTGCTGGAATCGCTGCGCGGCGCGCACGCCGCGGGAGCACGGGTGGCCGGCCTTTGCTCCGGGGTGTTCGTGCTGGCCGCGGCCGGGCTGCTGGACGAGCGCCCGGCCACGACGCACTGGGCGCTCGCCGGGGTGCTCGCCCAGATGTACCCAAAGATCTCAGTCCGCGCGTCGGTCCTCTACATCGACGACGGTGACATCCTCACCGCCGGTGGTGGTGCCGCCGGGATGGACCTGGGCCTGCATCTGATCAGGGCCTCTCATGGCGCGGTGGTGGCCAACCGCCTGGCCCGAAGCATCGTGGTCGCACCCCACCGTCCCGGCGGGCAGTCGCAGTACATCGAGTCGCCGGTACCCGAACTGAACCAGGACGACCCCGTCGGCGAGACGATGAGCTGGGCGCTCGGGCAGCTCGACCAGATCCTGCCGATCGATCTGATGGCTCGTCGGGCCCAGATGAGCAGGCGCAACTTTGACCGGCGCTTCCGCGAGCTCACCGGGACCGCACCGGCAACCTGGCTGACCCATCAACGCGTGCTTCGTGCCCAACGGCTGCTGGAGTCCACCCGGCTGTCGGTGGAGGGGGTGGCGCGATCCTGCGGATTCTCCTCGGCCGCAGCCCTGCGCCCCCACTTCCGGCGACACGTGGGAGTCGCTCCGGCCACCTACCGCGACACCTTCGGCGCGCGGTCCTGAGGCTGTCCTGAAATCGTCGCTGGTTGGCGAGATCCCCGCTTCCGCCGCAACCCGGACGCTGAAACGCTCTGGATGGCTTCACCGCAGAGCCGGCACACGTCGTTGATGCGAGGAGGTATGCCGTGAGCGACGCCAGCCAGGAGATTCGCCCGTTCCGCATCCAGATCCCCCAAGCCGACCTGGACGACCTCGCCGACCGGCTGGCCCGGACCCGCTGGGCCAACGAGCTCCCCCTCGACACCAGCGGCCCCCAGCGGGGCCCGATCCCGCCGGGCTGGGAGTACGGCGTCCCGGTCGGCTACGTCCAAGCGCTGGTCGACCACTGGCAGCACAAGTACGACTGGCGCGCCTGGGAGGCAAGGCTCAACCAGTACCCGCAGTTCATCACCGAGATCGACGGGCAGCCGATCCACTTCCTGCATGTCCGCTCCCCCGAGCCGGACGCCATCCCGCTGATGCTCACCCACGGCTGGCCCAACACCTTCCTGGAGTACCTGGACCTGGTCGCGCCGCTCACCGACCCCCGCGGCCAGGGCGGTGAGCCGGCCGACGCCTTTGATGTGGTGGTCCCCTCCCTGCCCGGCTTCGCCTTCTCCGGGCCCACCCGCGAGCCGGGCTGGGACGCCCAGCGGACCGCGCGAGCGTGGGCCGTGCTGATGCGGCGGCTCGGCTATGACCGGTACGGCGCCCACGGCAACGACGCCGGCGCCATCGTGGCCCCCCTCCAGGGACGGGTCGACCCCGAGCGCGTCATCGGGGTGCACGTCAACCAGATCTTCTCCTTCCCCTCGGGCGACCCGGCCGAGTTCGAGGGCCTGACCCCCGAGGAGCTGCAGTACCTGAACTTCCTGCAGGGCTTCGTCGACCACGCGGTCCACGACAAGCTGCAGCAGGCGCAGCCGCAGACGGTCGCGCACGCGCTGGCCGACTCCCCGGCCGGGCAGATCGGCTGGAGCGGCCAGCTGTTCGGCGACGCCCTGAGCAAGGACCACCTCATCACCAACGTCGCGATCTACTGGCTGACCAACACGGCGGCGTCGGCGGCCCGCTTCTACTACGAGAACAAGCATGCCGAGCCGCCGACCGGGCCGACCACGGTCCCCATCGGCCTGGCGAGCTTCGCCTTCGACTTCCGGCCGATCCGCCGCTTCGCCGAGCGCGACCACGCCAACATCGTCTCCTGGAGCGAGTTCGACCGCGGCGGCCACTGGGCCGCCCACGACGCTCCCGACCTGCTCACCGGCGACCTGCGCTCCTTCTTCCGGACGCTTCGCTGACCGGGCGCCCCCGCCCAGCCCATCGAGAAGAAAGCAGGAGGTCCATGAGGATGCGTCGAGTGGTCACCGGTCACGACGACACGGGCAAGGCCGTCGTCGTCGGCGACGAGGACGTTCAGCCGACCGATCCGGACTTCGGGCCGAAATGGTCGATCTGGGCGGCAGACGCCCCCGCCGTCCTTCCGGACCGCGGCACACGTCCCGACTTCGCGGGTCCGCTGATCCCGCGCCCGGGCGGGTTCCACGTCACCGTCCTCACCCTTCCAGCAACCTTCAATCCCGACAGCATGTTCGACACCTCCGACCCGGTTCGCGCGGCCGAGATCGCCCGCGAACAGACCGCCAGCGCGGTCGCGATCGTTCCGGACCCCAACCCCGCGGCCGGCTATGGAACCATTCCGGGCTTCACAGGACTGCATGCGACCGCTTCCATCGACTGCGTCATGCAGCTCTCCGGTGAAGCTGTCTTCGTGCTCGAAGACGCCGAGGTCCGCCTGGCACCCGGCGACTGGCTGATCGTCAACGGTGTCACACACAGCTGGCGGAACGATCGCGACGAGCCCGCGGTCATGGTCGGCGTCGTCATCGGCGCCGAGCACAAGGGCGTCCCGCTCCGCAAGCGATAGGTCAAGCCGTTCGCGGCGGGTCGTCGAGCGGTTGAGCGCGGGCTCCCAGCCGGGCGCCGAGCACGATGCCGGGGAGCCAGAACAGGAGGTGGAGCACGATGAACACCGGGTGCAAGGTGTCGAGGACGGCGGTGGGCGTCGAGTCGACCTGCAGGGGTTCGCCGTCGGGGAGGGAGACACCGGCCTCGGAGTACAGGTGGGCCGCCTCGGTGGCGGCGACCGGGAGCATCGCGACGGCGCTGAGCACCGCGACCGCGGCGGCGACGCATCCGGCGAGCAGCCACGTCCACGCGGTGAGCGTGCGCCGCACGACGACCACGACGACCACCGCCCGGGCGAAGCGCCGACGCTCGCGCGGACCCTCGACCGCGGCGAGCTCGCTGCGTACGGCGGCGATCCACTCGTCGCTGGACCGGGCGACATCGGTCTCCGGTGCGTCGGTGGCCGTGCGCCAGCGGTA
>Ga0209481_10001063_pt1 | contig 11178 bp, 6 predicted proteins | sample SoiMetdeltSBSDD3_FD_187598 | JGI IMG/M metagenome (GOLD analysis project Ga0209481, IMG submission 187598) | Bulk soil microbial communities from a Populus tree surrounding site in Tennessee, USA - Soil MetaG P. deltoides SBSDD3 (SPAdes) (version 2) | ecosystem: Environmental > Terrestrial >...
CGAACCCGACCGGGCCCGTCGCTACATGCAGCAGTACTTCGACGGCGCCGACATCTCGATCTACTGGGGCAGCGTCGAGAGCTTCGTCCGGGAGCTGCAACGCGGCCTGGAGTCGCAGCTGCCATGACGGCCGAGCGTGCCTCGGGCAAGGCCCCCAATCCGTTCGTCGGACCACGTGCCTTCCAGCGCGGCGAGCCGATCTACGGACGGGAGCGCGAGATCCCCCAGCTCAGGGACCTGCTGATCGCCGAGCGGATCGTGCTGCTGTACTCGCCGTCGGGGGCGGGCAAGACCTCGCTCATCCAGGCCGGACTGGTGCCGGAGCTGGAGAGCAACGCCTTCGACGTCCTGCCGGTCGCCCGCGTCGGCCTCGACCCGGGCCGCGACCGCCGGGTCGGCAACCGCTACCTCGCCAGCCTGCTGCTGTCGCTGGAGGGCGACGGCGCGGGCGGCGAGGAGCGGGCGGCGGACCTCGGGCGCCTGTCGCTCGCCGACTACCTCGACCGCCGGGGGCTGGCCGCCGGCAAGGACAACCAGCTGCTCGTGGTGGACGCGCTGGAGGAACTGCTGACCCTCGACCCGACCGACGGGCCGACCAAGGAGCGGTTCATGGCCGAGCTCGGCCATGCCCTGGAGGACCGGGAGCGGTGGGCCCTGCTCGCCGTCCGGGAGGACTACCTGGGCGGGCTCGACCCCTACCTGCGGTACGTGCCGACCAGGTTCGCGACCACCTTCCGCCTCAACCTGCTGGAGGCACCGGCCGCACGGGCGGCGGTGCAGTCGCCGGCCCTCGAGGCCGGTGTGGCCTTCTCGGATGCCGCCGCCGAGCGGCTGGTGGACAACCTGCGCAGTGTCCAGGTGCAGCGGCTGCAGGGTCGCGTCGAGGAGGCCGGGCCCTACGTCGAGCCGGTCCAGCTCCAGGTGGTGTGCCGGCGGCTGTGGGAACGCCTCCCGGCGGGCGCGACCGAGATCGGCACGGCCGAGGTGGCGGCGGTGGGCGACGTCGACCGCGCGCTCGCCGACTACTACGCCGAGCAGGTGGCTGCGGTCGCCGACGCGACCCGGATGACGGAGCGGACCATCCGTGAGTGGTTCGACCGCGAGCTGATCACCGATCAGGGGTTCCGCGGGCAGGCCCTGCAAGGGCCGGGCGGGCCGGGCGGCCAGGCGCTGGGACTGCTCGAGGACGCCCACCTGGTCCGCGCCGAGCAGCGGCGGGGGACCACCTGGTACGAGCTCACCCACGACCGCCTCATCCAGCCGATCCGCAACGACAACGCCGCCTGGCGGGAGCACAACCTGACCGCCCTGCAGCGGCAGGCGGTGCTCTGGGACGACGAGCACCGCAGCGAAGGCATGTTGCTGCGGGGGGACGCCCTGGCCGACGCGGAGCAGCGGCTGCGGGACGAGCCGGTCGAGCTGTCCGAGACTGAGATCCAGTTCCTGGAGGCCTGCCGCGCCCTGGCCGCCGAGGAGCGGGAGGACGCCCGGCGGCAGCGACGGCTCCGCTGGCTCACCGTCGGCCTCGCCGCCCTCCTGGTGCTCACCCTGGTCGCCGCCGGCATCGCGCTGCAGCAGCGGAACCTGGCCCGGTCGGCCACCAGGCAGGCCTCGGCCGCGGCGCGGCTGGTCACCTCCCGCCAGCTCACCGCCGACGCCGCCGCCACCCTGGGCGAGGACCCGCGCGCCGCACTCCTGATGAACATCGCCGCCCAGCGCCTCGACGACGGCCCCGACACACGCTCCAGCCTGCTGCACAGCCTGGTCAGCACCCGCTACGTGGGAACCCTCAGCGGCCACCACAGCGTCGTGGACCGGCTGGCCTTCAGCCCGGACGGCCGCACCCTGGCGACCGTCAGCGACGACAAGACTGCGATCCTGTGGGACGTGGCCCACCGCACCCCCCTGGGCCCACCGCTGGTCGGGCACCGCGACAAGGTGGCCTCGGTCGCGTTCAGCTCCGACGGCCGGACCCTGGCCACGGGAAGCAGCGACCGGACGGTGCTCCTGTGGGACGTGGCCCACCGCACCCCCCTGGGCCCACCGCTGGTCGGGCACACGGACACGGTGTGGTCGGTGGCGTTCGCTCCGGGCGACCGCATCCTGGCCAGCGGCGGCCGCGACGGCAAGCTCCTGCTCTGGGATGTCAGCCGGCGGAGCAGGCCCACGCTCCTCGCCCGCGGACCGCAGGGACACGCCGACGTGTACTCGGTGGCGTTCAGCCCCGACGGCCGCCTCCTGGCGACCGCCAGCGGCGACCGCACCGCGAGCCTGTGGGATGTGCGTGACCCGGCCCACCTCAGGCGCATCGGCAACCCGCTCCAGGGCCACACCGACAAGGTCGCCTCGGTGGCGTTCAGCCCCGACGGCCGCCTCCTGGCCACCGGCGGCAGCGACGCCAGGGCGATGCTCTGGGACGTGCGCCATCCAGCCCACCCGAGGCGCGTCGGACCGGCGCTCGAGGCTGGTGACCTGGTCCACTCGGTGGCGTTCAGCCCCGACGGCCGCAGCCTGGCGGTCGGCAGCGGCGACGCCACGGCGACGCTGTGGGACGTCCACCACCCGGGCGACCCCAGGCGCATGGAGCCAGCCCTGCGCGGCCACCACGGCGCGGTCTTCTCGGTGGCCTTCAGTCCGGACGGCCGCCTCCTCGCCACCGGCAGCGGCGACGCCACGGCGATGCTCTGGGCCGTGAGCCGCAGCGACCTGACGGTCAGGCCGGCGGCGGTGCTTGACAGCCAGGACGCGGTGGCGGCAGTGGCGTTCAGTCCCGACGGGCGCCTGCTGGCCAGCGCCACCGCCGCCGGCTCGGTGCTCCTGTGGCGCCGGACCGGCCTGGCCCGGTTCGTCCAGACAGGACCACCCGTCACCGTCGGGCCGCACGAGCTGACGGCACTGGCGTTCGACCCGGACGGGCGCACCCTGGCCACGGGTGACGAGGCGGGGAACATCGTCCTGGTCGATGCGGGTCGCCAGCTCCCAAACCAGCAGTTCCGCCGGGGCCAGAGGAAGGCGGTGAACGCGCTGGCCTTCAGCCCGGACCGACGCACCCTGGCCAGCGCCGACGACCAGGGAAAGCTCATCCTTTGGGACGTGCGGCGGCGAATCGCGACCGGTCCGCGGGACGGGAGCGCGGCTGGGACGGTGAGCGCGCTGGCGTTCAGCCCCGACGGGCGCACCCTGGCCAGCGGCAGCGACGACCGGAAGCTCGTCCTCTGGGACGTGGCCCGGGGAGAGCCGATCGGCTCGCCGCTCGGTGGCCACGGCGCCGGGGTGAACGCGGTGGCGTTCAGCCCCGACGGGCGGACCCTGGCCAGCGGCGGCGACGACCGCAAGCTGATCCTGTGGGAGGTGGCGCGGCGAACCCCCATCGGCCCGCCCCTCGGTGGCCACACCGGCCCGGTGACCACGTTGGCCTTCAGTCCGGACGGGCGCACCCTGGCCAGCGGCGGCGAGGACAGCAAGCTCATCCTCTGGGATGTCGAGGACCTGACCCGTCCCACCCGCCTGGAGCCCGTGCTCGGCGGTCAAGCCGAGGTAACCACGACGGCCTTCGCTCCCGACGGGCGCATCCTGGCCGTCGGGGGGGCGGACCACAGGATCGTCCTGTGGGACCTGGCCCAGCTCGACGGCCTTCGCGGGCGCGCCGTCGCCCTCGCCTGCTCGCTCACCGGAGGCCTCGACCGAGGGGACTGGTCCCGTTATGTCTCCGAGCTGCCCTACGAGCCCACATGCTCGCGCCGACCCTGACCCGATGTGCACACAGAGGTCGCGCATGCGCCTGACCAGGCTGCTCGTGGTGGTGGGGTTGGCGCTGGCTGGATGCGGAGGTCCCGGCAAGCCGGTGATCGACCCGGGCGATGGCGGGCGGTACTCCGTCACCCTGGATCCGGCCGATTTCGTCGCGGACATCGACAACCCGTGGATGCCGTTCGCCCCCGGTCGCCGGTGGCTGTACCGGGTCGACGGGCGACACCGGATCGAGGTGGTGGTGACCGACCAGACCCGAACGATCCTGGGGATCACCGCGACCGTCGTCCGGGACACCGAGACGCAGGGGGATCAGCCGGTCGAGGACACCTTCGACTGGTACGCCCAGGACCGGGACGGCAACGTGTGGTACCTGGGTGAGGACACCAGGGAGTACGAGAACGGCCAGGTGGTGTCCACGGCCGGGAGCTGGGAGGCAGGCGTCGACGGGGCCCTGCCGGGAGTGATCATGCGGGCCCACCCGCGGGTCGGGGACGCCTACCGGCAGGAGTACTACCGCGGTCAGGCAGAGGACATGGCCAAGGTCCTCCGCACCGGAGCCTCCGAGCGGGTGCCGTTGCGGAGCTTCGAGGGGTTGTTGGTGACCCAGGAATGGTCCCCCTTGGAGCCCAAGGTGGTGGAGGAGAAGTACTACGCCAAGGGGCTCGGCCTGGTGCTGGAGCGGACGGTCCGGGGCGGCTCGGACCGGACCGAGCTGCTCAGCTACCAGGCCGCCCCCTCGCCCTGACGGCGTCAGCGTGAGCGCCTGGCCGGGGCCGAGCCGCCGAACACCTCGCTGGCGGTGGCCCTAGCGTGCCGGTCGAGCTTCAACGCCTCCGCGCTGGCCTCGGTCAGTCCCTTGGGCGTGAGCTGGACGGCGTTGAGCAACGCCTCCTTCTCCTGCTCGCCGCCGGAGTAGTTGGGCTCTGTGGCGATCCCGCCCACACCCTGGGCGTAGTACTTGAACTCGGTGCCGTCCTCCAGGATGGCCAGCGTGTTGGAGAAGCACTTGAAGGGGACGCACTTGCGCTCCCCCAACTTGGCCACCTCGGCGTGGATGGTCTCGCGGCCGGGGATGCTGGCCTGGATGTAACCGGGCATCCCCCGCTTCGGGTCGGCCATCATGGCGACGCCGGGGATGGCGCCGCGGACGCCGGCCAGCCAGGCGTCGGTGGCGTTCACGAACTGGCCGCCCTCGTAGCTCTCGGTGTAGGAGCCGAGGTACCAGATGTTGCCGTGCTTGTCCTGGGCGAAGTAGTCCAGCGCCTGCTCGGCGATCTGGCCGGCGTCGATGTCCTGGTCGAGGACCGCAACCGTCAGCACCCCGTCCACCCGCTTGACGACGTCGGTGACGGTGACGCGGCGGCGGTGGTGCAGCTCCCGGCGGCCGCGGAACAGGGTGCCGTCCTGCACCGACTGGTAGCCGGGCACCAGCGGCAGCCAAGGATTGGCGTCCCCGATCGGGTCGCCGAAGTCCTTGCGGTTGAACCTGCCCGGGTCGGCGTTGACCCGCCGCAGCGCCGTGGTGGGCGGGGCCGAGGTGGTCTGGGTGGCGGGCACCGAGGAGGTGGCCGCCTGGCCGGCGGCAGCCGAGGACGTCGAGGTGGACGAGGAGGTTCCACGGTCGCAGCCGGCGGCGGTGACCGCCAGGCAGATCGCGACCGCCGCGACGGTGACCGCCCGGCGCGGCCGTGGTTGCTCGAGCATCCACCCGACGATAACACCGGCCGGGCTACTCGTCGCGCAGCAATTCGGTGGGAGGCAGGCGGTTGAGCAGCGTGGTGGCCGCCGCCGAGGCGAGCAGCGACACGCCCAGGACGAGGGCGGCCAGGACCGCGATCTCGGCCGCCGGGACCAGGACCGGCGGGTGGAGCACGAACAGTGGGCGGAGCACGTTGACCAGGAAGTACGCCATGGCCAAGCCGACCAGCAGGCCGGTCACGCAGCCGAGCACGACCACCCCGCCCGCCTCCATCAGCAGCAGCGACCGGATCTCGCCGGCCCGCATTCCCTGGGCGCGCAGCGTGACGTACTCCCGCCGTCGCTGGAGGAGCAGCCCGAACACGAAGACCGTGATGGCGGTCGCGGCCATGGCGAGTGCATAAGCCGAGTCGAGGGTCAGCAGGCCGTGGATGTTGAGCGCGGCCAGGCTCGACTGGTCCTTGTCGAGCGCGGTCGCCCGCGTGTCGATCTGGAGGGCGTCGACCGATCCCGGGCCGTCGCGGAGGGCCGACACCGCCCGGGCCAGCGTGGCGGCGTCGGGATCAGTGGTCCGGGCCAGGAAGAAGCTCGCGTTGGTCGAGGGGATCAGGCGCACCTGTCGCTGGAGGTTGGCCAGCACGTCGGCGCCTTCTGGGAACCCGGGGAGGCGCTCGAACAGCCCGATGACCCGCATCTCGGACAGCTTCTGCTTCTCGGTCCCGCGGGCGAACAGAACCTTCACCTCGTCGTCGGGCTCGACCGCCAGGTAGTCAGCAAGCTCGGTGCTGAGGAAGACTCCGCCTGGTTCCTTGGACAGGGCGTCCATCGCGGCCGCCGCCGTCTGGTCGACGAAGTTGGCGTCGGCGAGCGCCGCGACACGACCGAAAGTGGCCGGATCGACCGCGGCCAGGTTGGCCGCGTCCTCGTTGAACTCGCTCTGCACCACGGCGTTCAGCGGACCGAACACCACCGGGGTCGCCGTCTGAACGCCAGGGACGTCGAGGGCTCGGACGTAGCCGGGCGGGTGCGCGACGGCGCTCTGGGGGCTCGGTGTCACCCGCACGTCGGACCCGACGACGAATCTCGCGTCGGCCGCCTTGGCCCGGTTGTAGGACGTGGTGAACGAGGCCACGCTGGTCCCGAGGGCGAAGATCAGCCCGACGACGATCACGCCCCCGGCGGCGGCCCAGGGGCGCCGGCGGAGGCCGCGGGTCAGGAGCCCGCGGAGCGGCCGGCCGAACCGGGGCGGGCCGGGCAGCGGCAGGTGCGAGAAGAGCCAGCCGACCGCCCGGGCCAGGAGCAGGACGCCCCCGATCCAGACGCCGATCGGGACGATCACCAGATGCAGCCGAAGCGACACCGCCCGTCCGTAGTAGACCGATCCGGCCACGCCCTCGAAGACGCCGGCCCGCACCGCAATCCCTTCGACGATGACGACGACCAGGAGCACCGCGAGGTCGAGCCGCAGACGCCGCCAGGCGGGCGGCCGCGACGACAGCTGGGCGCGTTCCTCGCTGATGTCCCGGTTGATGGCGCGGCGGCCGGCCGCATACAGCGCCCCGCCGGTTGCCAGGAACCCCCCGCCGGCGCCCAGCAGGGCCGAGACCAGCAGCCCGCTGGTGGGGGCACGAGCCAGGTCGTCGGCGGACAGAACGGCGACGGCGGACGCAATCCCCAGGCCGAGGCCAATCACCGAGCCGGCGGCGGCCAGGGCCAGGGTGCGCAGGGCGTGCATGCGGAGCAGGTGGCTGCGGTTGGCGCCGCGGATGCGCAGGACCGCCTGCTCGCGTCGGAGGGCGCTGGCCAGGACGCCGCCCGAGTAGGCCGCCAGGAGGGCGGCCATGAGGGCCCCGGGGAGGCCGAGGAACACGAACATGCGCTTGGCGACACGGGCGTCGTCTCTCGCAACCTGCAGGGTGTTGGAGATGTTGTCGACCAATACGTCCTGACCGGGCGCGACCTGGGTGACGGCGTCGGCGACCGCCTTGGTCTGGGCCAGCGCGGTCCCCGGGTCGACGTCGAGCCGCTCGCGCTCGACGTCGACGTCCACCTCCAGGATCGGCCTGCTCTTGACCAGCTCACCCCTGGTCGCCTCCGCATTCTGGAAGGCGGGCACGACCTTCTTGGCGAACAGCTCGGGTTCGATCACCAGCGTGTTCCGGACGTAGACGAACTGCTCGAGCTGCTGGCCCTGGCGGCTATAGAACAGGGACCTGGCCCGCAGCAGGTCGGTGATCCCGCTGATGCGGACCGCCAAGGGCGTGGTCCGGCCCGAGAGGTGGACGCGGACCACGTCGCCGGGTTTGGCCGACAGCGCCCTGGCCGCCTCCGCGCTGAGCAGTCCCTGGCCCGGCCGGTAGGACCCGCTGACGATCCGGATGGCGGCGTCGTGCTGGCGGTAGCGGTCGTCGAAGCCGAACAGACGTACCGGACCGGCCGCCTGCCTGGAGCCGGCGTGGAGGGCGCCGGGCGCGAGGTCGACGAAGGAGAGCTGGTCGGCGGTGGCGACGCCGGGGACCTCGGCGATCCTGCGGGCCAGCTCGCCCAGGCTCGCCGGGCCGGCCGTGTTGGCCGCAACCGGCGTGACGATCTCACGGCTGGAGAAGGACCCGTGGAGGCCGAGCGCGGCCGAGTCCACCCCCGACCCCGCCGCGGCGCGGTAGGCGACCGTCACCTTCGCCCTCGGGGGGACCGTGCCGAGGTTGAGGCCGAGCTTGGCCGCGCCCTGGGCCAGGGGGCTGTCGCCCCCCGGGTCGGGAAGGCGAGCCCCGTCGATCGTGGTGGAGCCGGGGACGTAGGTGAGGGGCGCCGCAGGCTCGTCCCGGATGACCACCTCGTTGGCCGGCTGGGCGCCGTCGTTGGCGAGGATGAGCTCGACCCGTGCGGTCTCGCCGGGCCGGAGCCGCCCGGCGGGAGTGATCCGTTCGGTCAGCCGGACCTCCTCGCCCAGCGGGTCGGTCAGGATCCGCTGCATGTCGAGGGGGAGCGGCGCGATGGCCCGCTGGGTCATCGAGGCCGAGGAGCCGTCGATGAAGAAGAGGACGGCCGAAAACAGGCCGACGCCGAGGGTGATGCCAATGAGGGTCGCCAGGCTCCGCCGCGGGTTGCGGACGAGGTCGCGCCAGACATACCTGGTGATCATGCGATCCGTCCGTCGCGCAGCCCGATGCGCCGGTCCATCCGGCCGGCCGCGTCCCGGTCGTGGGTGACCATGACCAGCGTCGCCTCGATCTCGCGTTGGGCCTCCAGCAGCAGGTCGAGGACGCCGGCGGCGTTGGTGGCGTCGAGCGCGCCGGTCGGCTCGTCGGCCAGGATGACCTGGGGCCGGTGCACGACCGCCCGGGCCACCGCCGCGCGCTGGCGCTGGCCGCCGGAGAGGTGGTCGGGAAGCCGGTCCGCCACGTCGGCCAAGCCCAGCCTGTCGAGTAGGGCAAGGGGCCGCTCCGCCGCGGCGGACGCTCCCGTCAGGGCGAGCTGGAGCGCGACGTTCTCGACGACGGTGAGGAACGGGAGCAGGTTGTCGGTCTGGTAGACGAAGCCGACGTGGGTGCGGCGGAAGCCGGAGCGGCGCCGCTCCGGCAGGGACGAGAGCTCCTCGCCGCCGATCCGCACCACGCCCGAGCTCGGCACGGCCAAGCCTCCGAGGACGCCGAGCAGCGTCGACTTCCCGCACCCACTGGGCCCGGTGACGGCCACGCCGGACCCCGCCTCGACCGTCAGGGACACGTTGTCGAGCGCGCGCACCGGGCCACCCGCCGCCCGGTACTCGACGACCAGCGAGTCGACCTGGATGGATGCATCCACGGTCACGCCGGCAGGATGTGGCGGTCGCCGAGGCGCAGCGCATGCTGGGCCTGGCGAGCGAGTTGCTCGTCGTGGGTCACGTACAGGACGGCCAGACCGCGGTCGCGGGAGGCGGCGAAGACGAGTTCGGTGACCTGTGCCGCGGTGGCGGAGTCCAGCTGCCCGACGACCTCGTCGGCCAGGAGCAGGTCCGGTTCGTTGGCGAGCGCCACCGCCACCGCTACCCGTTGCGCCTCTCCGCCGGACAGCTGCCGGGGGAGATGGTCCATGCGGTCGGCAAGCCCCAGCTCGGTCAGCAGCTCCCGGGCCCGGCCCGGCCGCCCGCGACGCGACCCAAAGCCTATGGCCAGCTCCACGTTCTCGACCGCGGTCAGGAACGGGATCAGGTTATCGGACTGGAGGACGACGCCGATCCGCTCGGCCCTGAGGTCGGCCCGCCCGGCCTCGTCGAGCGTGTCCGTCCGCAGCCCACCGATACGGATGTGTCCTGCGTCGGGATGCATCAGCCCCGCAATCAGCGCGATCAGGGTGGATTTCCCGCTGCCTGACCGGCCGATCAGGCTGGTGGTCTCGCCGGATCGGAGTTCAAGGTCGACCCCGTCGAGCACGTGGACCTGCTTCCGCCCGGCGCCGTAGGACTTCGACACCCCCTGGAGGCGGACGAATGGTTGGTCCGGGCTAACAGTCACGCGCACCTCCTCCAGCTACAACCGTCCTGCCGATTGGCCTGCCAACCACCGGACCGCCTACGTGCATGATGGTAGACGCCGAGGCGATCGGGGCGAGGGCACGTTTCTCTACGGCGGTTCTGGCCGTCAACCACGAGGCGGTCGCCTCTCGGATTCGCTGGAAAGGGAGGACGGGCGGGTTCGCAACCACAAGGGAGGCCCACCTCGCTCCTCCTCGCCCGCTACTCCCTCTAACCATTGTCCTGCCCGGCGGCCCCGAGGTCGATCCCGCGCGATCAGTGTGACCATCCTCGGCCATGCCCAGGAGATTGGGACGCCGACGCCTTCGACTGGTGCTGGGCGCCCAGCCGGGCATCGCGCTACGGGACGCACCACCACGTCACGCCGGTGCAGGACGGGGCAGGTGGCTGGCATGACCACTTGGGCACCCGACGCATCCGCTAGACACCCACGCTGGGCGGGCGTGAGGACCAGGTACCCACCAGTAGCTCGGCGAGCAGCGCAGCCGATATCACCAGCCGAGGGGAGCCCTGTCGGCGTCGGGTGAAAGCTTTCGGCCGTCGTTGACAAGCCCGGGTCGAGCACCACCTGCTCCCCTCGGCTCGATGGTTCATGCCTAGCTCTCCGGGAGGACATGCAGGAGGGCAGGATTCAGCAAGGACTGCTGACCGTGTCAGCAAGCTGTCAGCAGGGCCGCCTCGCGACACCCTGCGTGGCCCCGCGTCCCCTCAAGCCGTCGCTGCCGATGAGCTGCAACGATGTGGTGCAGAGCATGGTCCTGGAGAGCAGTGTTTGTAGGCCGCACTCGCTTCACACGGCAGAAGTCACAGGTTCGATCCCTGTCACGCCCACCAGCACAAACGCCTCCCGGCCTCAAGCTTCAGGGTCGTTTGCCAGAAGATTTGCCAGAAGATCCCGCGCCAGGTCGGCCTGACCCAGGGCGGCGCGGACCTCGGGGGCGACCAGGGCCTCGGGCGGCGTCGTGGCCAGGGTTCGGGCGACACCGCGGCCCAGCATGGTGTCCCCGGCAACGCGACGGTGACCGTCATCGCTCGCCCCGACCTTCCCGGGCCGGTGTGCCGTAGGCCCCGACCAAGGGGACGAACCGGGCCGGGACCAGGCGGGCCTCGACCACCAGCCGACCGGCCTGCCTGGAGAAGGCGGTGACGTCCTCCCGACCGCCTGGGCCGACCGGGTGCACCAGCCGCCCACCGTCGGCGAGCTGCTCGACCAG
>Ga0209481_10001072_pt1 | contig 11128 bp, 10 predicted proteins | sample SoiMetdeltSBSDD3_FD_187598 | JGI IMG/M metagenome (GOLD analysis project Ga0209481, IMG submission 187598) | Bulk soil microbial communities from a Populus tree surrounding site in Tennessee, USA - Soil MetaG P. deltoides SBSDD3 (SPAdes) (version 2) | ecosystem: Environmental > Terrestrial >...
CTTGGCGCAGGATGCGATTCCATGGCATGGTCCCTCGGACTAGGGCCGGTGATTTTCGCTCGGATCGGAGCGGCTGCGACGCTAGACGTCAGCTGATCACACGTCAGTAACCGAGGCGGCCAATTTTATGACCCCATAAGACCAACCGACGCTTCTGGGAGGGGCGAAGGATGACCAAGCGGACGACTTCCGCCGTCTGGGTCAAGGGCATCGCGGACATGCTTGCCGGCGAGGGCCTTGATGCGCGCGCTTTGCTCGTTGCGGCCGGAATTGATCCTGCCGCATTAGAGGTACCTGACGCGCGCCTGCCGACTGAGAAAATCAGCCACCTGTGGGAGCTCGCCGTAGAGCGATCAGGCAATCAAGCCATCGGGCTCGCGCAGCACAATGTGGTGAGACCTGCGAGCTTCGATGTGGTCGGCTATACGATGATGTCTTGCGCCAACCTGCGGAGCGCTTTCGAGCGCTTGATACGGTATCTGCTGATCCTCAGCGACGCGTTTACGATGACAATGGATGAAGAAGAAGCGGGATATCGGGTGACATTTGTGCTCCTCGGCGGTGATCGGCCAATACCGCGGCAGCGCATCGAGTTTATTCTTGTCACGCTGAACGGCTTCTGCCGATGGATCAGCGGGCGCAACGTCAATCCAATCGCGATAGAACTGCCGTATCCTGCACCGATTGATCCTCTCCCTTACCGGGCTGCTTTTTCCTGTCCGGTGTCGTTTGATGCCCTCCGCAATAGCTTGCTTTTTGCTAAGGCAGATATGAGAGCGGCCCTTCCGACATCGAATCCCTTGCTCGCGGAGTTGCACGAACGCTTTGCCGGCGAATATCTGCAACATTTCGATCACGCCCAGATAAGCTACCGGGCGCGCGAGATGATCATCCGACGTTTGCCCGACGGCGAGCCAAAACGCGATGAGATCGCAGGCGAACTCTGCATGAGTGAACGCACGCTGCAGCGGCGTCTCGAAGAGGAAGGGACATCTTTCATCCAGCTCATGGATGATACGCGCCGCGAACTAGCCGAGCAGTACCTCGGCCGACTCCACCTCTCGCTCGCGCAAGCGGCCTATCTGCTCGGTTTCGCCGACCAGAGTAGTTTTTTTCGCGCCTGCAGACGCTGGTTCGATCTCTCGCCTGGGCAATATCGCAGTCAGCTCCATCGTCACTCGGCAGCGCGACCCCGGACTGGGCCATCTCATCGCCATTCGAAGGCTCAAGAAAAACTATCGTAGCGGTAAATAAATGATTGACGTCCGCTTTGGGTCGTTAGCGGACATCCCTGATTTTCGAACAACGTCCGCTTTATCCCCCGAAACGGACGTCAGGGGTCACGATTGGAATATCCGCTTTGGATTGCAATACCCCTAAAAGCAGACTTCGTTTAGCGATCGACGACTCTGGGATCCAGTTCGCGCGGCAACATGGAGCCAACTAATTCGCGATCCGCTCCAGGGCGTCTTTCGCTCTGGCATGCGGCGGTTGGCGGTTCCAGCCGCCGATGCGCAACGCCTCCCGATGCGCCGCACGGCGCAAACCGTCGGCCAGGGCCGGATCGTCTACGCATTTCGGCGCCACGATGCCTCCGATGCACAAGGCGGCAAGCGCAAGTGCGCGCTCACGGCGTTGCGGCGCATCCAAATCGTCTAAGAAAATGTCGATCAGTTTTTCCAATACCTCGCGATACGCGCCCTTCACTGCATCGCTGCCGCGCATGACATCCGATGGCAGCGCGATCAAGGGGCAACACGTCTCGCGGTCGTCGAAATGGTCTCGGGAAAAGTAGGCGTCCACGATGCGTTGGCTGCGCGGCTTGCGTGCCATCCTTTCGGACGTCTTGGGTTGCCAGGGCTTGGGCGCGTCGGCGCAAAGGAATCGGCGGACACCCTCGGCGTAAAGCTCGTCCTTGTCCCTGAAGTGCCGGTAGAAGCCCCCTCGCGTGAGACCGGCATTCTCCATCACTTCATCGATCGAGACCTCGGAGAATCCCCTTTTGTTGAACAGGCGTCTCGCGCTTTCGAGGATTTTATCGCGGGTATCGCGCTTGTGTTTCAGCGAATAGGGCATGGCTGTCTCCTCGCCAAGGTAACGATCGTACCGCCAAAAGATGATCTTGAACATCTTTTGAGAGAGGTTGAAACTTCATTATCCGATGGTGCGGACTTCGGACTTGCAGCCCGAGAAGCATGCTCGATTTCATCGGCTTGATCATCACGACGGCGTTGATGGTGTTGGTCGTCAACACCCTGACCATCTTCATTGACGCCTCGCGTGCCGCCAAGGTTACACTGGCCGCCATCATTGGTGTCTGGATCGGCCTTGCTGCTGCAGTGGCGCAGGCGGGATGGCTCTCGATCGCGCGACCAATCCCAGTCGTCGGCCTCTTTGTGGCCGTGCCTCTTCTCGCCGCTGCACTCGCGGCCACATGGCCGGCGGCTCGCGAGGCGATGCTGAGCATTCCGATGCCGGTGATGGTCGCGCTCAACGTCGTGCGCGTGTTCGCCGTGCTTTTTCTAATGCTGGCAGCGGAAGGGCGGCTCAGCGGACCGTTCCCGCACAGCGCGGCGTGGGGCGACATTATTACGGGCATAGCCGCGGTGCCAGTGCTGTGGCTGCTGAAGGACAACGGCGTGCGACACACAACGGCAATCGGCGCCTGGAATCTACTCGGCGCTGCCGATCTCGTGCTGGCTATTGCCTTTGGTATCACGTCGGCGGAGGGCTCGCCTTTGCAGATCTTCTCCGGTCCTGGCTCGGAAGCGATGCAACGCGCGCCATGGTCGTTCGTTCCGACCGTGCTGGTTCCAATCTGGCTCATCCTGCACGCGATCATTGCCGTGCAGCTGCGCCGCGCCAAACTGGGCCGAGCCGCGATGGCGGTTGCCTGACGTGATGGGTCGACCGTGCATCGCGACTTCCGATGTCAGCTTTCGTTCATCGCAGACGCCACGGTAGGGGCATGACTGCGCCGCATGAAAGCCCCACGGATAGCGCAAGCAGCTGTTGGCGCCAGCGACACCTGACCTGAATTGCGAACCCTGGAGATAAAAATGGCCACGCAGATTTTCGTGAACCTGCCAGTCAAGGATCTCGATCGATCCAAGGCTTTTTTTGCGAAGCTTGGCTATGCCTTCAATCCGAAGTTCACCGATGCAACGGCGGCCTGTATGGTGATCTCTGACGACATTTACGCGATGCTCCTGACGGAACCGAAATTTAGGGAGTTCACCAGCAAGCCGATCGCTAACGCCAAGGAGGCGACGGAGGTGCTTGTCTGCCTGTCGCAAGAGAGCAAGGCCAAGGTCGATGAAATTGTTGATGCGGCCGTGCGCGCGGGCGCGATCGAAGCCCGGCCGGCGATGGATTACGGATTTATGTTTGGAAGGAGCTTTCACGATCTCGACGGCCATATCTGGGAGATCATCTGGATGGACCCCAAGGCTGCTAAGGAAGGCTAAGCGTCGGAAACAGGCGCGCAGCGAGCTGCTGCTCGCGCAGATGACTCCAAGCTATGAATGCGATTTCTGACTAGGCGAGACCAGCCGATGAGTTCTGCAAGTCTTCAGGTTCCAAAGTCGCTCAAGGAAATAGCCAGACCGGAAAAGTGCGCCCTTGTGGTTTACGACATGCAGGCGGGCATTCTTTCCCAGTTGCCACATGGCCCCAAGATTCTCGACAAGGTCCTGGAAGTCCTGGAGCTTGCAAGAGGTCACGGCTTCCGCGTCGTTTTCTTGAGACATATGTCGCTACCAACGAAGCTCGCGGGCGTGTTTCAACTACGGCAGGCCATGGCCTGGCAGCGCGTCGACAGTCCCGAGGCCGTCAAACCCTGGTTTCTCCGAGGCAGCGCCGGTTTTGAGCTTGCGCCCGAGCTCGGGGTCAGAATGGACGAGGCGATTTTCGACAAGATCTCGATGTCGGCTTTCGAAGGTACACCTTTAAGCATGGCACTGCGCGACTGTGGCTTGATTTCCTTCATGATCTGCGGGATTGCCACCGAGATCGGAATAGACCCCACGGTACGCCACGGTGTCGACCTCGGCTTCATACCGATCCTCATCGAGGACGCCTGCGGTCACGGTCACAAAGATGCCGCCCAACGTTCCATCGAGAACATCCGCTACATGGGCGACGCGATTCTGACCAACGTCGCCGAATTGCGACAGACTCTGGGCTCGAAAGATTGATCGCCCGTCAGGGCTGGAGATACCCGATGACCCCGCGCGCTGCGTTTGGACTCAGCACTCTGATGAGCTTGCTGAGCGCCATCGTTCTCGCGGCGCTCTTTGCACGGCCGTCCCTCCGAAACATCAACACGGAGCAAGCCTTGATTTGGCTAGTGGCGCCCCACATGGTGCGCTTTATCGGATTAAGTTTTTTGGTGCCGGGGTTGTTTCCGGATCGCTGCCAAAAGCGTGGGCAATACCGGCCGCTTATGGCGACTTTGTTGCTGGAATCCTTGCGATCATTGCCACGGCGGGACTCGCGCGCACCGCCAATTGGGCAATCGCAACGGTGTGGATGTTCAATGTTTGGGGTCTCGCCGATCTGTTGTTCGCATTCTACAAAGGTGCACGCATCAATTTGGAACCCGGCGCTCTGGGCGCTGGGTTCTACATCGTGACAGCACTCGTACCGGCTCTATTGGTGTCACATGCTCTCATATTCGAGCTGCTGATTAGAAGTAACTGAGAACGACCGTAAGAACTTTCAGGATTGACGGAAACCATCGATACAGAAAGCAATCTCAGCTAAGGGCAAAAGCCGCTTGCGTCCCTCATTCTTGACTTCGTTGGCGCGTTGCCTTTTCTTCTGGACTTGACCACCCATCGCCAAAGTCTCTAGCGCTCAACGCCGTGCCCGGCCTGAATCCACGCATCGATCCCACCCAGAAGTGGTCGGATTTTTCTAAATCCTGCGCGTTTGAGGTGCTTGGCAGCGTTGGCGGCCGATTCTTCATTCGGACATGCGCAGTACACAACAATCTCTGCCTCGCGTGGGTATTTCATTACAAGGGGGTCAATGTCCGCCGGGTGCGCCGAGACCGCACCCACAATGATGCCATCGTTCTCACGAATCTCCTTCGGCCTGACGTCAAGAATGAGAAGAGTCTGGCCGTCGTCGATTAATTTGCGGAGTTCGGCAACGGTAATACGATCCATGCGTAGCTGACGAATAAATAATCGTCGCTGCAACCATTTTATAAATACGTACAGTCCAATCGCAGCGAGGACGGCGGCGACACCAAACTTTCCGTAATCTACGAGCGTGGAGAGGAAGCTTGTGATTGCATCTTGGAATATCACGCCCAGTGCAACAAAAACGCTGACGAAAATCATTCCTCCGATAAGGTCAAGCAACAGAAAGGTGAACACGGACATCTTGGTGACGCCGGCCATTGCCACCGATATAAGCGAAAGCCCCGGAATAAATTTCGCCAGAACAAGCGACCAGGGACCCACCCTTGCGAACACCTCCTGAGTTCGCCGAACACAGAAATCCGGCGAAAAGGAAACCCTGCAAAGGAGTCCAAGGAAGCGCCGCCCGTATTTCCGACCACACCAATACTGAAAGAGATCGGCAATTGCGATTCCGCCAATGCCCGCAATGACAATTCCAATGACCTGAAGATGGCTTTGGGCCAGAGCTGCCGCTACCAGTAGAATCGGAATAATGGGGAGAGGCAGTCCACTTTGAGCCAAAAGAGCATTGAGAAATACAACCAACAGACCATGCTGCTCAACAAGGGCGATGACGTGTTGCATCGTTTTGACTAGGTCGTCGCGATTAAGCCGATCGCTGATTTAGTCATCATCAATGTCGCTGGCACTAGGATCTTCATTTAACCAGCATTACCGCTAGGTCAACATTCATGGTCACGAACGGAATGTCCGCTTGCACTCAAAAGTGGACATCACTGTGCTCATTCGATTGGGTCATCGGCCTTTAATTTCCGCGATGAGTCTTCCCCACCTTGTTTCCGAGTCGAGCGTGATCTGCTTACTTCTTGCTACCTTTTCGACGCACTCGGGGCACGCAAACTCCAAAATCAGCGGGGCCAGGCGGTCTGCTGGAGGTGAAATAATAATTCCCATGTGCCGATCGCAGCTTTTGCAAGTCATGTTGAGCGGTAGGGACATCGACGCATCTCCAATCTTTGCCCCTGCGCAAAATCGGTCTTCCTGCTAACTTTGACGCATTCTCCAGTCATTTGCTTTTCTTGCCTCTTTGGCGCATGCGTTCCGCGATAACAAAGAGCGACGGAATGATGAAAATCCCAATCAGTGAAGCAGCAATCATGCCGCCAAACACGGGTGTGCCTACCGCGCGACGGGTCACCGCGCCAGCGCCCTCGGCAATAACAAGGGGAAACAGTCCGAAGATGAACGCGAAGCTTGTCATCATCACTGGGCGAAACCTTAAGCCCGCTGCTTCGATGGCGGCGGCCGGAATGTCTTTCCCGAGACTGCGCTGCTCCACGGCAAAGGCAACAATGAGAATGCCGTTTTTTGCCGCGAGGGCGATGAGCACGACGAGTCCGATCTGCGCGTAGACATCGAAGCTTAGTCGCGCCACTAAGATTGCAACGATGGCGCCGAGTATTGCGACGCTGACCGACAAAAGGGCGGACAGCGGAATATTCCAGCTCTCGTAAAGTGCAACGAGAAACAGATACGCAAACAGAACGGCGAGACCCAGCACGATCCCGGTGCGCCCGCCCGCCGCTTTTTCCTGTAGCGCAGTTCCGGTCCACTCGAAGCTGTAGCCTGCTGGCAGAGTGGTCTCGGAAATGCGCTCCATGGCGGCGAGCGCCTGGCCCGAGCTGAAGCCAGGCTTCGGTGCGCCGTTCACAATTGCGCCGCGGAAGCCGTTGTAGCGCACGACTGTCTGCGGCCCTTGGACGAGCTTCGCCTCGGCCAGGGCCCGGATTGGGACCATGCCGCCTTGCGCATTGCGCACATAGATCTGGTAGATGTCGTCGGTATTGTTGCGAAATGGCGTCTCGGCCTGGACGTTGACCTGCCACGTTCGACCAAACACATTGAAGTCGTTGATGTAATAAGTGCCTAGGGTCGCTTGCAAAGCATTGAAGATGTCGCTGATCTTGACCCCAAGCACCTGGGCTTTATCGCGGTCGATGTCGAGATAAATCTGCGGCGTGTCGGCGGCATAGGTGCTGTAGACGCCTGCGAGCTCGGGCCGCGCGTTAGCCGCCACGATGAGCCCGCGCAATGCGGCCGCGACATCGGACGGCGATTGCCCCTGTAGCGCCTCCAGTGCGTATTGGAAGCCGCCTGTGTTGCCGAGGCCGAGAATAGGCGGGAGGTTGAATGGGAATCCGATGGCCCCCTGGATGGCGGCCATCTGGGGGCGCAAGCGGGCAATGATCGCGCCGACTCCTTGTGCGGGATCGGTGCGCGTCTCGTAAGGCTTAAGCCGAATAACGAAGAAGGCCTGGTTGGACGACGGGACATAGTCGATGAAATTCAGTCCGACCACAGAAAGCACACCTTCGACGCCCGGGATCGGCCTGACGATGTCCTCGACTTGTTTGACGACGTCCTCGGTGCGATTGAGGGAGACGCCTTCAGGAAGACGCAGAGCGGCAAAAATCGCGCCCTGATCCTCGTCCGGCAAGAAGCTCTTCGGCGTCTTGCCGAATAGCCACGCCGACGCGGCGAGCGTCGCGGCGACGACCACGACCCCAACAATCGACACGCGCACCAGGCGGGCCACCACCGCCACGTAACCGTCGCGCGCACGGTCGATGGCACGCAAGACGTATCGCATCGGACCGATGCTCCTGTGGCCAGGTTTGAGAAGCACGGCACAAAGTGCCGGGCTCAACGTCAGTGCCATGACCGCCGAGATCAGCATGGATACCGATACGGCCACAGCGAACTGGCGGAACAGCTGCCCACTGATGCCGGGGATGAAGGCGACCGGGACGAACACCGACAGCAAGACGAATGTGATGGCCAGGATTGGGCCGGTAATTTCCGCCATTGCCTTCTTGCATGCTGCGTCAACAGACAGCTCGGGGTTCTCCTCCATTACCCGCTCGACGTTCTCGACGACCACGATGGCATCATCAACCACGATGCCGATGGCAAGGACGAGGGCCAGCAAAGAGACAGTATTCGCGCTGTAGCCAATCACCAACATGACCGCGAAGGTGCCGATAATCGACACCGGCACGGCAACCAGCGGGATCAGGGTCGTTCGCCACCTGCCGAGGAATAAGAACACCACCACGCCCACAAGAATGACTGCAATGCCGAGCGTGTGAATGACCTCATTGATCGTGGCCGTGACGAAAACGGTGGAGTCGAAAAACACGGTATATGCAAGGTCGGTAGGGAAGCGCTTCTCCAGCCCGCTCATTGTCTCGCGAACTTGGCGGGCCACCTCGATCGCATTAGATCCTGGGGTCTGATAGATGCCGATCGCAGCCGCCGGCGCGCCGTTAAAGCGGCTAAAGCGGTCTTGGGATCGTGCGCTCAATTCGACACGGGCAACGTCCTTGACGCGAATAACCGAACCGTCGGGATTGGCGCGCAAGACAATGGCCGCGAATTCTTCGGGTCGGGTCAGCCGGCCGGTGGTCTTGATATTGATTTGAACCTGCTGCTCGCTCGTGATCGGCGCCGCGCCCACCCGACCGAGCGCCGCTTGAACATTCTGGCTCTGCACCGATGTGATCACGTCACTCGGGGTCAGGTTGAGCTCGGTTAGCCGATCAGGGTCGAGCCAGATCCGCAGGGAATAGTCTAGCGGACCGAACAGCGTTGCCTGACCGACCCCTTTGATCCGCGCTATTGGATCGATGAGGTTGATCGTCGCGTAGTTGCTCAAGTAGACGGCGTCGTAGGTCTTGTTCGGAGAATAAAGGCTGATCACCTGAAGAAGGGCAGCGGATTTTTTCCGAATGGTCAGGCCGGCGCGCGACACCTCCTGAGGCAGCTGCGGCACCGCGAGGCTCGCGCGGTTCTGCACGTTGACAGTGTTAATGTCCGGATCGGTGCCCAACGCAAACGTCACAGTGAGGATGTAGCTGCCGTCGGCCCCGCTGGCAGACTGATAATAGAGGGCATTGTCGATGCCGTTGATCTGCTGTTCGATGGGTTGGGCGACCGTCGTTTCGACCACTTCGGCATCGGCACCCGGATAGGTCGCGTTGAGCGTTACCTGAGGCGGCACGATATCGGGAAATTGCGCGATTGGGATCGTCGTGATGGCAATGATGCCAGCGAGCGTAATGACGATGGCGACGACGAAAGCGAGCCGCGGTCGTTCGATGAAAATACCGGAGAACATTCGCCTAGGTCCCAGGCAGGACGTTCGCCGTTACAACCTGGCCGGCGCGCACCTTTTGGATCCCCTCGACGATGACTAGCTCGCCCGCTTTGAGGCCGTCGGTGACAACAACATTGCGTCCCTGCTCGACTCCGAGAGTTACGCGACGTTGCTCGACCTTCTTCTCTGCATCGACGACCAGAACATATCGGCCGGCCTGATCGAGCAGGACGGCGGCTTGGGGAACTGTCAGCGCCAATCGCGGCGCACCCCGTTCAACGGTTACGCCGACGACTCCACCGGCAGTCAAAAGACCATCCGGGTTTGGCACCCGCGCCCGTACCGCGACGGTATCGGTTGTGGGCTCGACCTGAACGTCAAGGAAGTTGGTGAGACCAGGATGCGGATAAGAACTGCCATCGGGCAGCTTGATGTGAATAGTGAGATGCGTGTTGCTGGGTGACTCGGCCACCCTGCGCCGGTACTCGAGCACATTGCGTTGACTGACCTGAAAGATGACGTAGATGGGGTCCTGGCTGACGATCGTTGCGAGCTTCCCGGACGACGGTTGGACCAGATTACCTATGGTGAAAGTGGCGAGTCCGATCCGGCCATCAATCGGTGAGCGGATCTCGGTATAACCGAGATTGATTTCAGCCTGCTCGAGCTCCGCCTGGGCTTCCATTACGCTCGCCTGGGCCGCCTCTTCGTCCGCGGCGCGCTGGTCGACCGTGGCTTGCGGGATGTTGTTTGTACGCAGGAGCTCCTTCCCGCGCTCCAGCTGCAGCTTTGCGTTGACCTCGGTCGCCTTGGCCTTGGCGAGAGCAGCGCGCGCCTGCTCGACGGCTGCCTTGTAAGTTGCCTGTTCGATCCGAAAGAGCAGCTCCCCCTTCTTAACCTGCTGCCCTTCCGTGAAGGTGCGCTCCTCGATGAACCCTGGCACCCGCGCGACAAGGTCGACCTTTTCGATCGCTGTCACGCGTCCGATAAAGCCGCCCGTCTCCGTCACCTGACGCGACACGACTGGGGTCACCGAAACGGCCGGTGGCGGTGCCATGTTTTGTGCAGCGACAACGCCATGCGACGCTGTGAAGATCAGTGCACAAACGATGCCTTTCCAAGCGAGGGCACTCCCGTGATCACGCATGACGTTCTCCCGAAAATACCATTGATCTGGGGCCGAACGTTGCTCACGAACAACCGCTTTTACTCATGGGCCACGCCAACCCCCGAACAATAACGGTAAGCAACGTAGGTAGGAAAGTCAGGCAAAGACCCTCTTTTTATCAGCTAGTCTAGTGTTGCGCCGTCGATAGGTATCTTCGTTTTGGTCTAGCAAGCGCACGAGTTAATGCAGTGCTTCGATGGCCAGCGCTATGCCCTGACCGCCGCCGATACAAAGCGTGACAAGGCCGCGCGTTAGACCGTCGCGGCGCATCGAGTGGATCAGTTTAGTCGTGAGCACTGCCCCGGTCGCGCCAATCGGATGGCCATGGGCCACCGCGCCGCCTTCGACGTTGACGACCTCTTCAGGGAGCCCAAGCTCGCGAGCAACAACGATGGCGACGGCTGCGAAGGCTTCATTGATCTCAGCGCGCTCAACGGAGCGAATGTCCCAGCCGGCGCGCTGCAGGGCCTGCTTGACCGCGGGCACGGGTCCCAATCCGAACATGCCCGGTTCGACCGCAGCGATGCCGTAGGAGACCAGGCGTGCTGTTGGAGCGAGACCACGCTTGTCGGCCCACGCGTGGTCGGCGAGCACCATGGCCGCAGCGGCGTCGTTCAGTCCAGGCGCATTGCCGGCGGTGATTGTGCCGTTCGG
>Ga0209481_10001089_pt1 | contig 11025 bp, 10 predicted proteins | sample SoiMetdeltSBSDD3_FD_187598 | JGI IMG/M metagenome (GOLD analysis project Ga0209481, IMG submission 187598) | Bulk soil microbial communities from a Populus tree surrounding site in Tennessee, USA - Soil MetaG P. deltoides SBSDD3 (SPAdes) (version 2) | ecosystem: Environmental > Terrestrial >...
TAGATTTTACTAAGTTCTTGATTTTTAAGGGTTTTCTATTTTTACCGTAAAAATAGGATAAATTTCTACTCCTTCAAAATCAACAGGTTATGAATTTGACCCCCTGTGATCGCTTACCCTTTTTTTGCTACAGTGCCTTTCTTTCTCTCACAACACACCACGTTCGAATTTCATTGAGGAGCGCCAAGCTATGCGCTACATAAGCCGCCTTATCAGATCCTGAGGGCCTCATGGCATGGCGAGCAACGCCAGGGAAGCGGACATGAGACCGTTTTGTTGCTCTGGTTCTCCTTTCGTCTCGTGACGATCAACCTTGCTTGTCCTCACTGTGAGATGGGTAAGATGAACGGTGCACCGTTGAGGTCAAGAAGCGCACTGCATTGCCCCCTCGGAAGCAGCCACTCGAAGCCACCTCTATGAAACGCTGCATGCAAATGGGTAGAGCAGGAGCCATCCATGGTGACCTCCCATTAAGGACGGAGACGATAGCCGATTGAATGAAAACGTACATTCGGTAGATAACTGCCGCCCTCAGTTGACTGAAGAACTCGGGCTCATTTCTGCAGATGTGAGCGCATCGACCCATGACTTCCACGTAGTATGCCACCTCGGTTTCGCTACACAGCACCAGGTCCCAGGCAGGGCTCTGGATCGCTGCCGATCCCCAGTCTGCAATCCTGATATTGCCAGAGCTGTCTCGCAAAAGATTGCCAAAATGGAAGTCGCCATGCACGAGCGTCCAACACGCATCCATTTGCAGAGGCTTCAACATCAAGGCAAGGTGCACACCGATTCGCTTGATTTCTGTGATCATTGGCGCTTCGAGTGGCAGGCCGAGTAGAGTTTTGCAGAGGGTAAGCAGCGAGCAGGTCGCCGGCACCGACTCACTAAGCGCTACTGGATCGATATGGACGGGGCGGACACCACACGTCTCCAGCTCCGAACGCCGGTCAAGGAAACGGGCGTGGATGATCGCCAGCAACCGCAGTGCTTCCTGAAACGAGGAGAGTAGTAGAGCGCTAGCGGCAGGCGCCGGTTTGGAAGACGGGAGAGGCTCATCAGGCGCAATCCAAACTAATGGTCCAAGAGCGAAATCTTCCATAACAAGGAGCCATTCGGTGGTAAGGTCAGCTCCGACGCGACCTCCCCCGAATACCCTCGGGGTCGCCCCACTCACTTGTGTAGAGAGAAGGCGGTGAATTGCGTATTCATGGGCCTTCACTGTTTTTACCACAAATGATCGCGGTGAGCCGTTGGGTTGGTTGAAGCGGAGTCGGAACAGGCGCATGCAATCACACAACTCTGGAATCGGCTCCAGCACAGGGTTTTCCATCTTGACGAGCGTAGAAGCTGGGGAAAGGAGCTCTAGTAGGCGATCAAGGATTAAGGACTGTCTAGCGCTCAGCTGATTCGAGAAACTGGATCGCGTCACACAGAGCTTCCTCCTGGAAATGATTCTGCAGCACCCCTGCCAACTCGTTATCCTTAAAAATGTCCCAGCAGAGATGACAAATGCTCGAGTAACTCGGCTTCAAGCGGTCACCATATCCTAGCTTCTCGACAAGAGGGATCAGATTGCCGGTTCCGGCATGAATGACTTCTCGAATGGTGCGGTCAGTCTTCATCTTGAAAACCGCCTCGGCAAGAGTGTCGTGGTTGACATTACCGGAAGCGAGCGATTCGGTCATATCCGCTCCCGCACAACAGGGATAGACGTTCCCATTGGGTGCGATCGTAAGAGTTAAAAGATCCTCACAGCATCCCTGCACTCCCTTGCCTATGTAAATGTCCTCCATGGGAATCTCTGTCGCGCCACGGCCAACAGGATGGACTCGTCCGTTGGCGATGATGACATGCATCAGCTCCTCGTCCTTAAAGCTGGCAAGAAGGGAGTCGATGTGATGACTCCGGCTGGACAACGTCCGCAAGAGTACATTAATTCCGGTACGACGGGTTGCCAGGAGGAGGGTACGGACCCGGTCTAACGAAATAAAGGGCAGGTGCCAGTAATCTATGGAGACTTCCAAATAGTTGACCCCGGCCTCGGCGAGTTCAGCGCATCGGTGCTCAGCGATCGGACGGTTTATAGCCCAGAAGCCGTTTGTGGTGGCGCCTATATTGGCGAAGCCCCGGCTCTTCGCGTGCCGGAAGATGGTCAGTACTTCGTCGTAGTTGATAAAGGATTCTCCGCCAGAAACATGGACGCGGTTTCCCAGATCCGGCAGTTCCGCTGCCTCCTCGATGACGCGCAGGACGACCTGTAGCGAAAGGCGTCCGTCCCCGCGGAGGTCTGAGCCCCGCGGACCGGCAGCCTGGTAGCACATCGCACAGCGGGCATTGCACCGATCAGTCGTCTCGATAACCAATGCTTTGAAGCGGAGTTTCTTCACCACAACTCAATCCTTTCGATTCTTCACCGTTTCCAGCTGAACCAGTTTCGGTCCAGCCGTTTCCAACTCTGGCCCGATAGTTTGCTCAGTATGGAACACGGCTTCTGCCAGTCTTGGGTCCGTTAGGGCGTGGTGATGGAAATGGCAAGAATCCACGTAACCTGGATAAAGGAGACCACCATCTTTCGATGCTTTCAGCGCCCGATACAGGTAGTAGGGGCCATCCGCTCGAAGCTTAGCCAGAGCCCGATTTTCGATGGTGCGTTGAATAATGACTTCGACTGTTTCACTACGTAGTGAACCAAGCCGCAGCGCCTGGAGCCCGAGCCCCCGAGAGCAGGGGTAAACATCACCCCCTGGAGCAATAAGGAAAGAAAACAGCTCGGCACAACGGCGCCGGAGCGGTGGCTCCTCAAGTAGGAAGCTCCCGCAGGGATCGGGCGGCCGGGTCCCATCCGTGAGGGAAGACAGCGGCACTACTTGCAGGATTGAGGTATCGCAATTAATACTTTCGAGCGTCAGTAGGTCGCGTGGAAACGGGGTATCCGGCCCAATGGCGCAGTGGATGGAAAAACCGAGCCCTAACTTCCGCGCTGCCGCTACTAATAGTTCAATACTTTCCAGACCTATAAGGTCTATAATTTGGCGAGTGGTGTATATGAGGATGGCGTGGATCCTGCCGACAAAACCATGAAGCATCTTGAAAACGCTTTCCTCGGTCTCCACCCACGCGGCTGTGGTCCAGACCTCAGCGATCAGCTGGTTTCGCTGGGAGCAGGTCAGGAGGCGATCCAGATCGTTCGGTCGCAGAAATGGCTCGCCACCGCACACTCCAAGCGACACAGGAGAGGGGAAGCGCGCCGGTTTTTTGCCTTGATGACTCCGAAAGTATTCTCCCAACTGATCTAAGTATCGACACGCTTCTTCAAGGCCCATTTCCCAGTCAGCGGCAAAACCTTGCTCCTGGTCAGCATCACGCCTGAGGTAGAGGCGGACGCCGTCAAAATAGGCACTTGTCTGAGGGAGAAGAGGCATAACCGTAAATTAATTAATTTGGCTTTGTGATTTAGATACGATTATCTCACTTTACGCCTGCTGTGCTACTGCTGTGCTAACAGGAGGGCCACGACTATGGCGTAAAGTAGGGTATTGGTTCCTGCTGCAGCTCCGCCTGGGGACGTGCCTTGTGAGAGCTGGGTCAGTCCCGTTGCCAGTTGCTCCAACTGGTCGGCAGTGAGCGATGCCAGTCTGGCGAGTTCCGCTGCCGAGATCCGGATCCCCGCATCACAAACCGCCTTGACCGCATCTGCAACAAACGCCTGCCGGAAGTTCGCATCCGTGACCATCTTCCTTAGCACTTCGATTTGCGCTGACGTAAGTGGAACGCCGGGAGGAGCAATGGGGGGAGCTGGCATTTGGGACCTCCTCGTTCAAGAGAAAATCTGCTCCGAAGACTTAAAGACTAGACTAAATGCCTGGGAAGGCTCCTGTCAAGCGAAATCTAATACTAATTCCCATCTAATCCCACGTTCAAGGGGACTAAGTGAACATGGGGTAATTTCCTGCGAAGAGTGCTATATCCCAGCCCACAGGCAAGGAAGGAGATATCAATTGGAGGAGGATTTTGGCAAAAAGTCAGGGCTGGGTTGGTCACCAGAGACTCTGCATGGCGTTGTGAGCATGATGACTGCAACATTGCTGTCTTTAAAAGGACACTGTTGTCCATCCCTCACTCCAATCGAGAAAAAATCACCTGGGGTCTATACAGAATACGTGTCAGAACCGGTCATAAGCAATGCTAGGGTTAAATAGAACACGTAAAAACAACAGGTTGGAAATGCTCAATTTTAGGCGAGAAAACTCTGTATCGCGATGGATAAACAAATAGGTGTCCGAAAAAGGACTTGCCGAAGGATAATATAGTGCCATTGATTTTGAATGACTTATAGATGCAAAAAATCCGTCCGAAAATGTTCAGATTTCTGGACAAGTGGCGCTATGACCGGATTTTACATGCATTCTGTATAAACCCCCACCTCTGCGGACGCAAAAATCGCATAGTTCAACCTGACTTCTTGAACGTGAGCTTTAGGGAGATTCACAGCCGGCTTCGATCATGGTGTCGGCCACTCCCTTCTGCTTCTGTACGACGCAAAAGTACCTAACGGTCAAAAGAGTAAGGAGTTCAAGGGCTTAAGCCGTTATCCCTCCAACACCTCTATAAGGGCATTTTAAACCTTAGTCAAACTGCAACATTTGTGCAACCATTTGATTTTTCTTCTTTTTCTTGCAAGCTATTGAAAGGAAACGGGTTTATAAGCGATTTAAATTCAACAGCTTGCGGCGACAAAAATTGTCAAAATACTTGGCACAAACCTTCATGTCTCATGGCAATGAAATGATATGCCAATAAGTGATGTTGTCGGGTTATGCTGAGTGGCCGAAGGTGGCCGACGCCATGATCGAGGCCACAAACTGCCTCTGATAACAGAGCTTTTCTGTCCTTATACTCCTGTGAGTAGCATCCCATACAGATTTTCACGCTAAGGGTCGTGAGACCCGAAAACGAACGATTCTGGACGGAGCTCTTGAACCTCGAATACAGTGATTTTATAGGCGAAAAGCATTCCAAAACGCGTGTCAGTATCAACGTTCTACAACACCCCTTCTGTGAGCTCTTGGAACAAAGAGTAATAGAAATGTATTCGAGATACCTGGAGGAAAACTCTCAAAAAATCAGAGGCATACGGGAGAGCACGGTGCTTAGCGTGAGTTTCTGGTCCAATGCTACTCACAGGCGAAGGCCCACAGGACGCGATCACATGGGCACAGACACATGATAGAGTGGGCTGTACGAGTCGTTACCTTCTTGCACATCTGCGTAGGATGCTGCTGATGAAACAACAGGTCTGGTCAATACGTGCCAGATAATCAACCTTGCGACCTCAGGTCGCAACGATAAATTGAGCGTCGAGAAAGAACCCTTTATCCGGAAAATCACTCCTTGGTTGCAACTCTCTCCAATGCTTCTATCAGCCCAGGGATGAGGTGAGCCCCTTCTAGCACCTGGATGCAGGCGCCTTTGAAGTCATTGCCAATGGCTTCACACCGGCCTCCCAACTGAGAGGCAAGGAAGGCTTCGGCCACAGCGGCGAACGACAGATTGTTTTCGGGGCGGGCAAAGCCGTGACCTTCATCGGGGTAGAGTACATAGGTGACCGGGATGTTTTTGGCTTGCATGGCACGCACGATTTGGTCCGACTCAGCCTTTTTGACACGCGGGTCGTTGGCTCCCTGGGCGATCAGCAAGGAGCGTTGGATATTGTCCACGTAGGTCAGCGGGGAATGCTTGGTCAGGAGTGCACGCCCTTCTTCCGTGCGGAAATCGCCTACGCGGCTGGTGAAGAGTTCCAGCATCGGTTGCCAATAGGGAGGAATGGACTCCAGCAAGGTGATCAAATTCGATGGACCGACGATGTCCACCCCACAGGTAAAGGTGTCGGGGAACATGGTCAACCCAGCCAGGGTGGAGTAGCCACCAAAACTCCCGCCCATCACAGCCACAGCGCGAGGTTTGGCGATGCCTTGCACAATCGCCCATTGCACGGCATCCTGCTGGTCTTCCATGATCTTCCCGCCCCATTCACCATCGCCCGCGTTGATGAACGCTTTGCCAAAGCCGGTCGAACCGCGGAAGTTGACGGACAGCACCGCATAGCCGCGGTTGGCCAGCCATTGGTGATACGGATGGTAACCCCAGAAATCGCGCGCCCACGGCCCGCCATGCGGGAACAAGATCATAGGCACAGGCTGGTCGGGGATACCATCGTCATTGCTGTCACTGCCCGGGGGGAGCGTATAATAGGAAACGAGGTGCAACCCATCACGCGCGACGATCACCACTGGGTGCATTTTTGCCAGGGGTTGCTGCTCCAAAGCCGGACGGTCGGTAAACAGCCATTGGGCTTTCTGGTCCTGACGATCATACAGATAGTACCGCGTCGGGTTATTATCCATGGCATAAGCTACTACCCAAAACCGATCATCCAGCGTGCGGCTGACAACATTCACATCCCCATCGACGACCATTGCCAGGGTATCAAGATCTGGTTGTACAGCCTGTTCCAAGATCAACCAGCGTTTCCGGGCGTATGTAAAGGAAACGGCTTGGATCGTATGCTCTGTGGGGTGGCGCAGGACCTCTCCTACGTCAGCCCATGGGTCTTCGGCCAAGAGTGTGCGGACCTTCGTCTCGATATCGAGTGCAAATAAAGCTGCTGTATTCCGACCGCGGCTGTCCTGCAGATAAACTGTTTGATTGGCTTTATCAAACCCCACCATACCACTGGTGAGCATATCTTCCTGGGGGATATGCTCCCAGAGCTGCCACTCATCTCCGTGACGGAGATACATGTCCTGACTCCCATCGGGCAGCATCTCCCAGGCAAAACGCAGGTGGAAATCATGGTCAATCGCTACGCCAGCGAAGCGGTCATGTTCCAGCAAGAGGGTCCTCTCTCCGGTTTGGATGTTCATGCGGTGGAGGTCATGCCACTGGGGCTTGCGGTTGTTCAGCCCGACAATGACTTCATCAGGATAGGTAGGACTCAAGCCGGCGAGTTGCGCCGCCACGCCATCAAAAGGGGTGAGATCAACGACCATCTGAGTGTGGATGTCGACAGCATACAGATGCCAGTTTTCGTCTCCATTTGTATCTTGTATATAGAGAACATGTTGGTTGGTAAACGCCCAATGGTGGAGTCGAATGCCACGTCCCGTATCGTGAGTCATCGGTTGAGCCAATGCCAGATTGTCACGCGGGGCGACCCAGACGTTCAGGACACCGTCCTTGGGTGCAAGCCAAGAGAGATAAGCCCCGTTGGGGCTGATGCGTGCTTGGGTGCGTTCAGGGTTGTCAAACAAGAGTTTGCGGAGAATGAGTGGGAGATGATGGATGTCCATGCGAATTCCTTGCCATTGGTGATAGTATCCCAGGTTCAAGGGGTCTGAATGCCCCTACCGCTTTTTTGTGCTGAGGGTGCCTCATACCATGAGCGGTCGAGGCCCAGCGCGTCGCAGCACAGCAGGTAATAGGGCTTTATATTATAGATCTTGTCAATCTAAAGAAGGTACGTAAAATTTCATAGAGGCTGTTGAGAGTTCGTAGAGCGTTGAATTTACAGGATACCCGCAACTGCTTGCCACCAAAGAAATTACGTCGAGAGATACAGTAGATCTAACCAAGGACAACGGCTAGCATGGCAGCATTATCCAATCCATCTAGGCCAAGTGCACTATCTACTCCGTCATCAATAAAACCTGCCGTTGCACATACCTATAGGCTTAATGCGGTGGCTACTAGGTATAGATTTTGTGAAACATGGCCGATGTCTATCAACGCTAACCGATACGCACGCAAACCATATTTTGCCGTTAGTCTTCCAATCGCTGCGGTCAGGATTAAGGCGACTGATGCGGCCGCAAATTCAATCTGATAGAAGACTTTCTCACGCAGCCACGTCTGAAACTGTCCTTTAGCTAATCTTACTAGGTCATACTCTACGCTATCGAAGTGATAAATCCCAGGGTCGATGTTTTCTGGTAGTCCTGGAGAATAGTAACATGGCAAAATTGGCGCCGACTCAATATCTTTTGGCCCAATCCTGCTCAAAGGAGGGCCACAATGATATCAACGACGCCAGCGCCAGAGAGATATACTCGATTCTCGTGCCCGAATCCACACTGTGCACGCGTCAATCATCCCGGCGAAGGCAACATTGTGCATAGGTCGTGGACCGGGACGCACAAGCACATTGAACGGCTACGCTGTACCGTCTGCGACCGGGAGTTCTCGGAACGGGAGGGCACCCTGATGGCCCGCAGCAAGCTCCCCGAAGCCACCGTCATACGGCTGCTGAAATGTCAGCGGTGGGGCGTCTGTGATGCAGGGACCGCCGACATGTGTGCCGTGGACCTCAAAACCGTGCATCGCTTTCAGCGTGTCCCTGCCCAGCGTGTGTAGGAGAAATCTGACAGAGCCACCACTCAAGCTTGGAAATTGAAGTACTGGTAATCCATGGTTATCGCTACTTGGGAAATGGTGAGAAGAGGTGGTTATAGACAAACCATGCCATGACTTTGTTTTACGCCAGTGCGCACATATGTCGACCGTGTTCAGTCAGCGGAAGTCCTGCAATACCAATGCATGGTCTATCGTGCATCGCAGCATCATTCTGCCGCTTCCCCACATGATTGCTTCTCGAAGTGCTGGATAGCACGTAAGGTCGGCAAACGTTGACACTGGCGCAAAGGATCCTCTGGCACGGTTTGTATAGACAGGTGGGAGTTCTGGTGATGGAACATTTGGAAGAAAAAATGATATATTACCTCCTGACTTTTCCGTATCGTGATTTCAGCGAGTATACATGCAGACTTGCGGATGATACCCCGTGAAAGTGCTGTGTTCTCAAGCAGTTGCAAACCCATATCACTGTGGAGTTGTACTCTATCAGGTCACCGTGAAGGCATCTGCCCCTCAGGTGTCATGGGGTGTCCTCTGTGTGTGGCTCCAGAAAGGCATTGGGGGGCTATGGCATGGCCAAAAGCCATTGATTTCTATGCGCTTCCATGTGGTTCTTTTCAGAAACCAGCATGCAATCTGGTCGAAACCGCACAACGGAAAAGTCACCCATTAGCCCTACAGCGACACTTCTAGAGCATACGCTCCTAACACAAGGATTTATGGGTACATCAAAGGTCGCTTTCCTGCGTCACTTGCGACTGCAAAACCATGACTCTACTTGGGCAAAATTAGTCAACACATTAAAGTGACGTTGTAGGGTTAGAAGGCTCCCGTCAAGAGGCAATACCTCTCCCTTCCACAACTGTTGACAGCTCCCAAAAGCCGCATAGACTTGCCGGATGCACCACTTAGATAATCGCTAAAGCAATTTTCTCGGTGAGGATATTATTGTCAATGCGACCCGCACCGGATCGCGTGTCAGGTCCTAGAGGAGGTAAATCCCTGAGACTGTCCAGAACCAAATTGGCTGCCGTGCGGGGTAAGGCACCCGGATCTCGCGCCCGCAACTCAGAGAGCGTGAGTGCGATGAGACCGGCGACGTGCGGAGTAGCCATAGAGCTACCTGGAGACGAAAGGTATTTACTAAGCGGCGCTGCCGAAATGATGTCCACCCCCGGAGCAACCATCGACGGAACTATTCGCGGTGGAATGGAGGCAAAGACTGATGGGCGGGTAGTGCCATTGGTCTGTTGGACTCTAACCTGACTCCAATCGACTATCTCACCGCCGCTATCATCCCAGACAGCGCCGAGCCGATCATGGGCACCAACTGGAATCAGTACTCCCGCGTTGCTATCTTGTGGGATTGACAGATAATTAGCGGGTGAGCGTGACTTGGCTACACCCGCGGCATTGAACTCATTTCCAACCGCCGCAATGACTACAACGCCTGCGTCTAGCAATGCGGAGATAGGGGCTGCCCACTCTTCGTGTAGTCCAGGCCACCCCAAGGACAGAGATACAACATCGCACGCCTGAGTGGTTAACCACCACAATCCTGCTAAGATCCCAGCGACCGATCCTTCATTTGCCAATTCTAAGACACGAGTCACAACGAGTTCGGCGTCTGGAGCGACACCGCGCATTTTTCCCTCAGTTGGCTGCCCAACTAGAACAGCGGCGCAATGCGTCCCGTGCCAATGTCCGAACGTAGGAACAGCCTCGGCATCCGGTATAATCGAATTGTCTGGGCGCCGCTGGAGCACTTTCTGGCCCTGCTTGTCGAAATGTGCGAACCCGACTAAACGGCCGTTGGCCACCAAGTCAGCAAATGTTGGGTGCGTACTGTCCATTCCACTATCAGCGATCCCTATCCGAACCCCTCGCCCTTGAACCCCACGGCCCCAGAACTGAGCCGCGTCTATTCCGTCCGTCCCTATGCCCCAGTTGTCATCATTTTCAACGGCTCCTGCCCCACCAATTGGGTCGAGCGGGAACTCGATCGTGACGTTGTCGATAACGTCACCTATCGGCTCGGCACCGTCTGCCTGTATGAGTGAGTCAGCCTCCTCGTTTGTAGCTAGGAGCGTTTCAGGCGCGATTACCCGGCCGAACCCAAATGGCGGGATAACATCGCGCTTTAAAAGAATTATTTTGTGATCCCCTGGGTGGACCGGAATCTGACGGTCATTATCTGCCATGCTCATTCACTCAAAAGTTAGGGGTAGAGGTCTTCTTATTTAGTCGCTGGCGCGAAATTCAAATCTTGCTCGGTAGCGTATGGCATCAAACGGAACCAGTGCTCTTATTTCTATACTTATATGATTATGAAGTCAAGCAGAAATGCGGATCAGTGTAGGCTTCCTGCTGTGGGGGGCGCGAAAGGACAAGTGGGTAACCTCCCTCTTATATACCCCCTGTCCTTGCCTGGTGCCGATAATCCTTCTTGGACTAACCGCTTGCAGCGGGGATAGTTGGCGTGATATTGTACAAAACATCCCGATGATGCTCTGATCCTAGGCGTGCGGAGGCACCGATGGCGCTCGTCACGCTGCAAACGATCTTCCAAGACGCCTTTCCCGCATATGAGCAGACGCATCCCTTGCCCGCCCA
>Ga0209481_10001093_pt1 | contig 10998 bp, 6 predicted proteins | sample SoiMetdeltSBSDD3_FD_187598 | JGI IMG/M metagenome (GOLD analysis project Ga0209481, IMG submission 187598) | Bulk soil microbial communities from a Populus tree surrounding site in Tennessee, USA - Soil MetaG P. deltoides SBSDD3 (SPAdes) (version 2) | ecosystem: Environmental > Terrestrial >...
ACTCGCGCTCGAGCGAGCCGCTTCGGCGGCTATCCTCGAGCACCTCCCCGTAGGCCCGCTCGGCTTCGTCCCAGCGCCCGAGCGAGGCGAGCGAGTCGGCCCGGGCGAGGCGCAGCACGCCCGCGGCGTCATCCGCGGCCGGCGGGGCGTTCTCGAGCCACTGGAGCAGCTGGCTGGCGCGGCCCTGTCGCTGGAGCTGGGGCACGACTTCGAGCAGCAGCTCGATGGCGAGCCCGGGATCGGCGCCCTCCAGCGCGTGACGCACGGCGCGTTCGGCCTCGCCGCGCGCGCGCAACACCCGCGCCACAGCGGTTTCGAGCCGGCGCCAGGCCTGCGGGCCCTCGCGTGCCTCCAGGTCCTGGCGCAGGAACGACCGCACCAGGCCCTGCCACTCGAACGTCGCCTGGGCGCCTGTGCCGAAACTGCGCACGAGCCCGCGGCTCACCAGGGACTCGAGCTGCTGGCGCACGCCGCGCCGGCCCACGAGCGCTTCCGCCAGCGATGCGTCGAACCGGTCCAGCACGGCGGTGCTTTGTAGGAGCTCCAGCGCCTCGGGCTCGAGCCGTCGGAGCACCTCGGCCGAGAAGAACGCGCGCAGTTCGAGCCCTTGGCCGCCCAGGTCGTCGAGCACCTCGGCCAGGCCGCGCGAAGAATCCCGACGCAACGCACCGAGTGCGAGCTGGACGGCGGTGGGCCAGCCCGCGCAGACCTCGTCGAGACGCGCGAGCTCGGGCTCGCTGGGCTCGCGGCCCAGCGCCTCGCGCAGCAGCGTGGCGAGTTCCTCGCTCGTCAGCCGCAGCCGTGCGGCATCCAGTTCGGCGATCTCGCCCCGAACGCGCATGCGCTCGAGCGCGAGCGGAACCGGAGAACGTGCCGTGGCGAGCAGCCGGACCGACGTGGGAAGCAGGCGCAGGAGGGCGTCCAGGAACTCGACCACGTCTGGGTTCACGCACGCCTGGTGGAGGTCATCGAGCACGAGCAGGCGTGGCGGCCCCTTGAGCTCGGCAAGGGATTGCGCGAACACTTCGCCGAGAAGGGCGGCGTTTCCGGAGCCGGGTTTGGACTCTGCGATGAGCCGCGAGAACGTTGCGCCGAAGCGAGGAGCACCCGAGCGGAGCCCCTCCACCAGGTGGCGACCGAACACGCGCAGGTCGTGATCGGATGGCATCATCGAATACCACACGACCGGGCCGCGGCGGCGGCGCACGAACGACACCGCGAGCGTCGTCTTGCCCCAGCCCGCATCCGCGGTGAACAACGTCAGTGGCCGGCTCGCGTGCTGTTCGAGCCAGTCGAGGAGCGGCCGCCGCTCGAGGGCAGCCGGATCGGGATTGGGGACCTGCAACTTGGCCCGGTTCACGAACGAGGACCGGGCAGGGCGGGACACCCCGCGGCGCGTGGACATGCAGTCTCCGTGGCTCCTGGGAGTCGAGGACGCTGGATGACCGCAAGAGGATAGCAGCCGCCTCGGCAGTTGGGAGTCGAGAAGAGAGCTCGCCCGGCCGCACGGGGGGAGGCCGCGCAGGGGGGGAGGCCACGAGGGTGCGGGCCATGATGGCGTCCGGATGGCCCCCGGAGCGGGCCGGTCCCCGCATCCGTAGAGGTCTCGAAAGGCGTCCCGGGCCGCAGCAGCCCCGCGTGGGCGCACCGGCAGGTGGCCCGTCGGCCTCGCGCTCGGCGCTCGGGCCGCGCCGGCCTCAGCGCATCACGTGCAACTTCTTCACTTCCGTAGCACCGCCCGTTGCCGCGCGCACCAGGTAGATGCCGTTCTCGAGCGGGCGGCCATTCGCTGCGATCAAGCCGAACTCCACGCGATGCGGCCCCGCGGCGAGGTGGCCGTCCGCCAGCGTGGCGATGCGGTGGCCGGCCACATCGAACACCTCGACTCGCACTTGACCGGCCTGCGGCAGCGCGAAGTCGATCGTCGTTCGCTTGCGCGCCGGGCTCGGATAGACCGAGAGCCGAACACCGGGAGCGACTGCGGGCGGTCCCGCACTCAAGAGCGATCCGGTCGCGTAGTCCCAGATCCCGCGTCCGTGCGTGGCGAACCGGATCGTCGCCTGTAGCGGCAGCGCCTCGACGTCCCAGTAGACCGTGTGCGGCGCGCAGCAGGTGCTGGTGAGCAGGTTCGTCCAGGTGCCCGAGCCGGGATCGTGACGGAACGGCCCCGCTTCGGTGGCGGCGTACAACACCTGTTCAAAGGGATTGTTGAGTGCCAACCCGAGCACCAGCGTGTTCGGCAAGCCGGTGCCGTAGGCCGTCCACGAGACACCCCCACTCACCGTGCGGTACACCGCCGGGTTGCTGTAGCCCGAGCCGCCGACAAGACACACGGCGGCGTCGGTGGGCGACGGCAGCAACTCGGTGCCGTAGAAGTAATGCGCGGCAGGGCCCGGGGTCGCGGACTGGTACCAGTTCGCGCCGGCATCGTGCGAGTACCAGAGCCGGCCCTGGTCCGTCGCCGCGTACCAGTAGCTCGCATCGACCGGCGAGATCGCGAACGCGGTCAGGTACTCGCCGGCCGTGAGGGCGAAGTTGTGCGGCAGCATGGTGTAGCTGTAGACGGAGGGCGCCGTGCGCTCGATCAGCCAGAGACGATCCGCACAGAAGTAGAGCCGGTTCGGGTTCATAGGGTCGGCGAGGATGTTCGGCAGCCACGAGTGGGCCCCGAGGCCCGGCGGGAACTCGGGAAACTCGAGCGCGCCGTCGCCCTCGGCGAGCTGCAGCAGGATGAAGCCGGGATAGACCGACCACAACATGTCGTGCGTGCCGCTGCTCGACGTGAGGTGCCCGTAGTCGCCGCTGATCACCTGCGTGAAGGCGAGCGGCCCGGCCGGAGACGGCGTCGACAACTGATAGCCCTGATCCTGCGAGCCGGCCGCGACGAGTCGCGGGTTCGTGTGGCTGGTGAGGATGCCGTAGTACTGCGCGTTCCGGAACCCGTCCTGGGTGAGATTGTGGAACGTCGCTCCCATGTCATCGGACACGAACGTGCCGCCGTCGGTGTTGAAGTAGATCGCCTCGACCGGCAGGGCACCCGACGTGCTCGCACCCGTTCCGGCTCCACCGCCCAGGGCCGGGTGCAGGATCGCGTCGATGCCCATGATGTCGGCGTGCAGTTTGTGGGCGGGATCGTCGTAATAGTCATACCAGTGGTTGATGAGCGTGAACGTCGCGCCGCCGTTCGCGGAACGAAAGCCGTCGACGCCGCCGCAGAAAACGACATTCGAGTTCGTGATCGAGGCGCACAACGACTCCCAGTACTCGGGGAGGTCACTGCGAAACGCCCACGTCGCTCCGGCGTCGAGCGAGCGATAGAGCTTCCATGCGCTCCCGACGTGCAGCGCGGCGTAAAGCGTGGGTGCGCCGGCCTCCGAGCCCACCAGCGTCACACGGTCGCCGCTCGCGGGGACCGTGCCCACGTTCGTGAACGAGGCACCGAAGTCGGTGGAGCGCTTGAGCGCGTCGCCGACCAGCAGGAACAGCGGGCGACCCGGCGTCGTCCGGTCCATCCACAGGTCGGGCCGCGTGGTCATGGGATCACTGCGCAGGTAGGTGAACGTCACGCCGCCGTTCGACGAGCGATAGAGCTGGTAGGAGTGATCCCATACTCCGATCCAGCGCCAGCCTTCGAGCATCGCGTAGACCCGCTGCGACCCGGGTTCGCGGATCAGTCGGATGCACTCCCAGACGTAGTCCGGTAGACCGGTCGGAACGTGCCACGAGGTTCCGGCGTCCGTGCTGCAGAAGAGCCGGCCATTGTTGGTCGCCGTGAGCATGACCTCGGGAAGACCGGGCGTGATCACGAGACTGTGCACGCCGGCGCCGACGCCATCGGAACGTGGTATCCACGGCCCGCCGCCGGCGGTTCCGGACCACACGCCTCCGAGCTCCGAGCCGACGTAGAGATCCACTCCGTTGGGTGCGAGCTGCGTGACGTGCGTGCGGCCGGTGACGTTGTCGGCGCCGATCTCGCTCCAGGGCTCGCCCACCACACCGACGCTGGATTCCCGGCGCAGGAACGCCTCCATCGCGTTCGCGGCCTCGATCTCGCGCCAGTTCACGCCGGGCGCAGCCCTGTGCAGGCTCTCGAGCCAGGCTTCGCGCAGCTCTCGCTGGCGTTCTTCGGCGCCGGGATCCAGCCGATGCGTGATGCGGGCCGGAACGGGCGCGGCGAGTGACGACAGGGCGATCAGTGACGCGACGCAGGCACCCAGCAAGCCGACGCAGCGAGTGCGCAACCTCCACCTCCGGGCTCGGGCGATGGGCCCCAGGAGGGGCGGCAACCGCCCGATATTATCAGTCACGCGCGGAATCGGGAGGGCAATTCCGCCGTCCTGCAGCCGGCGTTCGCATGGTATGGAGCCGGCGACCCGTGCGAGTGGCTCCTCTTTTCTGGAGCCACGCAGCGCTGGCACGTCGGCCGTCCGCATTCGGGGCTGGAGCCCGCTCGCCCCGCCGACGTAGACTGCGCGCTTCGCGACGTCGCGCTGGCGTCTTACACACGCTCCACGCGCGCGGCGCAGGAGCGCGCCGCAGTCGATTCCCCACGCCCCGGAGTCCTCCATGCCCCGATTCGCACTTCGCATGAGCGCGTGCACCACGGTCATCGCCCTCGCCCTGCTGGCACCAGGTGTCGGCCGCGCGGCCGACGACTTCGCCGACGTCAAGCGTGAGATCGCCAAACGGCACGATGAGTCCGTGAAGCGGCTGCAAGACTGGATCGCGCTTCCCTCCATCGCGGCCGAGAGCCTGAACTCCGCGGCGGGTGCGGAGCGCATGGCGCAGCTGCTGCGCGATGCGGGATTCCAGAAAGTGACGATCGTGCCGACCGACGGGAAGCCGGGCGTGTTCGCGACACTCGATGCGGGTGCCGCGAAGACGGTGGGGCTCTACTTCATGTACGACGTCAAACAGTACGACCCCGCCGAGTGGTCGTCGCCACCGCTCGAAGCGCGCATCGTGGACAAGCCCGGCTTCGGAAAGGTGATGATGGGCCGTGGCGCGGTGAACCAGAAGGGCCCCGAGGCGGCGCTGCTCGCCGCGCTGCACGCCTTGCGCGGTGCCGGCCGGAAGCTGCCCGTCAACCTCGTCCTCGTCGCCGAGGGCGAAGAGGAGATCGGCTCTCCGCACATCGGCCAGATCGTGCATCGGCCCGAGGTCGAGGCCGCACTCCGCCGATGCGTGGGCGTGTTCATGCCGTCGGCGTCGCAGGATCCCGACGGTATCGTCACCGTGAGCCTCGGTGCGAAGGGCGTGGTCGAGCTGGAACTGGTCTCGAGCGGAGAGAAGTGGGGTCGCGGGCCGGGGAAGGACATCCATTCGTCGCTCAAGGCGATGGTGGACAGCCCGGCGTGGCACCTGATCAAGGCGCTCGACACGCTGGTCTCCGAGGACGGCAACACCGTCACCATCGACAACTATCCCAAGCCGCGTCCGCTCTCGGACGACGAGCGCGCGATGATCGCCACCGCGACCGCGCGCCGCAGTGAGGACCGGTCCAAGAAGTCCCTCTCGGTCTCGCACTGGATCGACGACCTGTCGTGGACGAAAGCGAACGAGCGGCTCGTGTCACAGCCGACTGTGAACATCGAGGGGCTGGTGGGCGGCTACACGGGCCCCGGCGGCAAGACCATCCTGCCGCACCGAGCGGTCGCCAAGCTGGACCTGCGGCTCGTGCCGGACATGAAGCAGGACGCTGCCGTCGCTGCGCTCAAGGCCCATCTCGCGGCGCGCGGGTTCGGCGACATCGAGGTCAACGTGACCGGCGGCTACGATCCCACCGGTACGCCGGCGTCCGCGCAGCTGATCCAGGCGCAGATCGCACTCTTGAAGCGAGCGGGGATCGACCCGGTGTTGTGGCCGCGCAACGCGGGCTCGTATCCGGGCTACGTGTTCACCGGCGAACCGCTGAAGCTCGCCTCCGGCCACTTCGGCCTCGGCCACGGCAGTGGCGCGCATGCCCCGGACGAGTACTACGTGATCGAGTCCACGAACCCGAACGTGCAGGGCTTCGACGGCGCGGCGCTGTCGTTCGCGCAATACCTGTTCGAGCTGGCGAAGTAGACCCGGAGCATGGCCATGCGACTCCTACGGGACACGTCAACGACCGCCGCGTTACGATGCGCGGCGTGAACAGCACACTCGACCCCCGCCGCACCGTCGCGGAGCTCCAGGAGCTCCGCCGACTCACGTCCGATGAGCAGGGTGCGCAGCGCGTCGCGTTCACACCCATGTGGGTGAAGACGCGTGAATGGCTGCGCGCGAAGCTCGCCGCGCTCCCGCTCGAGACGCACGTGGATGCCGCCGGGAACCTGTGGAGCACGCTCAAGGGCCGCTCCGAGAAGTCCCTCCTGATCGGCGGCCACATGGACTCGGTGCCGAACGGCGGCTGGCTGGACGGCGGCCTGAACGTCCTGGCTGGGCTCGAGGTGCTTCGAAGGATCGACGCGCAGTACGATCACCAGCCGCCCATGACCGTGCGGCTCGTGGACTGGGCCGATGAGGAAGGTGCGCGATTCGGCCGCAGCCTGTTCGGCTCGTCGGCCTGCTCGGGCAACCTCGACCTGGCCGAGGCGCGCAAGCTCGTGGACCGAGACGGTGTGCGACTGGCCGACGCGCTGGCCGGCGTCGGGGTGGCGTTCGAGAACGTGAAGGACAGCCGCCGCGAGCTCGCGAACGCGGCGGCCTACCTGGAGCTGCACATCGAGCAGGGGCCCGTGCTGCTCGATCTCGGGCTGCCGCTCGGCGTGGTGCTGGGCACGTTCGGCGTGGAACGGCACGCGATCACGTTCCACGGTCAGGCCGCGCATTCGGGGAGCACGCCGATGAACCGCCGCCGCGACGCGTTCCTGGCCGCGGCGCGCATGAGCCCCGAGATCTACGAGATCACGCGGCGCCATGGCGGCGTGGGCACCATCGGTTCGTGCACCACCAAGCCGGGCATCGTGACGAGCGTGGTGGAGGACTGCCGCATCACGCTCGACCAGCGCCATCTGGACGCCGCGGCGCTGGCCACATCACTCGCGGAGGCGCGTGCGGCGAGCGAGCGCTTCGCCAGCGAGGGTGGTGTGGATGTGGCGTGGGAGCGGCTGTGGAACATCGAGCCGGTGCTGTTCGATCCCCGGCTGCTGCAGTTCTGTGAGGAGTCGATCCTCGAGACGTGCGGGAAGGTGCATCGCCTGCCCTCCGGGCCGCTGCACGACGCGGCCGAGGTGGCGCGCGCGGGCGTGCCGACGGTGATGATGTTCGTGCAGAGCCTGCACGGCATCAGTCACAACAGGATCGAGGACACGAGCGAGGAACACCTCGAGCTGTGCGTGCGCGCGTTCGACCGGCTGGCCGAGAAGACGCTCCAGGCGTTCGCGTAGCAGCGCGCCGGGGCTCGGCCGGCGATCTCTTGAGCGGCGTGCGCCCGTGCGGCGCTAGATCCCCACGTCCTTAGACGACTTGGGCCTGCCCTTGGACGTTCCCTTCGGCGCCTGGATCTGCACCGGGCCGTTCACGGTCGAGAGCTTCACGGTCACCGGTCCATCCCCGAGCCAGACCGAGTGCGAACGCGTCCACTCGTCGTAAGGCCGTTGCGTGACACCATTCCAGACGAACGGGGAGTGCGCGGAGCCTTCCACCTGGACACCCGTGCGCAGGCCCTCTGGAGCCGTGAACTGCACGGGGCCGTTGCTCGTGTGCGCCTGCAGGCCCTTCCCGGTCCACGTCGGCACGTCGAGCTTCACATCCACGGGCCCGTTCTGCGCCGCGAGCTGGATGTCACCCGAGTGGCCGCGGAAGCAGACGGGTCCGTTCACCGTCTCGGCGTCCACCTCGCCCGCGACGTCGGATACGGAGATCGGACCATTCGTGGTGCGCATCGTGAACCGTCCGTTCACGCCGTGCAGCGCGAGCTCGCCGTTCTCGGCAATCAGGTCCAGCTTCACACCGCGCGGCACCGAGACCACGATGTAGGCGGCCCACTGTGCATCGGCGGGTCCGGTCACCGTGAGTTCGCCGCCCTCGTTCTGGATCCGGACCTGGTCCAGGAGCGCGTTGGCCTCGGCTTCCGACGCAGCGCCCGCCGCCATGCAGATGGACGCCGACGCACTGCTGCCCTCAGCGGCCTGCACGCGAATACCACCGCGATCCGCGGCCCGCACGCGCAACGCCGTCGAGCCGCTGGTCGTGAGCGAGACCGATCGGTCGCGGCGAACGGTCAGGATGTCGCCCGCGTGCTTGTGGTCCTCCCAGAACCGCATCTCGATGTCGGAGCAGGTGACAATCGGCTGGTCGTGATCGATGTTGATGTTGAAGTTGAAGTCGATGCGGTGGCCGGCGAGTGCGATCGAGGGGACGAGCAGCAGGGCGAGAGCCCAGGCGGCGTGGCGGTGGCGCATGGCACAGCTCCTGGTCGGGAGTCAGTAGCTCGGGAGGGTCCGGTCGGGACGAATCGGCCTCGTGGGGATTGGACGGCGGGAACGCCCGCAGGGTTGTAACCCTGTCCCGACCCGCCCTCATCCCGAGCCGCTGCGGAGCCCCTACAGCTCCTTCTTGAAGAACTTGAGCAGCTCCGACCACGACTTCTTGTCGGCATCGGCGTTGTAGGCGAGTGCGGCCATGCCCCGCTTGTCGGCATCCGGGTTGGTGAAACCGTGCTTGGCGGCCGGGTAGGTGATCACGCGATAGGTCACCCCGGCAGCGGTCATCTCCTTCTCGAACGCCGCCACGGCCTCGGGCGGGATCATCAGGTCGCTGCCGCCGGTCTGGATGAGCAGCTTGGCCTTCACCTTGCCCGGCGCGGCGGGACTCTGCGTGGCCAGCGCGCCATGGAACGTGCCGACGGCCTTGAGATCCGCGCCGGCGCGCGCCATCTCCAGCACGACCGCGCCGCCGAAGCAGTACCCGATCGCACCGATGCGCGCCGCGTCCACGTGTTCGTCCTTCCGGAGCAGATCGAGCGCGGTGCGGAATCGCGCCGGCAGCGCGGCTGCGTCCTTCAAGGATTCGGCCACGAATGCCTGGGCGGAATCCGGATGCGTGGTGACCTTGCCCTTGCCGAACATGTCCAGGGCGAACGCCACATAGCCCGCGCTCGCGAGCCGGTCGGCCGCACGACGCGCGTGCTCATTGTGGCCCCACCACTCGTGCACCACGATGACGCCCGGGCGCTTGGACTTGGCCGCGTCGTCCCAGGCCATGTAGCCCTGGAGCGCGACGCCGTCCTGAGAGTACTCCACCACGCGCGACTTGACGGCGGCGAGAGCGGGCGAAGCGAACGCAAGGATCACGGCGACCAGCAGCACGATTCTTCCGACACGCATGTGCACCTCGAAGTTGGGCGACGCCGACGCAGGCGCTCGACAGCGCCGCGGCAGGGCCAGGTCCGATGCGGGCAGGTTAGCAGAGCCCGCGTCGCGCTCGTGCGCCGAGCTCGCGCTGGCGAACGAGCGCCGTCGCGGGCTACCCTGCACGCGTGCGCCCGACCCTGCTGACCACGCTGATCGCGTCGCTCCTCGTCGTCACGCCCGTCGCGTTGCGGGCGGATGCCCTGTTGCTGCGCGGGGGCCGCATCCTCACGGCTGCCGACGCCCCGCAGGGCAAGCGCTGGGCCGAAGCGCTGCTCGTGGTGGACGGCCGCGTGGCCGCCATCGGCAGCGAACGCGACGTGCGCCGCGAGGTCGGGCGGCTGGGGCTGGCGCCCGCCGAGCGCGACCTGCACGGGGCCTTCGCCATGCCGGGTCTCATCGACGCGCACGGTCATGTCGCAGGCCTGGGGCAGTCCTTGCGACGGCTGCGCTTCTTCGGCACGACGTCCGCCGAGCAGATCGCCGGCATGGTGGCCAAGGCCGCCGCCGAGCGGCCCGCGGGTGAATGGATCCTGGGCCGGGGCTGGGACCAGAACGACTGGGCCGTGAAACGCTTCCCGACGCGCGCGCTGCTCGACTCCGCCGCCCCCGGTCACCCCGTGTGGTTGCGACGCGTGGATGGCCACGCGGGCTGGGCCAACTCACGCGCGCTCGAGCTCGCAGGCGTGACACGCGAGACCCAGGACCCCGAGGGCGGTCGCATCGAGCGAGGGCCGGCGGGCGAGCCGACCGGCGTGCTCGTGGACAACGCGATGAGCCTCGTCAATGCGGCCGTTCCGGCTCCCACCGCAGAGCAGACCACGCGCGACATCGAGTCGGCGCTGCGCGCATGCGCCCAGCTGGGCCTGACGGGTGTGCACGACGCAGGCGTGGGCTCCGAAGAGCTCGAGGTCTATCGCAAGCTGGAAGGCTCGAATGCACTGGCGATCCGCGTGGCGGCGATGCTGTCCGCGGGCGCCGTGCTGCACGGATCCGCGCTCGCGGCCCGGCGCGAGCCGGGTCCCGATGGCGCGTTCCGCGTGTTCGCGGTCAAGGCCTACGCCGATGGAGCGCTGGGTTCGCGAGGGGCCGCGCTGCTCGAGCCTTACGCGGATGATCCCGGCAATCGCGGGCTGCTCGTGACCTCGCCGGACACGCTCGAGATCCTCGCCCGCATGAGCCTCGAGGCCGGGCTGCCGCTGTGCGTTCACGCCATCGGCGACCGCGGCAATCGCGAGGCCCTGGCGGCGTTCGAGCGTGCGGCGGGCGGTGCTGCGAACCTGCGCGGCAAGCGGTTCCGCATCGAGCACGCGCAGGTGGTCGCCCTGGACGACATCCCTCGCTTCGCCCGCGCCGAAGTGATCGCCTCGATGCAGCCGACGCATTGCACCAGCGACATGCCCTGGGCGCCGGACCGGCTCGGCGAGCGGCGCCTGGAGGGTGCCTACGCCTGGCGGCGCATGCTCGGCGCGGGCGTGCGGCTGGCGTTCGGGAGTGACTTCCCGGTGGAGGACGCCAACCCCATGCTCGGCGTGTACGCGGCGGTCACCACGCAGGACCTCCAGGAATACCGTGGCGATCACCTGTCGCCGATCGAGAAGCGCGCGCGCGTGAAGCCCTGAGCTCGCGCTAGCGCGCGAGCTCGAACAGGTACTCGACGAAC
>Ga0209481_10001095_pt1 | contig 10988 bp, 9 predicted proteins | sample SoiMetdeltSBSDD3_FD_187598 | JGI IMG/M metagenome (GOLD analysis project Ga0209481, IMG submission 187598) | Bulk soil microbial communities from a Populus tree surrounding site in Tennessee, USA - Soil MetaG P. deltoides SBSDD3 (SPAdes) (version 2) | ecosystem: Environmental > Terrestrial >...
GAGAGCACCGTGACGTTCTCGCTGGCCTTGTGCAGATGCGCCGGAATCTTGTAGCCGGCGGGCATCTTCAGGCGATAGACGAACAGTCCTTCCTTGGCCGGGTCGCCCATCACTACGGCGAGCAACGCACCCGGCAGCACCGGCGGCTCGACCCATTTGAGCGTGTCGGGCATGACCACGCTATGAGCGTCGTGCTGGGCGAGCACCGGAAGCGCGAAGACAGTGGCCACCATCAAGACTGCGGGCACGATGCGACGCATGACGATCCTCCTGGTGTGCGGTTTCGCTTGATACCGAGCTGGTTGTCGAGCAAGCCGCGTGCCCGGCAGGCTCTCGCGAAATTCAGCGGATTTGGAGGCGCACCTGCAAGGGCGGCTTGCGTCTAGGCGAGGGGCCGGATCCCGCTTGTCCTGATTTCAAGGCGACTTCACGCTGCAAGCTTCGATGGCAGAGGTGAGTGGGGGACGTGGCATGCAGTCGAGGGGCTACACGTCCATAGGTGGTATTGACGTCATGAAGCGTGTGGCCTAAGGTGTCGCCGACCCACCACAGTGACGAAACACGGCGACCTCACGGGACTTCTTCAGGCTTGGAGCGCCGGAGATGCCGCGGCGCTCGAACTGCTCGCTCCGCTCGTCCACCAGGAGCTTCGCGAGATCGCGCGGCGGATGCTGGCGAACGAGTCCCGGGACGGTCGCTGGCAGCCGACGGACTTGCTTCAGGAAACCTACTTGCGCCTGCTGGACTGGCGTGCGGTGCACTGGCAAAACCGCTTGCATTTCTTCGCCACCGCGGCCCGAATGATGCGACGCGTGCTGGTCGATGCCGCCCGCGCGCGCCGGCGGATCAAGCGGGGAGAGGGAATCGTACCGGTCCCGCTGGACGAGATCGACGTCGCGACGCCCGATCCCCATGTCGACTTGCTCGCTCTCGAAGAAGCGCTCGAGTCGCTTGCAGCGGTCAACGCGCGCGCCGCCCAGATCGTCGAGCTGCGATTCTTCGGAGGCTGCACCGTAGAGGAGACCGCCGAGGCGCTGGACGTCTCCGCCCGCACCGTGACCAGCGAGTGGAACATGGCTCGCGCGTGGCTGCTGCAGCGACTTTCCGAGGGCGTCGAGCATGCTCGCTGACGACTGGGAGACGCTGTCGGATTGGCTCAATGCCTGGATCGGCGCAAACGACTCCGAGCGCGAGCGTCTGCGAGCACTGTTGATCGCCGACCATCCGGGTCTGGCCGCGGAGGCCGATGCCCTGATGAGCGTGAGCGGCCGCCTGCCGGGGTTCCTCGAAACCCCTGCCGCCGTGCTCGCTGCGCGGGAGCTCGCGAAGACCGAACGCCTCGATCCGCTTCTGCCGGCGGGTTCGTTCCTCGGTCCGTATCGGATAGCGGGCCTTCTGGCGAGAGGCGGCATGGGCGATGTCTACCGCGCGACCGACGTGCGGCTGCAGCGTGACGTCGCGCTCAAGGTGCTCGCCGAAGGCAGAGTCGTTGATCCGCGGCGAGTCGAGCGTTTCAGGCGCGAGGCTCGGGTGACCGCAGCGCTCGATCATCCAAACGTCATCCGCGTGTATGACGTCGGAATGCTGGAGGACCGCGCCTACCTCGTTGCGGAGCTGCTCGAAGGGGAGACTCTGAGGGCGCGCATCCTAGGCGGGCCGTTGCCGCTCGTCGACGTCATTCGGATCGCCATCGACGTGGCCAGCGGGCTCGCCGCCGCCCACGCCGCCGGATTGGTGCATCGCGATCTCAAGCCGGAGAATGTCTTTCTGACCCGATCCGGTACGACGAAGCTCCTGGACTTCGGCATCGCCAAGCTGGCGCAGGACGAGAGCGTTCGTGACGGCTTGTCGACCTTGACCGGCGTCGTGCTCGGCACGTCCGGCTACCTTGCGCCCGAGCAAATCCGCGGGAAGGCGATCGATGCGCGCGCCGATCTGTTCGCGCTGGGGGCCATCCTGTTCGAGATGCTGACCGGCGCGCGCGCGTTTGCACGTGAGCACATTGTCGAAACGCTCCACGCCATCCTGCACGACCGCCCACCCGATGTGCTCGCGGAGAGCGATGCGGTGCCGCCGGCGCTGGCGGCGATCGTGGATCGCTTGCTGGAGAAGCGGCCCGAAGCCCGCTTCCAGTCTTGCGCCGATCTGATTGCCGCACTCCAGGGCGTGGAGCTAGAAGCCAAGACGGGGCGGGTTGGCGTGCGGCGTGTCCAGAGACCTGTCACCGTCGACGGCGGGCCCGTCACGCTGGCCGTGATGCCATTTCGCAGCATCCCTGCAGGAAGCGGCACGGACCTCTTCGAGCTTGGACTCGCTGACGTGTTCATCAGCCGCTTGAGCCAGCTCGGCGATGTGCGCGTCCTGCCGCTCAGCGCCACAGAGCGGCTGCGCGCGGAAGATCCGCGGGAGGCCGCGCGGCGCCTGAATGCAAACCGGGTTCTGATGGTGACGCTTCAGCGCGACAGCGGCCTCGTCCGGGCCAGCGTGCAGCTGCACTCGACGACCGACGACCGCACCATCTGGAGCACCACGGTCGACACCGACGCGTCGAGCATCTTCTCGATTCAGGACATCATCGTCACGCGGGTCATCGAGGAGCTGGCACCGCAGCTGCTGCCAGATGCGCGCCGGAAGCTCGCGAGGCCCGGCACGCGCCGCGGCGAGGCGTTCGAAGCGTACCTCCGCGGGCGTGTGCATGTGGCGAGGCCGACGCCGGCAGATCTCAAGAGCGCCGCACGTGCATTCGAGGAGGCCCTGGCGCTCGACGCCAACTACGCCGATGCCTGGGCCGGGCTCGCCTCCGCGTACAAACGGATGCCCGTAGTTGCCGGCCTTTCGGCCGACGCCTTCGCCAGTGCAAGGGACGCGGCCGTACGCGCGCTCGAGCTCGAGGCCGACCACGCGGAAGCGCACTCGGTCCTCGGAACCGTCGCCTTCTGGTACGAATGGGACTATCCGCGCGCCGAGCAGCTGTTGCGGCATTCCCTGGCTCTGCAGCCCAGCTCCGCGGATTCCCAGGTGTTCCTGGCGCATCTCTTCTCGAACACCGGCCGTCACGACGAGGCCCTCGAAGAGATACGGAGGGCCCGCGCGCTCGATCCGGCCTGGCCGCCTCCGCGAGCGCTGGAAGGGCAGTTCCTGTTCAACGCCCGGCGCTACGAACAGGCTGTCGCGCACCTGAATGCGATCGTCGAAGTGGCCCCTGGGGTCTGGACCGGCCACCTCTTCCGCGTCTACGCCTTGATCGCCCTGGGCAACTATCGGGATGCTTTACGGGGCTGCGATCGCGTCCTCGAGCTCCGCCGCGCGCTCGACAGCTCGGCCCCGCCGTACCCTCACCTCATGGCGCTGAAAGCCTATGCCCTCGTCGGGCTAGGAGAAATCGCCGACGCCGAGATTCTTCTGGCAGGCATCCAGGCCCAGACCGACAAGCAGTACCCGTCAGCGCACAGCGAGGCGCTCGTGTTGCATGCGCTGGACCGTGACGACGAAGCGCTGGCCCGGCTGCGCGATGCGGTCGACGCAAGGGAAGTGTTCGTGACGTTCCTCGGCGTCGATCACAAGTGGGACTCCCTTCGGGCCTCGCCCGAATTCAAGCAGCTGCTCTCGCGCGTGAACCTCCTCGACGTATCCGAACGCGCAGCGCGCTGAGCGCCGTTTGCACGCTTTCCCCGGGTTTGTCGCCTGAACCAGTAGAGGCGCTTACACGAGGAGGTGTGCATGACACGGATGGTGCGGATCACAAGTCTGGCGACGGTTCTGGTCATGGCCGGTGCGCTCTGTCACCCGTTCGGGGGGGACGCAGCCGCCGGGTCGCATCGCCACGGCAGATTGCAGGGAACGTGGCGGGTGCAGCTCAATCCGAGAAACTGCCAAACGGGCGCTCCGCTCGCCCCCTTTTCCGTTCTGCTGTCGTTCGCTCGCGGGGGCACGCTCACCGAGGTCATGAACGCCCAGGCGTTCGCGGCCGGCCAACGATCAGCAGGCCTCGGCGTTTGGAGCCGCACGCACCACAATGCCTACAAGGGCGTGTGGGACGCGTTCATTCTCTTTGACTCCGCGACGACTCCTCCGCTGTTCAGGAGAGGCGTGCAGCGGCTCATGTGGGACTTCGACGTCGACGGCGACCAGATGACGATCGAGGCCGCGAGCCAGTTTTTCGACGCCAACGGCAACCCGCTCGCCCAGACCTGTGCCAGCGGCACCGGCACCCGCTTTGAGGATGCGGGAGACGAGGACTAGCCGTCGACGGGCCGGCGGGCCGCCGGGGTCAGCGGCGGCCGCCGGCCAGCTTCACGGCGTCCGGCGCCCGGCGTAGCCGTGCCATCGCCATCACGCCGAGCGCCGGGCCGATCGCTAGGGCCGCGAAGGCCCAGCGCCAGCCGGCGCGCGCGACGAGCGGCGGCACCAGCCAGATCGAGATCATCGTGAGCGCGAAGCCGACGCACGTCTGTGTCGTGAGGGCGGTGCCGACGTAGGCGGGCGGAGAGAGCTCGGTGATCGCGGTGGAGAATTGCGCCGAATCGGCGATCACGGTGACGCCCCATATGACAGCAACCAGGAGCGTCAGGAGCGGCGGGCCGCCGAACGTGAGCCCGATGGTCGCGGCGCACGCGCCTGAGAGCGCCATCGCGATCATCGTCGAGGTCGTGCGTCCGAAGCGATCCGACGCGAGCCCGCCCGCCCAGCAGCCGAGGGCGCCGAGGGCGATCACGAGAAACGCGGCCGAGCTCGGGTTCAGGCCCGCATAGTTTCCGCCGCCACGCGCGTCGAGGCTCGCCGCCAGGAACACCGCGATCCACGCCCACATCGCGTAGAGCTCCCACATGTGGCCGAAGTAGCCGAAGCAGGCCAGCCGCGGCGCGCGTTCTCGAAAGATCGCCACCGCCATGTGGACGTCGAAGCGTGCCGACGGAAACTGAAACGGACCGTCCGCCACCCAGAGCTGGACGACCAGGGCGCCGGCAAGGGCCAGGCCCGAGGCGACCAGCAGCGTCTCGCGCCACGGCAAGGCCGTGAGGCCCGACACCAGATGCGGCGTCGCGGAGCCCACCGTCAGCGCGCCCACGAGAATGCCGATCGCCAGGCCGCGGCCTTCGCGAAACCACGTGGCCATGATCTTCATCGCCGGGGGGTAGGCGCCGGCCAGGCACAGGCCCGTCGCGAACCGGAGGGCCAGCGCCGGCCACAGGCCGTCGACCCAGAGGGCGAGCGCCGCGTTGGTGGCGGCGCCGAGCAAGATACCGACCTTCATGACCGCGCGGGCCGAGAACACGTCGGGCAGGTTGGTGAGAGCGCTCACGAGCGTGCCGACGATGAAGCCCGCCTGCACGGCGATCGTGAGCCCGGCAGCGCCGCCGTCGCCGAGGCTCCATTCACGCCGGAGGGCCGGCAGCACGGCAGACGCGCTGAACCAGAGCGAGAGCGCCAAGAGCTCGGCGAGCGAGAGCAGCGCGAGCTGGCGCCAGGCTCGCGTCACGCAGTTGCTACTCGACGACCTTCTTTCGCTTGAGGTCCGCGATGTCGGCCGCCGACATGCCGAGATCCTTCAGCACGTCTTCCGTGTGCTCGTTGGGCATCGGCGCCGCACTGCGGATCGTCCCCGGCGTGTCCGACATCTTGATCGCGACGCCGATCTGGCGCACGCGCCCCTGGGTCGGGTGCTCGACGTCGACGACCATCTTGCGATGATTGATCTGCGGGTCGGCGACCATCTCGGGGATGTCGTAGACCTTGCCGACGCAGACGTCGGCCTTCACGAGCGCCTCGTACCAGTCGTCGCGGTCGCGCGTCTTGATGAGCGCCTCGATCTCGCGCCGGGCGGCTTCTTCCTCGGCGTTGGCCGCGCGCACAAGCTGGTCGGCGGTCCGTGCGAAGCGCTTGAAGTCGGGGCGGCCGATCGCGTTGCAGAAGTTCTCCCAGAGCCACGGCTCGGTGCAGCCGATCGTCAGGAGCTTGTTATCGCGGGTCTCGTAGATCGCGTAGTAGGGATACGAGCCGCCCAGGAACCCTTCGCCGCGGCGCGGGGCGAGGCCGTCGCTGAAGAAGAAGCGCATGTTGGGCGTCGCGGCGAGGAGCGACACGGTCGTGTCGAGGTACGAAACGTCGACGTGCTGCCCGCGCCCGGTGCGCTCCCGCGCGAAGAGCGCCAGCGCGATCCCGAGGGCGCCGTGCAGGCTGGCACCCGCGTAGTCGGCGACCAGGTTGAGCGGGATCACGGGCTTGCGATCCGGCTCGCCGATGAGGTTCAGCACGCCGGCGAGGGAGAGATAGTTCATGTCGTGGGCCGGGCGATCCCGGTACGGGCCGTCCTGGCCGAATCCCGACAGCGAGCAGTAGATGAGGCGTGGGTTCAGCGCGCGCAGGGTCTCGTAGTCCGCGCCAAGGCGCTTCATCACGCCCGGCCGGAAACCCTCGACGATCACGTCGGCGCCGGCGGCGAGCTTGCGAAAGACCGCCTGGCCCTCGGGCGCCTTCATGTTGAGGGTCATCGAGCGCTTGTTGCGGTTGACGAAAGTGTGGATCGTGCGGCGGACCCATTCGTCGCTGGTGTCGCGGCCCGGCTCGGGCGTCTCGATCTTGAGCACCTCGGCGCCCATGTCGGCCAGCATCATGCCCGGCAGCTCGGCCGGCGCCACGCGCGCCAGCTCGAGAATCCTGATCCCGTCGAGTACGCCCATGTGCGGCTCCTGTTGGAAGGTGCTTTAGTCCAGGGTGCCTTCGAGTCGCGAAGTCAGAGCCCGGATGTCCGGAATGTCCTCGAGATGTCCGATCTGCTCGGCAACGCCCTCGGCCCCGTCCGACGCCAGCACGGTGCGGGCGCAGCCCAGGAATTTGTCGCGGAGCGCCGCGTCCGAGAGCGGCGTGTCGGGATGCCCGCGCGCGCCGCGCGGCTGGGTCGACAAGGTGCGCCCGTCGCGGAGGCGAACCGTCACGCGACTCCAGGCGTTCTGCTCGACGCCCTGCGGCAGACCCGGATCGATCGCCATCGCGACCCGGCCCATCAGCTCGCGCGTGTCGGCATTGGCGATCTCGCCGTCGGCGAACGAGCCGAAGTCGACGCGACCCTCGGCCAGCGCCGCCGCGGCGCAGTACTGCATCGAGAACTTGCGCTCGAGCGCGTTCGTCGGCCGCGCATGCGCGAGGACGTCCGGAACGACCGCGGTCACGCCGACGTGGACCGAGACGACGTCGCGCGCGCTGAGGCGGTGCTCGGTGCGCAGGTCGATCAGCGCGTCGATCGCCGAGTGCGTGAGGGCGCACGAGGGATAGGGCTTCACCGCGATGCCCGACTCGATCAGCTGCCAGCGGCGGCCCAGGCTCTCGATCGCCTCGGCGAGGCCGTTGGCGCCGCCGAACGCGGCGGCGTAGCCCTGCTTGCCCTCGAGCGCGGTCTCGGACGCGGTCATGCCCTCGCGGGCCAGCTGTGCGGCCAGGAGCCCGTTCCGCGCGGCGTGGCCGGCGTGATAGGGCTTGGTCATCGAGCCGAAATTCTCCTTGAGCCCCGAGGCGTGAGAGGCGGCGATGGCGAGCGCGTGGCGCGTCTGGACGAGATCGAGCCCCATGATGCGCGCGGCGGCGGCGGCGCAGCCGAGCGTGCCGATCGACGAGGTCGCGTGCCAGCCGCGCGTATAGTGATCCGGGTTCAATGCGGTACCGAGGGCGACGTCGATCTCGAAGCCGATGATGTAGCCCAGCACGAGCGCGCGGCCACCGGCCATCTCGGCCTCCGCGGCGGCGAGCGCGGTCGACAGGAGCGGCACGCTCGGATGACCGAGGAGCGCGAAATTGGTGTCGTCGAAGTCGTGCGCGTGCCCGGCGGCGCCGTTGGCGAGCGCGGCCCAGCCCGGCGCGGTTTTGACCGCGGTGCCGACGACGGTGGCGAGCGCGATCCCGCCTTCGGCGCGGACCACACGGCGCACAATGCGCGCCACGGGCTCGCCGGCGCCGGCGAGCATCACGCCGAGCGTGTCGAGCGCGGCGCGCCGAACCTTCACGATTGCTTCCGGCGGGCATTCCTCGAGCGACGTCTTGACGACGAACTCGGCGAGACGGGCGGCGGCGCTCATGATCGGCACGATATCATGAGTGCGGGGATGAGGTCTTCGTGAAGGTCCGCTTCCTCGGCTCCGGCGACGCCTTCGGCAGCGGCGGGCGTTTCCAGACGTGCATCCATCTCCAATCCGGCGCGAGCCAGCTCTTGCTCGACTGCGGTGCGTCGTCGCTGATCGCAATGCGGCGGTTCGGCGTCGACCCTCAGGCGATCGACACGGTGCTCCTCACGCATCTGCACGGCGACCACTTCGGCGGCGTGCCGTTTCTGGTTCTCGACGGGCAGTTCAGGCGGCGGACCCGACCGCTGACCGTCGCCGGGCCCCCCGGTGTGGAGGCGCGCGTGCGTCAGGCGATGGAGGTGTTCTTTCCCGGCTCGACGGCGATCGAGCGCAGGTTCGAGACTCGGTTCGTCGAGCTGGCCGAGCGGGAGGCCGTCGAGGTCGGGCCGGTTCGCGTCACCGGATTCGGCGTGGTCCACGCGAGCGGCGCGCCGCCGTTCGCGCTGCGTGTAGCGGCAGAAGGCCGCGTCGTCGCCTACTCGGGCGATACGGAGTGGACCGAGAGCCTCGTCGACGCCGCGCGGGGCGCCGACCTCTTCATCGCCGAGGCGCTCTTCTACGACAAGCGCGTCAAATATCATCTGGACCTGACCACTTTGCTGCGAGAACGGGCGCGGCTCGAGTGTCGGCGGCTGATCGTGACGCACATGGGCGAGGACATGCTCGCGCGGGTCGGCGGCCTCGAGGTCGAAGCGGCCGAGGATGGCAAGGAGCTGCTGCTCTGAGGCGGGCGGTCCAGTGGAGCGTGCTGGGACTGGCGGTCGCGTCGACGCTCGCCTTCCTCGTGCTCGCCGTGCTCGCGTTCAACCAGCACTTCTTCGATCTCGACCACAGCGCCCACGACCTGGTTCGCGCCGGGCTCTACCCGGAGCTCCGGCCGCTCATGCAGGCGCTGAGCCGCATCGGCTCGGGCTACGTGCTGGTGCCGCTAGCCGCTGTCGGCTACCTCGCGCTCAGACGCCTGGGCCATCGCCTCGCGCGGTACATCCCCGCGATGCTCGCCGGCGCCTTCGTCTTTTTCGCGCTCGCCAAGTGGACAGTCGCGCGGCCTCGCCCGAAGCTCTCACCGTACGGCTTTCCGAGCGCCCACACGTTCGGCGCGGTCGTGTTCTTCGGCGCGGTCATTTACGCGCTGTGGACGATCGAGATGCGCCCGATCTGGCGCTGGACGGGGACGGTCCTCATGCTGCTGCTGATCGCGGGGGTCGCCGTCAGCCGGCTTTATCTCAGATCGCACTGGCTGAGCGACGTGCTGGGAGGCCTCACGGGCGGGGGTGCGTACCTGCTGTTTTTCCTGCTCGCGGCGGACCCGCGACTTCGGCCTCAGCGGTAGGAGCCGGGGGCCCGAGCCCCCGGCTCTCCATCGAACCTCGGGTCAGCGGCGCCGCGCGGCGATCTTGGCAGAAGCGGCGTCGGCCTTCTTGAAGTGCTCCTCGGTGAAGCCGTAGAGATGCGCACCGCCCGCGAAGATCTGCGCCGCGATCTCGCGGGGGACGTTCTTCAGCAAGTTGGTCGAGACGTGCGGGAAGTTCGAGTCGAAGTGCGGGTAGTCGGTCGAGATGCACATGCGATCGGCGCCGATCAGCCCCGCGGTCGCCTCGATCTCAGGCTCGCTGCCCTCGACGGCGGCCCAGCAGTTACGGCGGAAGTACTCGCGCGGCGTCAGGGTGAGATACGGCGCGTGCGAGTCGCGATACTGCGGGTAATCCCACTCGATCCGTGACAGGAGCCCCGGTACCCACGAGTTCTGCGCCTCCAGATACCCGACGCGCAGGCGCGGATGGAACTCGAACACGCCGCCGATGATCATCGCGATCAGCGCCTGCTGCATCTCGATCCAGTGGCTGGCGACGTGGCGATAGAAGCGGTTCTCGCCGTAGAGCGGGATCATGCGCGAGTAGAGCGCGCTGACGCCCTCGTGGAAGCCCCAGGTGACGTCGAGCTCTTCGTGCACGGAATAGAGCGGATCCCAGTAGTTGGAGTGCCAATAGTGGCCATTGACCAGATTCGGCCGGATGAACGAGCCCGCCGCGCCGAGCTCGCTCACGCAGCGCACGAGCTCGCGACAGGCGAGGTGCACGTCGTGCACCGGCAGCATCGCGACCCACTTGAGCTGGTCGGGGCTGTACGAGCAGAACTCGTGGATCCAGTTGTTGTAGGCCTGGCAGATCGCCAGCGATATCTGCGGATCCATGTTGTCGCGGCCGAGCAGCGCGAGCCCCGCGGTCGGATAGTTCACCGCGATGTCGACGCCTTCCATCTCCATGCCCATCACCTGGGCGACGGGGTCGTAGTCGCGGGCGACCGCGAAGTCGAGCCGGCCGGTGTCGAAGAGCCGCGAGCCCGACAACGGCTGCGTGCTCTGCGGCCCGCTGTTGCGCACACGCTTTCTGTATTGCTGCAGGTCCATGTCGGAGGTGGGGAGCCCGTCGATGACGGTCAGCCCGGCCGCGCCGCGCTTGGGCCGCCCGTCGGAGCCGATCGGGACGCTGATCCGATCCTTGAACTTCGGATCCAGATAGCGGTCGAAGAGATCCGGCGGCTCCATGATGTGCATGTCGCTGTCCACGAACCTGAGCCCGTCCTTCATGGCTGTCTCCTTTTTATAGGCTCGCCTCGCACGGTGGGTCCCCGGCCCCACGACGTGCTGCGGCTCGCACTACCACTGCTGCTCACCGGTAGGCGTCCGGCGCCTGCTTGACGGTTTCCCAGAAGATCGGGTCGTGACCGGGAAAGATCTGACCGCGTACGAGCCGCGCGATCGTCTTCAGCTTGCGGAGCGAGTGAAGCGCCAGGGTCGGGTTCCAGACGACGCCGGGCACGCGCTCCTTGTCGGCGTGCTCGTGCCAGTAGCAGGCATCGCCCGTCAGGATG
>Ga0209481_10001107_pt1 | contig 10914 bp, 10 predicted proteins | sample SoiMetdeltSBSDD3_FD_187598 | JGI IMG/M metagenome (GOLD analysis project Ga0209481, IMG submission 187598) | Bulk soil microbial communities from a Populus tree surrounding site in Tennessee, USA - Soil MetaG P. deltoides SBSDD3 (SPAdes) (version 2) | ecosystem: Environmental > Terrestrial >...
TACTTCCGGTTCGGCGCCGACGGCTCGAAGCTGTTGACCTCACACGACACCATGCGGATCGACCGCAGGTGGGGTGACACGCCGATCGAGGACCGGTGGCCGTGGCGCTACCAGGAGGGCCCGGACGGCGACGACGACCGCCGGCCCGTACCCTCCGAGGACCCGGCCACGCTGGACCGGTACTGGTGCGGGCAGGACGTGGCGGTCAAGCCGTGCCGGCGGATGCCGGTGCAGGCCCTGGATGTGGTGTACGACCTGTTCTGGGCGCACTGCCTGACCCGGGAGCAGCGCGCCGCGCTGTGGCGTTGGCTGGCCGACGTCCCCGGGCTGCGCGATCTCGGGCCCACCAAGGATCGGGCTGGCCGGCCTGGGGTGGGCTTCGCCGCGGACGAGCCGTCCTGGCGCCAGGTCACCCTGATCGTGGATCCCACCGACGGGTGGTTGCTGGCCGCCGAGGAACGCGAGCTGGGTCCACCCGCGCCGGCTGTGGCCTCCTACACGCTGTACCTGGCCTGTACCCGCACCAACTCACCGGACCGGCCGTCCAGATGAGACGGATGCGGTTGTTGTGGCAGGGCGGGATTCCGGACTACGCGGGGAAGCCGTTCGAGGACGCCCGAACATCGCAGCACGGACCGCGGCCGGCCGGCCGGCGACGGCGGTCGGATGAGCCGTCGCATCCGTCGGGACCTGGACCCCAAGCAGGTGCTGGCCAGGTTCACCGGCGAGGACTGTTGCACGACGACGTGCACGGCCCGCGCCTGGACGCAGCTGACCGCCGGTCACCACTACGGCGGAACCTGTCGGCGCTGCCGCTCCGGCCAGGGCTGCGCCCTGCAACGGGCCATCCGCGAGCTGGGCGAAATAGCGGCCATCGACCGCCGACCCCATCCGTTGACAGCCGGCCCCGGTCGGCGCCGGCGTCCCCCACCTTCCCGACCTCGTCACGAAGGAGCTTCTCACCATGCGCAGCACCGAGCCGTACGCGTTGGACAACAGCGCCGACACCGCCGCGGATCTGCTGGCCTGCCTGGCGCAGATCTGCGACCCGCACACCCGGCACCTGCTGGCGCCGCTGGTGGTGGCGGGTGCGGACTGTCTGGAGTTGGGCGCCGGCAACGGGGTCCATCGCCGCGTTCCTGGCCGACCTCGCCGGCGACCACGGCGAGGTACTGGCGATGGACCTGAAACCGCAGCACGTCCGCGAGCACCCGCGGGTCACCACAATCGAGTGGAACGTGGTCACCGACGGCATCCCGCCGGGCCCGTTCGACGTGATCCACGCCCGGCTGCTGCTGGCCCACCTACCCACCCGCCGGCAGATCCTGGCCGACACCGCCGCCCGGCTGGCGCCCGGCGGCGTGCTCTGCATCGAGGAGTGGGGCGAACACACCCCGCCGGCCGTGCTGCGGCACCCGGACGGCTCGGATCTGCCGGACCTGTACGGCCGCTACCAGCAGGCTCTGCTGGGTATGTTCCGCGCCGCCGGCAACGACACCACCTGGTGCGCCCAGGTCGCCGACGCGATGGCCGGGGCCGGCCTGGTCGAGGTGCACACGGTCACTCATGCCCGGTCGTGGCCGGGCGGCAGCCCCGGCACCACGCTGCCGTGCCTGGTGTCGGTGCAGAAAGAGGCCGAACTGGTCGCGGCGGGCGTGCCGGTGGACGAGCTGCGGCGGATGCGGGCCCTGCTGGCCGACCCGCAGACGTTGCTGCTGGGCAACCTGACCTGGTCGACGGTGGGCCGCAACCCGGGCGGTGCGGCGTGAGGCGCCGCACCGTGTTGGCCGCGACCGGTGGGGCCGTGCTCGGGCTGGCCGGCTGCGCATCTGGGCAGCCAAGGCCGGCGGCCACCCGCCCGCCGGAGAAGGTCACCTACCTGACCGGGTTTGGCATCACCGGGCAGGACTCCTTCGCCTACCTCGCGGTGGAGAAGGGCTTCTTCCTCGACGCCGGCCTGCAGGTCCAGATCAAACCCGGCGGCGGCACCGGCACCAACCTCAAAGTGCTGCAGGGCGGGCAGGCCGACTTCGCCGTCGTCGACCTGACCGGAGCCCTGCTCGAACACGGCCGCGGCAGCTACCGCGACTTTCGGATGTTCGCCGCCATCTACCAGCGCTCGGTGTCCTGCATCATGGCCCTGGCCTCGCGGCGCATCACCGTCCCCCGCGACCTGGAAGGCAAGACCGTCGGCTACACCGAGGGCGGGGTGAACAAGACGCTGTTCCCGACCTACGCCCAGTTGGCCGGCATCGACCAGGCGAAGATTCGGTGGGTGAACCTGCCGCCGCCGCAGCTGCGGCCCACCCTCCTCTCGGGCACGCTGGATGCGATCACCGAGATCGTCATCGGCCGCCCGGCGGTGGAGGCCGCCGCCGGCGCACCGGTCACCATGCTGCCCTACTCCACCTATTTGGGCGACCTGTACGGCAACGCCCTCGCTACCACCCTGAGCACCGCGATGGGCAACCCGGGCATCGTGAAACGGTTCCGGGACGCCCTGCTGCACGGCCTGGCCTACGCCATCGACCACCCGGACGAGGCCGGGCAGATCCTCGCCAATCACCAGCCCACCTACAAGGCGCAGGCGGCCGCGGCGGAGGTCCGGGCCGCCGAACCGTACGTGCGCTCCGGGGTCGGCATCGGCCACATCGACGATTACCGGGTGATGCAGTCGATCACCCTGCTGCAAGGCGCCGGCGCTATCCCGGACACCGGGCTGCGGCCCGCCGACGTGGTGTCGCTGGAGCTGGTCCCGTGACCGGCCCCCTCGCCCGCGGCGGCCGGGCGGCGCGCCTGGCCGCCACGGGGCCACCCGGTGCGGTGCCGAACCCGATCACATCGCCGTCGTTCACCGGAGTGCACCGGCGGGGCCGGCGCAGGATCGACGTGGACGAGGTGACCGGCCGGGTACACGTGCGGATCGCTGATGCGGCGGCCGAGTTGCCTCAGCGGACCGGGCGATGACGGCGCCGCTGTTGTGGTTGGCCGACGAACTGTGGCTGATCACGCACGAGGATCACAGCGGGGCCGCGCGGCTGCACGCTGGCGCGTTGGGCCTCGGTTTGGCCGGTGCTGTCGTGGGCGAGCTGGTGTTGTCGGGGCACGTGGAGGTGCAGGACGGCGGCCTGTACGTGATCAACCAGCATCCGCCCGGTAACGCGCTGGGGTACGAGGTGTTCGAGCAGGTCCTGGCCGAGCCGCAGCACCCGGTGCCCACGTGGCTTACGTATCTGGCAAGGGATGCCGAACAGCGGGTGGCGCAGCGCATGTGCCGCAACGGGTACCTGCACCAGTCCCGGCGACGTGGACTGCGCCGGGCCAGCGACTCGTTCGTACCTTCGGACGCCAACACCGCGGCGTGGCCGGCCGCCCGGCTGCAGGGCGCGTTGAGCAGGCGGCAGCTGCTGGGCCAGTCGGATGTCGTGCTCGCCGGTCTGGTGGCCGTGGCCGGTCTCGCCGATGCGGTGTTGTGGCGGGCTGAGCCAGACCACCTGCGGCATCTGGTGTCCCGGCTGCCGGCCGGGCTGCGCGAGCTGCTCGCGTTGACCGAGGCCGCGGTCGGCGACGCCACCTTGACCCACCACCGCACCTGAAACCTGTCCGCCCTTCAACGTTGTGGAGAAGCCAGTGTCTGTCCCTGCACGACCTGCGAGGATCAGCAACGTCACGGCCGCGTTGGCCGCCGACCGGCTCGGTGTCGCGCAGCTGGTCGCCTATGTGGTGTCGGCGGCGACCCCGCTGACCGTGATCGCCGGCGTGGTGACCCTCGGCTACGCCACCGCCGGGCTACCAGGGATCCCGGTCGCGTTCGCCGTCATCGCCGTGTTGTTGGGTCTGTTCGCGGTGGGCTATGTGGCGATGGCCCGGCGGATGAGCAACGCCGGCGCGTTCTACGCCTACATCGCCGCCGGCCTCGGCAAACCGCTCGGGGTCGGGGCGGCCTGGGTGGCGGTAGCCGCCTACACGGCGCTGACCTGCGGCCTGTACGGGGCAATCGGCGCCGCCGCCACACCACTGCTGCACGCCTGGCTGGGTGTGCCGGCGCCGTGGTGGCTGATCGCAATGCTCGCCTGGCTGGTGGTCGCCGTGATGGGGACGCTGCAGGTCGACCTCAACGGCCGGCTCCTGGCGGTGCTGCTGTGCGCCGAGGTCGGGATCATCCTGGTGTTCAGCGCGGCCAGCGTGGCGCACCCGGCCGGCGGCGCGGTCACCTTCGCCACCCTCAACCCGGCCGGCCTGTTCGCCCCCGGCGTCGGCGCGCTGCTGTGCCTGGCCGTGCTCGGGTTCATCGGGTTTGAGGCCACCGTGGTGTTCAGCGAAGAGGCCAAAGACCCGAGGCGCACCGTGCCGCGGGCCACCTACCTGTCCCTCGCGCTGATCGCCGGGCTGTACACGTTCGCCGCCTGGGCGCTGTCGGTGGCCACCGGAGCGGACCGGATCGTCGCCGAGTCCCAGGCGCAGGGCACCGAGCTGCTGTTCACCCTGGCCGGCGCCCACCTCGGCCCCGCGTGGGTGCACATCGGACACGCCCTGTTCGTGACCAGCCTGCTCGCCGCCATGGTGTCGTTTCACAACACCACCGCCCGGTACCTGTTCGCCCTCGGCCGCGAACGGGTGCTGCCCGCCGTGTTCGGCCGCACCTCGATCCGCTCCGGCGCCCCTCTGGTCGCCTCACTCGGGCTGAGCGCGGTCAGCGTGCTGGTCATCGCCGGCTACGCCGGCTACGGCCGGGATCCCCTCGTCGAGCTGTTCTACTGGGCCGGCACCTCCGGCGCGGTCGGCATCCTGATCCTGATCGCCGCCACCTCCGTGGCGGTGGTCGCCTACTTCGCCCGGCATCCGCGCCTGGAGAACGCCTGGCGCACCGCGGTCGCCCCCATCACGGCGAGCATCCTGCTCGCGGGCGTGGCGGGTTTGACGCTGGCCAACCTGGACACCCTGCTCGGCGTCCCGGCAGATCATCCGCTGCGCTGGGCGGTGCCCGGCGCCTACCTGGCCGCCGCCGTTGCCGGCACCGGCTGGGGCCTGATCCTGCGGGCCACCCGACCCGACGTGTACGCCGGCATCGGGCTGGGCGCCAAAAGCGTCACCGCCACCCTGCCGGCTCACGGGCTTCACACGCCGGGCACCATCGCGAGCCGGCCGGGGGTGCGGCCGTGACCGCGCCACCGATCCGATCGGCCACCCGCGCCGACGTGGACCTGGTCGCCGCGCTGATCGGCGACGCCTTCCACGACCTGCCCGCCGCCGGGTGGCTGGTCCCCGACCCGCAGCAGCGGGCCGCCATCTTGGCGGCCAACGTCGCGATCCTCGTCGAACATGCGTTGTCCTACGGGCAGGTGCACACGGTCCACGACGGCGGCAGCGTCGCCGGGGCGGCGGTGTGGCTGGACTACACCCGCGACATCCCGCCGCCGCCCAACTACGACACCCGGCTGGCCGCCGCCTGCCGGCGGTGGACCGACCGGTTCCGGCACCTGGACACACTGTTCGACACCCACCACCCGGCCCGGGCGCACCACCACCTCGCCTTCCTCGCCGTGCGGCCCAGTCGGCAACGCAGGCGGATCGGCACCGCCCTGCTGCACCACCACCACGCCATGCTGGACCGCTACCACATCGGCGGCTACCTGGAAGCCAGCAGCCCCGCCAGCCGGGACCTGTACCTGCGCCACGGCTACCACCTGCACGCCGACCCGTTCGACCTACCCAGCGGCGCCCAGTTCTGGCCGATGTGGCGGCCACCAGCCCCCACCCCCGCAGAGGACGTGCGCCGGTGAGCCGGATCCGCCGCCGGCGGCCGCCCGACGGTCGTAAACGCCGCCGCGGCATGCCGGCGCAGGTGCTGCAGGTCGTCTACGAGCTGCAGCAGACCGGCAATCTGCCGCACCAGATCGCCCCGGTACTGGCCGAACGGTTCGGCTACCCGGCTCTGCCGGCGATGCGGCTGGCCCACGGCTGGAGCCAAGGCGACGCCGCGCAGGCATGGAACGACCGGTGGCCGAACGAATTGAAAACGTTCAAAAACTTCTCCTACTGGGAAACCTGGTTCGACGGCTCCAGCCGCGGCTACGCCGCCGACCTGCCCACCCTGCACCGGCTCGCCCAGCTCTACCAATGCGCCGTCGCCGACCTGCTCGCCGGCTACGGCGAGCACCGCCCCGACAGCCCGACGTCCGCCACCGGCACCGGCGAGCCGGTCCAACCGGCTACGCCACCCGCGAGCACCCACCAACCGGCGAGGTCACCGACCGGTCAGCACCCCAGCGGCCGGCCCCTCCACTGTCCACACATCGTCAGCAGGTCCGACCAGGCACCACGCCGAGGCAGCCGGACATGCCCCCACGCAGGGAACCCGTCGACGGTCTGAACCAGCAGGCGGATCGACCCGCCCGGCCAGTCCGCAACGCCGACACCCGCCAACGACGGCCGGGCACCGCCACACGACTCCTGGCGCTGGTGCTGGCCTGCCTCGTGGCGGCCGGCGCCACCGCATCGACCGTCCCTTCTGGCGGGCCAAGGCGGACCCGGGACCAGCAAATCCGCCGACACGCCCGCGGCGACGGCCTCATCGGCGACGAAGGCCCCGCGAGTCCACGCGGCCACACCCGCACCGGCGCAACGCCGCCCCTGGACAACGAGGTGCACCGGGTGAAGACCGCGCTGGCGACATGGCAGCGCGGCCACGCGCCGTCCGCCACCGCGGGGTACCTCGGCGATGGGCCACCGCGGCCAATGCGGGACACCGAGCTGCCCGCCGGGCAGGACCCGCAGCGCCGGGCCGGATCTAGCACGTCCCTCTCGACGAAAGGAAAGGCGCCATGCAAGAAACCCTCGAAGCGAGCGACGTCGAGGACGTCTTCGCCCTCGACGTGCAGGTCATCACCGACGTGACGGCCGATGGGGCGGCCACCCGCTGCTCCACCAACGACGGGTGCGCCCCGACCTGTGCCTCTTCCTGCGCGAGCCGGGGATGAGCAGAGGGCCGGGGAGCAATCCCCGGCCCCACCGTTCTGATCCAAAGCCGCGAAGGGGACGTCGATGGGGACAGGTGACACGGGGCCGCTGTATCGGCATGCGGGGGTTGCGTTGCTGCGCTCCGCGGTCCGGGCGTCGACGCAGGCGCCCGGCTGGTGGCCCGACCCGAACGATCCGCAGGCGTGTTGCTCGTGGCTGCGGCAGGTCTGGTCGGAGCCCGATTTCGCCGACGCCGTCAGGCAGGCCAGCCCCGGGCTGGCTCGCCGGGTCGAGGCGATCTGCGGCGGTCAGGCTTGGCAGCCCAGACAGATCCGGCGGGCGACAATGGCCACCGCCGGCTACCTGCTGCGAGCGCTCGGTCGCCCCACCCCGTTCGGGCTGTTCGCCGGCGTCGCGCCAGTGATCGTGGGCGGCACCGCGGGGGTGCGGTGGGGCTGTGCCCATCGGCCTGTGGTTCGCGTCGACACGCAATGGCTGGCCGACGTCATCGACCGGTTGCAGGCGCATCCGGACCTGTTGGAACGTGTGGATGTGGCGTTCACCAACCTCGCCGTTCGCCGCGGCGGGCGGCTGGAATCGCCATCCGGCCTCGGCCGGGTACACGTGCGGTACAGCGCCGCAGTGCGGGCCCGGAACGCGGCAGCCGCCCCGGTGCGATTCGGTGCCCTTGTTGACACGCTGGCCGCGAACTTCGCTGCCGACCGGTCGAGGGTTGCCGGCATGCTCACCGAACTGGTCCGACAGGGCTTTCTCGTCACCTGCTTGCGGGCCCCGTTGACGGTCACCGACCCGCTGACCCACCTGCTCGACCGGCTCGCCGAGGTGGGCGCCGGCACGCTGCCCTCGACCGTGTCGCTGCTGCACGACCTGGCGACCGTCCGGGCCGAGCTGCAGCAGCTCAACCATGGCACCACCCGCGCCGGCCGGGCGGGCGTGACCCGCGCGGCGATCACCCGCCGGATGCGGCAGATCTCCCCAGCCGGGCGTACCCCGCTTGCGGTGGACCTGCGGCTCGACTGCCACGTGCAGCTACCCGAACACGTCGCGCAGGAGATGGCGCGGGCGGCTACCACGTTGCTGCACCTGACCCGTCACCCGGCCGGGTGGCCGGCCTGGCGCGACTACCATGCCGCGTTCTGCGACCGGTACGGCACCGCAACCCTGGTGCCGGTCACCCAGGTCGTTGACCCCGATGCCGGGCTGGGCTACCCGGCCGGATACCCCGGCAGCATCCTGCCCGCCCCGGTGGACGGGCCGTCGCCGCGCGACGAACGGCTACTGGCCCTGGCCTGGCAGACCGTCACCGACGGCAGCCGGGAGATCGTACTGACCGATCAGAGCATCCGTGCGGTGGCCGGCGACCAGCGACTCGACCCGCGCTGGATTCCGCCGCACGTGGAGCTGGCCGCCCGCATCCACGCCGCCGACGCCGAGGCGCTGGCCCGCGGCGCGTACACCCTGACGGTTGCTCCGGCCCGTGCCGGCGGAACGCTGACCTCCCGGTTTACCCCGACCACCACCGGCTGCGGCCTGCAGGAGGTCTACCGGGGCCTGCCCGTTGCCGTGCATGGTGCGCTGGCGGTGCAGATGTCGTTCCCGCCGGCGTACCCGCACGCCGAGAACGTCTGCCGCATCCCCGCCTACCTGCCGCACCTGCTCTCCCTCGGCGCCAGCCAAAAGCAGGCCAGCATTGCGCTGGATGATCTGGCGGTCACCGCCACCGGTGAGCGGCTGCACCTGGTCAGCATCTCCCGCCGGCAGGTCATCGAGCCGCAGGTCTTTCACGCTCTCGCCCTGGACAAGCAACCCCCGCCCCTGGCGAGGTTCCTCGCGCACCTGCCCCGCGCCTACTGCGCCACCTGGACCGTGCTCGACTGGGGACCGTACGCCGAGCGGCTGCCGTACCTGCCCCGGGTGCGCTACCGGCGCAGCATCCTGGCGCCGGCCCGGTGGCGGCTCACTACCGATGAGCTGCCCCGCGCCGAACCCGACCTGGTGGCGTGGCGTCGCGCCCTCGACTTGTGGCTGCGCCGCCTCGCCTGTCCGTCCACTGTGGAGATGCGCGACGAGCGACCGTACGCTGCGGCTGGACCTGGACGAGCCGGTCCATGCCGCGATCCTGCACACCCGGCTGGTCCGGCACGGCCACGCCATCCTCACCGAAGCCGCCCCGCCGGCCCAGGACGGATGGTGCGACGGACATGCCCACGAGATCGCGGTCCCGCTGGTCCGTGCCGGTGCCGCCGCACCCTGCCCCCTTGTCGGGTCGCTGCCGGTGGTGACCAACGGCAGCCACGGGCAGTGGCCCGGCGCGCCGGATGCCCGGTGGCTGTCCGCACGGGTGCACACCCATCCCGAGCGGCACGACGAGATCATCGCGGAGCGGCTCCCGGGACTGGTCGCCGCCCTCGGCGAGCAGACCGGGTGCTGGTTCGTCCGCTACCGCAGCCCGCACCAGAGCGACCATGTGCGGCTCCGCCTGCGCACTCGGGACCGCGAACAGCGCGGGAGATACGTGGCGGCGGTCGGGGACTGGGCGCGGCGGCTGCACCGCGACGGGCTGGCGGGCCGGCTGGTCTTCGACAGCTACCAGCCGGAGGTCGGCCGCTATGGCGACGGCCCGGCCCTGCACGCCGCCGAGGCGGTGTTCGTCGCCGACTCCCAGGCGGTGTCGGCGCAGTTGCGGCACCTGCCCGCCGGCACCATCCACCCGACCGCCCTGGCAGCAGTGGGCATGGTGCACATCGTTGGTGGGTTCCTCGGACCGGACCCGGCGATGCGGTGGCTGGCCACCCACCCCGTCCCCGCACCCGGCAACGGCACCGACCGGGCCGTGGCCGGCCAGGCGATCCGGCTGGCGCAGCCCGGCGCGCTGACCGACCTGCCCGGCTTCACTGGCGAGGTCGCCGAGGCGTGGCAGGCCCGCACCGCAGCCCTGACCGCCTACCGCTTGCAGCTCCCCGACGACGCCGACACCGACGGGGTGGTGGAGTCCCTGCTGCACATGCACCACAACCGGGCCATCGGCGTCGACCCGGACCGCGAACGGACCTGCCGCCGCCTGGCCCGGCAGGCGGCCCTTGTGTGGCAGACTCGGCGGGCCGGAAACGACGCATGACGCAGCCGCCGCCACGGGAACCGTGGCCCGGGTGGGGCCAGGCCCTCTACACCGGTGCCGCCGGCATTGCGCTGGCGCACATCGAGTACGCCCACGCCGGCGCCGCCGGGTGGGACACCGCCCACCGGTGGGTCGCCGCCATGCTGCGCAGCCCGGTCACCGCGCACCCCGACACGTGCGGCCTGGATCGCGGGGCACCGGCCGTCGCGTTCACCCTGCACGCGGCCGCCCGGCCCGGCTACGCGCCCACCCTGGCCATCCTCGACCGGCACATCACCGCCGCCACCCGGCACCGCCTACAGTGGGCGCACCAGCGGATCGACGCCGGGCGGCTGCCGGCGCTGCGGGAGTACGACCTCATCCGCGGCCTGACCGGCATCGGCGCCTACCTGCTGCACCGCCACGGCGGCGGCGACCCGCTCCACCAGGAGGTGCTCAAGAACGTCCTGTCCTATCTGGTCCGGCTGACCGAACCCCTGACCATCGGCGGGGAGGCGGTGCCGGGCTGGTGGACGGGCAACGCACCCGACGATCAGCCCTCGCCACGCTGGCCGGGCGGACACGGCAACCTCGGCATGGCCCACGGCATCGCCGGCCCGCTCACGCTGCTATCCACCGCCATGCGACAAGGCGCCACCGTGGCCGGACAGCCCGACGCGATCGGCCGGATCTGCGCCTGGCTCGACCAGTGGCGCACCGGCTTTGGAACACAGGCATGGTGGCCCGAGACGGTCTCTCCGCGCCCGAGCTGCGCGCCGGCACCGTCCGCCAGGCCGGTCCGGGCCGGCCGTCCTGGTGCTACGGCACCCCCGGAC
>Ga0209481_10001108_pt1 | contig 10912 bp, 6 predicted proteins | sample SoiMetdeltSBSDD3_FD_187598 | JGI IMG/M metagenome (GOLD analysis project Ga0209481, IMG submission 187598) | Bulk soil microbial communities from a Populus tree surrounding site in Tennessee, USA - Soil MetaG P. deltoides SBSDD3 (SPAdes) (version 2) | ecosystem: Environmental > Terrestrial >...
CGACGGGCGCGACCTCACGAACCTCAGCGACCGGCAGCTCGAGGACGTGCGCGGCCGCCAGGTGGCGATGATCTTCCAGGACCCGATGACCTCGCTGAACCCCACGTTCAGGATCGGGTCGCAGATCACGGAGACGCTCAAGCGCCACTTCGACATGCCCAGGGACGCCGCCCGCAGGCGGGCGGTCGAGCTCCTCGACGAGGTCGGCATCCCGAATGCGGCGGAGCGTCTGGACGACTACCCGCACCAGTTCTCCGGCGGCATGCGCCAGCGCGTGATGATCGCCATCGCGCTCTCGTGCAACCCGGCGCTCCTGATCGCCGACGAGCCGACCACCGCGCTCGACGTGACCATCCAGGCGCAGATCCTCGACCTGCTCGAGCGGCTGCGCGAGGAGCACGAGATGGCGATGATCATCATCACCCACGACATGGGCGTGGTCGCCGAGGCCGCGGACGACGTGGCAGTCATGTACGCCGGTCAGATCGTCGAGCAGGCCAACGTGCTCGACCTCTTCGAGAACCCCGAGCACCCGTACACGGAGGCGCTCCTCGGCGCGCTGCCCCAGCTCGAGGGCGAGGGCATCCGCGAGGGCCGCCTGACGGCGATCCCCGGCCGCCCGCCAGACCTCGTCAACCCGCCCGAAGGCTGCCGCTTCGCGGCGCGCTGTCCCTACCGCGAGCTCGACAACTGCCAGAACGAGCCGCAGGAGCTGCGCGAGATCCGGCAGGGCCACCTCGTCCGCTCGGCGCATCCGACGGCCCAGCGCGCGGCAACGCGCCAGCCGGTGCCCTCGGCATGAGCGTCCCGGCCCAGCCGGGTGACGGCGCTGCGCTGCAGGATGGCGCGCTCCTCACCGTCACCGATCTCGAGAAGCACTTCCCGGTCCGGAAGGGGCTGATCATCGAGCGCACGGTCGGCCACGTGAAGGCAGTGGACGGCGTCTCGTTCTCGATCCCGGCCGGGAAGACGCTCGGCCTCGTGGGCGAGTCCGGCTCCGGGAAGTCCACCACCGGCTACTGCATCCTCCAGCTGACCAAGCCGACCTCCGGCTCGATCCGGTTCGACGGCAAGGAGCTCACGCAGCTGGGCGGGGAGCAGCTCCGCAAGGTCCGCCAGGACATGCAGATCGTCTTCCAGGACCCGTACTCCTCGCTCGACCCGCGGATGACGGTCGGGAACATCGTCTCCGAGCCGCTCGAGGTGCACGGGATGGGCACTCGCAAGAGCCGCCGCGAGACCGTCCGGCGGCTGCTCGAGGTCGTCGGCTTCAACCCGAACTTCACGAACCGCTACCCGCACGAGTTCTCGGGCGGCCAGCGCCAGCGGATCGGCATCGCCCGCGCGCTCGCTCTCAGCCCGAAGCTGATCGTCTGCGACGAGCCGGTCTCGGCGCTCGACGTCTCCATCCAGGCCCAGATCCTCAACCTGCTCAAGGACCTTCAGCGCGACTTCGGGCTGACCTACCTCTTCATCTCGCACGACCTCGCGGTCGTGCGCACGATGGCCGACGAGATCGCGGTCATGAACCAGGGGAAGCTCGTCGAGGTCGGACCGGCCGAGGAGGTGTACTCGAACCCCAAGGACGAGTACACGAAGGCGCTCTTCACCGCGGTGCCCGTCCCGGACCCGCGCCGCCAGCGCGAGCGCAAGGCAGAGCGGGCCCGGCTGCGCCTCGAGCGCATTCGGATGTAGGCACGCTGCAGGTAGGGCTCAGTCCTAACCTCCAGCGGCCGATATCGTCAGAGTGAGTATGGCCGGCAGTGACCCACTGATGATGGGTGGCGCGTGTGAGCGTGCACGCGAGTGGGCGTCGCTGCGCCTGGACGACGAGCTCTCCGTGCTCGAGGAGGAGATCCTCGAGCGCCATCTCGACTTCTGCGAGGCGTGCCGCCGGTTCGAGGAGGGCATGCGCCTCACCACGGCGCGGATCCGCTCAACTCCGCTCGAGACGCCGACGCGCCGCGTCCCGGTGCCGGCGCGGAGCGGCGTGGTCACGCAGTACCGCAAGCGGACGGCGCTCGTCGCCGCCGCGGCGCTCGCGATCGGCGCGCTGGTCGGCTCGTTGGTGGAGCGGCCGGGTCAGTCGGTGCCGAGCGAGTCGCCCTCGCAGGTCAGCTTCCTCTCGCGCGACGCCAACAACCTGCGCGACATTCCACGGGCCCGCTTCATGACGCCGGTGCCCTCGCCGGCGGCGCCGCGGAACCCGCCCGAAGGCGTTATCTAGAACCGCAGGCCCTGCGCCTGCCCTTGGATAGACTTGCGTTGGCCGAGCGATCGGCCGTCCTTCCACGCGATCTCCAGGAGATACATGGCCAGGAAAACGGACTCGAAGAACGTCGGCAAGGTCGTCGAGATCAAGGGCGTCGTCGTCGACGCGGTCTTCCCCGGCGACCTGCCCGCCATCTACAACGCGCTGCTCATCGACGTCGCGGAGACCGACGAGCACGCGGCGGGCTTCCTCGTCGCCGAGGTGCAGCAGCACCTCGGGAACGACCGGGTGCGCGCGGTGGCCATGGACTCGACGGACGGCATCCCGCGCGGCGCCGAGGTGCAGGACACCGGCGCGCCGATCTCGGTGCCGGTCGGCGAGGTGACACTCGGGCGGATCTTCAACGTGCTCGGCGAGCCGATCGACGACGCCGGGGCCGTCAAGTCCGAGCGCTGGCCGATCCACCGGCCCGCCCCGAGCTTCGACCAGCTCGAGCCGACGGTGCAGATCTTCGAGACCGGGATCAAGGTCATCGACCTGCTCGCCCCGTACGTGAAGGGGGGCAAGGTCGGCCTCTTCGGCGGCGCCGGCGTGGGCAAGACCGTGCTCATCCAGGAACTGATCCGCAACATCGCGGCCGAGCACGAGGGCCTGTCGGTGTTCGCGGGCGTCGGCGAGCGCTCGCGCGAGGGGAACGACCTCTGGCTCGAGATGACCGAGTCGGGCGTGATCGAGAAGACCGCGCTCGTCTTCGGCCAGATGAACGAGCCGCCCGGAGCGCGCCTGCGGGTCGCCCTGGCCGGCCTCACCATGGCCGAGTACTTCCGCGACGAGGGGCAGGACGTGCTCCTCTTCATCGACAACATCTTCCGCTTCGTGCAGGCGGGCTCCGAGGTCTCGGCGCTCCTCGGCCGCATGCCCTCCGCCGTGGGCTACCAGCCGACGCTGGCGACCGAGATGGGCCAGCTCCAGGAGCGCATCACCTCGACGCGCCAGGGCTCGGTCACGTCCGTGCAGGCCATCTACGTGCCGGCGGACGACCTCACCGACCCTGCGCCCGCGAACACGTTCGCGCACCTCGACGCGACGACGGTGCTCTCGCGGTCGATCGCCGAGCAGGCGATCTACCCTGCCGTCGACCCGCTCGACTCGTTCTCGCGCGCGCTCCAGCCCGACATCGTCGGCGACGAGCACTACGCGACGGCGACCCGCGTCCAGGAGATCCTGCAGCGCTACCGCGAGCTCCAGGACATCATCGCCATCCTCGGAATGGACGAGCTCTCCGACGAGGACAAGCTCACCGTGCAGCGCGCCCGCAAGGTGCAGCGCTTCCTCTCGCAGCCGTTCTTCGTGGCCGAGGCCTTCACCGGCTCCCCGGGCAAGTACGTCCAGCTCGCGGACACGATCAAGGGCTTCAAGGAGATCATCGAGGGCAAGCACGACGAGCTCAACGAGCAGGCCTTCTACATGGTCGGCACGATCGAGGAGGCCGTCGAGAAGGCCCGCGGGATGTCCGGGGAGACGAAGGCCGAGGAAGAGCCGCCGGACGAGCCCGAGGCCTCGGAAGAGCGCGAGCCCGAGCCGGCCGCCGTCTGAGCTGAGACATGGCCCAGGGAGGCGCGCAGAGGACCTTCGACCTCTCGCTCGTGACGCCCGAGGGCGCCGCGTTCGAGGGGGAGGCCGAGATGCTGGTCGTGCCGGGCGCCGACGGCGAGATCGGCGTGCTCGCGCGCCACGCGCCCCTCGTGGCGATGCTGAAGGCGGGCGAGATCCGCGTGAAGTCGGGCGGCGAGTGGCAGGCGTTCGCGGCCGGGCCCGGCTACTTCAAGGTGCAGCAGGACCGCGCGCTCGTGCTCGTCGACGACGCCGTTCGCGCCGAGGACATCGACGTCGAGGAGGCACGCCGCGAGATCGAGGAGGCCAAGGAGCTCCTGGCGCGCATCGACGCCGGCGAGGAGGAGTACGACCGCTGGAAGGCCGAGCAGCGGCTTCGCCACGCCGAGAACAAGCTCGTCGTCGCCGGCCAGGCGTAGCCGCAGCTCCCGGACACGCGTCGGCTTTGGGGAGCGGAGGCGCGTCCATCTGCCGGGAAACGCCCGCTGAGCGCCCGGAACGGCACAATTGAGCAATGGCGACCTCCGTTGCGGCCCCGGCCGAAGCACTGCGCGACCTCCTCGCGCAGCGGATCCTCGTGCTCGACGGGGCGTGGGGGACGATGCTGCAGCGGCAAGGGCTCGAGGACGCCGACTACCGCGGGCAGCGGTTCAAGGATCACCCGCGTGAGGTCGCCGGCGACCCCGACCTCCTCAACCTGACGCGCCCCGACGTCGTCCTCGACATCCACCGGGCCTACCTCGAGGCCGGCGCGGACATCACGACGACGAACACCTTCACGGCCACGTCGATCGGGCAGGCCGACTACGGCCTCGAGGACGTCGTCTACGAGCTCAACCTCGAAGGCGCGAAGCTCGCGCGCCAGGCCTGTGACGAGCGCACCGACGGGCGTCGCTTCGTCGCCGGCTCCATGGGGCCGCTCAACCAGACCCTTTCGCTCTCGCCCAAGGTCGACGACCCCGCCTATCGCGCGGTCACGTTCGACCAGGTGCGCGAGAGCTACGCCGAGCAGGCGCGCGGGCTGGTCGACGGCGGCGTCGATCTCCTCCTCGTCGAGACCATCTTCGACACGCTCAACTCGAAGGCGGCCATCGCGGCCTGCCGCGACGTTCTGGACGAGAAGGGCGTCGACCTGCCGCTCTGGATCTCGGTCACGATCGTCGACCTCTCGGGGCGCACGCTCTCGGGCCAGACGCTCGAGGCGTTCTGGGCCTCGATCGAGCATGCGGACCCGTTCATCGTCGGCGTCAACTGCTCGCTGGGCGCGAAGGAGATCCGCCAGCACGTCGAGGAGCTGGCACGGCTCGCCGACTGCTACACGAGCGTCCACCCGAACGCCGGCCTGCCGAACCCCTTCGGCGGCTACGACGAGGGGCCCGAGACCACGAGCTCGCTCCTGCGCGAGTTCGCCCAGAGCGGCCTCGTGAACGTCGTCGGCGGCTGCTGCGGGACGACGCCCGACCACACGAAGGCGATCGCCGCTGCCGTCACGGGCCTGCCGCCGAGAGACGTTCCCGAGCACCGCCCGCTGACCCGCTTCAGCGGCCTCGAGCCCTTCGCCTTCGCCGAGGACACGAACTTCGTCATGGTCGGCGAGCGCACGAACGTGACCGGCTCGGCCCGCTTCCGCCGCCTGATCGAGGCCGACGACTTCCAGGGCGCGCTCGACGTCGCGCTCGACCAGGTGCGCGGCGGCGCGAACCTCCTCGACGTCAACATGGACGCCGACCTGCTCGACTCCGAGGCGGCCATGACGCGGTTCCTGAACCTCGTGGCCACCGAGCCGGAGGTCGCGCGCCTGCCGATCATGGTCGACAGCTCGCGCTGGTCGGTGATCGAGGCCGGGCTCAAGTGCGTGCAGGGCAAGGGCGTCGTCAACTCGCTCAGCCTCAAGGAGGGCGAGGAGGACTTCCTCGCCAAGGCGCGGACCGTCCGCCGCTACGGCGCCGGCGTCGTCGTCATGGCCTTCGACGAGCAGGGCCAGGCCGAGACCGCCGACCGCAAGGTCGCGATCTGCGAGCGCGCCTACCGCCTGCTCGTGGACGAGGTCGGCTTCAAGCCCGAGGACATCGTCTTCGACCCCAACATCCTCGCCATCGCGACGGGCATGGAGGAGCACGCCGGCTTCGCCAAGTCGTTCATCGAGGCGATTCCGCGGATCAAGGAGCGCTGCCCGGGCGCGAAGATCTCGGGCGGCGTCTCGAACCTCTCGTTCTCGTTCCGCGGCAACGAGGTCGTGCGCGAGGCGATCCACTCGGTGTTCCTGTACCACGCGATCCAGGCCGGGCTCGACATGGGGATCGTCAACGCCGGCCAGCTCGCGGTCTACGAGGACATCCCGCCGGACCTGCTGGAGCACGTCGAGGACATCGTCTTCGACCGCCGCGAGGACGCGACCGAGCGCATGGTCACCTTCGCCGGGACGGTGAAAGGGGAGGCGACGAAGCGCGAGGTCGACCTCTCCTGGCGCGAGGCGCCCGTCGGGGAGCGGCTCGCGCACGCGCTCGTCCACGGCATCGTCGACTTCATCGAGGAGGACACCGAGGAGGCCCGCCAGCAGCTCCCGCGCCCGCTCGACGTGATCGAGGGCCCGCTGATGGACGGGATGTCGATCGTGGGGGACCTCTTCGGCTCCGGGCGCATGTTCCTGCCGCAGGTCGTGAAGAGCGCCCGCGCGATGAAGCGCGCCGTCGCCTACCTCGAGCCGTACATGGAGGCCGAGAAGGCGGCCGGGGGGAACGGCCGCGCCCGCGGGAAGGTCGTGCTCGCCACCGTCAAGGGCGACGTCCACGACATCGGCAAGAACATCGTCGGGGTCGTCCTCGGTTGCAACAACTACGAGGTCATCGACCTCGGCGTGATGGTGCCGGCCGAGCGGATCCTCGACACGGCCGTGGAGGAGGGCTGCAGCGTCGTCGGCCTCTCCGGGCTGATCACGCCGTCGCTGGACGAGATGGTGCACGTGGCGAAGGAGATGGAGCGGCGCGGGCTCGACCTGCCGCTCCTCATCGGCGGCGCGACGACCTCGCGCCAGCACACGGCGGTGAGGATCGCGCCCGCCTACAGCCAGCCGACGCTGCACGTGCTCGACGCGTCGCGCGTGGTCGGGATCGTCTCCGACCTGCTCGAGCCCGAGCGCCGGACGCGGCTCGACGGCGAGAACCGCGTCGAGCAGGAGCGGCTGCGGACGCTGCACGGGGAGAAGGAGCGCAAGCCGCTCCTGCCGCTCACGGCCGCGCGCGAGAACCGCGAGCGGGTGGAGTTCGAGGCCCCCCCGGAGCCGGAGTTCCTGGGGACGCGCACCGTCGAGGTCGACGTCGAGACGCTCCGCCCCTACATCGACTGGCAGTTCTTCTTCCACGCGTGGGAGCTGAAGGGGAAGTTCCCGAAGCTGCTCCAGGACCCGGAGAAGGGCGCGGCCGCGACCGAGCTCTTCGAGCATGCGAACGAGCTCCTGGATGAGATCTCCAAGGGCGGCCTGCTCACGCCGCGCGGCGTGCACGGCTTCTGGCGGGCGCACGCCGAGGGGGACGACATCCTCCTCGAGGACGGGACGCGCTTCTCCATGCTCCGCCAGCAGGCCGACCACAAGGACGGGCGGCCGAACCGCTCGCTCGCGGACTACGTCTCGCCCGACGACGACCGCCTGGGCGCCTTCGCCGTCACGGTGCACGGCGGCGACGAGCTCTCCGGGCGCTTCGAGGCCGAGAACGACCCGTACCGCTCGATCATGGTCAAGGCGCTCGCCGACCGGCTCGCCGAGGCGTTCGCCGAGCTTCTGCACGAGCGCACGCGGCGCGGGTGGTACGAGACCGGGCCACCGCTCTCCAGCGAGGACCTGATCGCCGAGCGCTTCCGCGGCATCCGGCCCGCGTTCGGCTATCCCGCCTGCCCCGACCACTCGGAGAAGGGGAAGCTCTTCGACCTCCTCGGCGCATCCGAGATCGGGCTCGAGCTGACCGAGACCTTCGCCATGACGCCGGGCGCCGCCGTCAGCGGCCTCTACCTCCACCATCCCGCCTCGCGCTACTTCGCCATCGGCCGTATCGGGCGCGACCAGGTCGAGGACTACGCGGAGCGGAAGGGCATGCCCGTGCGCGAGATGGAGCGCTGGCTCTCGCCCAACCTCGCTTACGATCCGGGCTAGCCGGGTACAGGCCCGCTCCGTGGAGCACCACTTCGGCAGAGGCCGTCCCTACAGCCTGGGCGTGGAGGAAGAGTTCCAGCTCGTCAGCCGCGAGAGCTTCGAGCTCGTCTCGCGCGTCGACGAGATCCTCTCCGAGGTCGAGGACGAGGAGGAGCACGAGGGCCGGGTGAAGCACGAGCTCCTCCAGTCCGTGGTCGAGGTGGCCACGCACGTCGCGGGCTCGGTCGGCGAGGCGATGGAGGACCTCAGGGGCCTGCGGGCCAGGCTGCGCGACGCCGCCGAGGCGCGTGACTCGCTCATCGCCTCCTCGGGGACGCACCCGTTCTCGCGCTACGAGCACCAGGAGGTCACGGATCGCCCGCGCTACCAGGAGCTGGCCGAGGACATCCGCTGGGTGGCCGAGCGGGAGCTCATCTTCGGCCTGCACGTGCACGTCGGGCTCGACTCACCCGAGACGGCGATCGCCTGCACCAACGGCGTGCGGACGTTTCTCCCCGAGTTCCTCGCGCTCTCGGCCAACTCGCCGTTCTGGCAGGCGCGGCCGACCGGGCTCGCGTCCACGCGCGTGAAGATCTTCGACATGTTCCCGCGCTCGGGGCTCCCGCCCTCGTTCTCGTCGTGGGAGGAGTTCGAGCGCATGGTCGACCGCGCGATGGCGACGAACGCCTTCGAGGACGCGACCTACATCTGGTGGGACGCCCGCCCGCACCCCAAGCTCGGGACGATCGAGATCCGCATGCCCGACGCGCAGACCCGGCTCGAGTCCGTCCGGGGCCTGGTCGCGCTGTCGCAGAGCCTCGTCGCCACGCTCGCCGAGCGTCATGCGGCCGGCGAGCCGCCTCCGACGCAGCCCTTCACGCTCGTGGACGAGAACAAGTGGCGCGCAGCCCGCGACGGGCTCGACGCGACGCTCATCGACCTCGAGCACGACACCGAGCGCCCTGCGCGCGAGGCCCTGCGCGCTCTCGTGGAGCGCTGCGAGCCCGCCGCGCGGAAGCTCGGCTGCGCCGACGATCTCGCCACGGTGGAGGATGTGCTCCGGCGCGGCAACGGCGCCGACGAGCAGCGCAGGATCTACGAGGGAACCGACAGTCTGCTGGCCGTCGCGCAGTGGATCGCGGAGGAGACCGTCCGCGGTCTGTAGAACGGGGACCTACGACCGTGACCTTCGCTATCCTCAACCGGTCGCCCAAGGGCGACTTTTCGTAGATGCGGACGACCCTGAAGAAAGGCACCAGGGGCTCGGCCAACGGAAACGGCCGCGTCACGGGCCCTGAGCCTCCGTTCTCGCCCGAGCTCGCTCCCCCGGCTGAGCTCGCTCCGCCTCCCGAGCCACCGCTCAGGGTGGCTGCCCCTCCCGTGCTTCCGCCGGGGCCCTCGCCGCGCTCGCACTACCGCGTGCGGCGCAACCCGCTGAAGCTCCTGGCCAAGTTCGTCGTCTGGATGATCGTGCTCGTGCTCGTCGCAGCGGGCGCGCTCGCAGGCGGCGCGAAGCTCTACTTCGACTACAGCGTCGCAGCGGTGCGCGCGCATTCGCCCGAGGTGGTCGCGGCCGCGAAGGACCTGGACGCCGCCCCGGCCGCCGGGCAGCCCGCGACGGCGATCGTGATCGGCTACGACCAGCGCGCCGGCGAATCCGGCACCGGGTCGCGCTCCGACACCGTCATGCTCCTGCGCGCCGACCCCAAGCGCGACACGGTCACGCTGCTCTCCTTCCCGCGCGACCTCGTCGTCAACATCCCGGGCTGTGAGGGCCACCCGGCCTGGACGGGGAAGATCAACGAGGCCTACGCCTACTGCGGCCCGCGCGGGACGCTCACGACCGTCAAGGAGCTGACGGGCGTCTCCATCAACTACATGATCACCGTCAACTTCAAGGCCTTCATCGCCATCGTGAACAAGCTCAACGGCGTCACTCTCGACGTCGACCGCCGCTACTTCAACGACAACTCGGGCGCCGGCTACGGCGGGTCGTACGCGAGGATCAACCTCTGGCCCGGCTACCAGAAGCTCGACGGCCAGCGAGCCCTGGACTTCGTCCGCTTCCGGCACACCGACTCGGACCTCTACCGCGTCGTCCGCCAGCAGGAGTTCGTGAAGGCGTTCAAGCAGCAGGTCTCCAACGAGTGGTCGCTCTTCCAGCTGCCCGGCATCGTCCGCGCGATCACCGACAACGTCGAGGTCGCCAAGGGCGGCGGGAAGCCGATCAACGCGGACGAGGTGCTGAGCTACGCGCGGCTCGTCTACGAGCTTCCGGCCGGCAACTTCCAGCAGGTAAACCTCGAGGACGTCGCGGGCTACAGCGAGCTGACCACTTCCGAGACGGCGATCCGGCAGGCCGTCCAGAGCTTCGTCAACCCGGACGTGAAGGCGTCCGAGAACGCGATCACCGTCGCCACCGGCGGGAAGCCCAAGCAGGACACGGGCCCGCCGCCCTCGCAGGTCTCCGTCGAGGTGCAGAACGGGAACGCCGTGGCCGGAGCCGCCGACGACGCCGCGTACCTGCTGGGCCAGATCGGCTACCAGTCGGTCAACGGCGGGAACGCCGCCAACTTCGACTACTTCCGCACCAACGTGCTCTACGACCCCGCGGTCGAGGGCTCGGAGGCCGCCGCCACCACCGTCGGCAAGCTCTTCGGCGACGCCGAGGTGAAGGAGGCGCCGGCCGGCACGGAGCTCGGCACGATGCTTCGGGTCATCGTCGGCAAGACCTTCGGGGGCTCCCTCGGCCCGGCGCCGCGTGACGAGACGCCCGAGCGCCAGCCGCCGGCGGTCGTCAACGACCCGGGCTCGATCGCGCCCCTGTTGAAGCCGATGCGCCGCAAGGTGAACTTCCCGATCATGGTCCCGGCCGTGCGTGAGCAGAACTCGTCGGTCACCGACGAGGCGGGGATCCGCGCCTACCGGATCAACGGCGACGACACCGCGCTGCGGATCTC
>Ga0209481_10001109_pt1 | contig 10908 bp, 7 predicted proteins | sample SoiMetdeltSBSDD3_FD_187598 | JGI IMG/M metagenome (GOLD analysis project Ga0209481, IMG submission 187598) | Bulk soil microbial communities from a Populus tree surrounding site in Tennessee, USA - Soil MetaG P. deltoides SBSDD3 (SPAdes) (version 2) | ecosystem: Environmental > Terrestrial >...
TATTGAAAACATCTTTGAATGTTCCGGCAGCAATCTCGATATGAACATTAGCGCCGGCCGTAAAGTCGGATGAATTGATGGTAGCTGTATTACCCGTAACCGTAACTGCGACAGATGTTACATCGATCGTCTGTGTTGTTACTCCCTCTTCCTTAATTAAAATATTACCTGTTCCTTTCTGGATATTTTCATCGAACGTCAGTACCAGGTTTGCACTTGCTGAAACATTTGTGGAATTATCAGCAGGAGAATAGTTAGTAACTGATGGAGGTGTTATATCAGCGGTACCACTTAGTTGCAGGTCAAAGAAAAGATCAGGGCCATTATTTGCGGCCTGGTGGATCTCAACGGCGATCACGTTCGTACCTGTTACCAGGCTACCCGCAGGTAATGATGTCGTTTGAATTGCAGTGCCATTGTCGGTGGCCTCATTCGAAGCTTTGGTATTATAAGCAATGGTGCCGGTTGGCATATTGCTCCGGTACACTTCTGTGCCATTTATATAAACCACTGCACCATCGTCTCTTTTTAAATTCAACGTAAAGCTGCTGTATAGAGACGCGTCTGCAACAGTCATTGTCTTGCGGAAATAAGTAGTGATGTGTTTCTTCTTGTTATTGCTTCCGAAACTTACCATTGTGGTGATACCGCTTGTTCCATAACCAAAAGCGGCGGCTCCTGTAGCCCATGATGCATCATTGAATCCAACACCACGCCAGGCAGTTCCCTGGTTGCTTCCGTTATCTAAATATTTCCATGAAGAGTTGTAGCTGACTAATGTGGTTTGCGCATTTAATAAAAAACAAAATAGCAATGCAGCAAATAACGATATTGAATGTTTCATAAAGTGTTAGCAGGTTTAAAAGTGAGTTTTATAAATATACAAAACGAGTAGCAAGATGAGAGTTTTGGCGGGGAATTCAAATCGTATAAGTACGGTTTATTCGTGATCCCGGCCTTTGATGGTTGCTTTTTTCCATGCATTATTCAATTGTTCAAACTCTTTCAGGTCGGCTGGTGAAAGTTCTTTATTGGAGAGGGTCTTAAGATCGGGCTGTCCAGCATTTACCCATGCAGTGTACCAGAAGGAAGCGATCGCATAAATGGATTGGCGCATTCTTCTTTCGATCATTCCATTTAATTTTTTGTCATACGCCGTTGAAAAAGCCGTTGAATATTGACGAATGGTCACACCATTTCTCTCTTCAAAAGAAAATTTCTGGTCGGCGGGAAATGTTTTGCTTAATTCTTTTTCAAAAACTAACACCGAATCTGAGGCTTTAGCGCTTTCCAATACTCTTTGCCAAATGAAGTCGCCAGGATTTTTTATATAGTCAGCTTTGCCAATAAAAAAATCCCATTCCTTTTCAGCAAGCAATTCAGGGATGCGGCTTTCCCAAAAGCCATGAATACCTCGTTGATCTGTGAATTGCCCGTTATGATTACTGTTTGCATGAAGCGGTACATGTGCATCGGCAATATAATGACCGATCTCAGCCGATAGTTTTAAGATCCGGGCTTGTTGTTTTTCTTTGAATGCCTCGGTCAACCTGTATAACATGGTTTGCACCCACCATGGTACTATGCCATATTGCATCAATGTATCTTCAGTAAATTTTGTAACAGCATCATTCCATTTTCTTGGCAATTCATTAAAGGGATATTTGCCGTAACGATCGATGTCGATGTAATGCCGCGGTCCTTCTTCAGCAATCGCATAGCGCCGCATATCGGGGTCAACAGCGTGTTCGGAAATAAAATCAATGTTTTGTTTGTAGAGCTGCATCATTTCAGGTGGCAGCAAAAAGACCGAGTAGTAATTTATTTTCCGGTGACCATAAAATCCCCATGAGCAGAATAGCATCGAAAAGCCAAACAGGAAAAGAAAGAATATTACTCTTTTCATTTTTTGATTATTCTTTTAACTCTCTCACTTCAATTTGAATTTTTTCGCCGAGCCGCTTTAGTTCATTTACATTTTTAGTGTCAACGAATGTAGCGAGATAGGTATCTGCCACCCCGCCGAGCATCACCATTTTTTTATTGTACTGTTCAAGATAATCTGAAAGCTGTTCAAGAAAATCAGATGTTTCGTATGTTTCTGGCTTATTGGTCAGCATCCCAACCGGGACATTAAGTTGTTCAAATACCGGTAAGAATGCCTCACTCACTTCTTCAAACGAAGACTTCCAATCTATTACGAACAAAGCACCCGCATCTTGTAATTCATCAAACAATACCTTAGCAAAAACACTTTGTAAGATCTTTTTTTCATTCGAGTACATGGTGTCTCTTGGGTCTTCGAAATAATCTAAAGGGTTTGTTCCGGCGAGTTTTAGTTGATCTAAAATCTGATCTTTTTCAGGAGATTGAATTTGCGGGATAAGCAAGGCAATAAATTTTCCTGTAGTGGCAAGATCAAAATCCCCGGATAGCGTCCCTAGGTTTTTGATCATTTTATAATGACGTTTCGCATCTTTTTTTACAATGCGTTTAAGCTTGTCGATCTTTCGTTTTACTAACCTGATTTTTTTGGGATCGGTAACTGTTTCCACACCATCCGCTCCGATGAATTCCAGGATGACAATATGATCATCCTCCCTTATCACCTTAAAAGTTTTTTCTGACAAGTTGTGTTTGATTATAATGTATTTACACGTAGAATTATTTTGACCGTGAAATCTAAGACTCGCCGGGCTATACTCTATATAGTATTGCCAAAAAAGACCATACTTTCCATACCCGATTTTTTCTTCGGTAAGAAAGGGATTATTCAAAACGATTTCATCAAAGTCGGCAGTTGTAATGAGCATGACAAGGCTTAAGATAATTCCTTCAATTCTTTTGTTTCCGTATGTCTTTCTGCATCGAGATCAACCACACCGCCGGTTACTGCGTATTTCATTGATTCACCTGATGAGATCCGGTTGATCCTTCTCACTTTATCGCGTGGTAAAATGTAAAGCTGTCCTGCAAAATTGTATGCCTGAGGTACATACACTGCCACCTTATCCGCACCTAAATCAAATTTTTGCATCTCTTCATCAGTAAGAAAACCAATGATCCAAACATCTTCAGAAAAAACATTTGCTAATACTGCTTTGTTGAATCTTTTTTTATCCCCCGCGAAGGCTTCAAAAAAATCACGGGTGCTTGTGTAAATAAATTTAATACCCGGTGTTTTTTCCAGCCAATGATCGAAAAGATTGAATAAGCGGGATTGAATAAAAAATGTGCTCAGGTAGCCGATTATAATGATAGCTGCCAGGATAACCAAAAACCCAAGACCATAATTCTTTACTTCGTAACCAATAACATTTCCCTGCGCATCCCGCACTGCTTCACGAAATATTGGCACCCAGCTATCTACCGTCGAAATAACCCAGTAGATGGCATATATCGTAATAGCAAGGGGCGCGATGATGAGCAGCCCTTGCAAAAAGTATTGTATGATCTTCTTCCACCTGAAAGGCTCTTTGGGGACCACCTTTTTGAACGCGTTTTCCATGGGTCAAATGTAGCACAAAGAAAAATTGACGGAAGGCAAAAATCTAGGATGGAAACTTTGGCTACGTGTAAAGTTTCCTTAGTTTTGCCCCTCCCCGGATAATTATCAGGATTGAGAATATGGAAATACAAGAAAGAATCAGGCAAAAAGCGGATGAGTTGTTCCGTCGTTATGGTATCCGCTCTGTGACAATGGATGAGATCGCTACCCAGCTTGGCATGTCGAAAAAAACGATCTATCAATATTATACGGATAAAGACCAGTTGGTAGACGCAGTGGCCGTAGATGAAATTCAGTTTTCCCAGGAATCCTGCATGCGGGACGCAGCCGTTTCATCAAATGCCATTGAAGAGATATTTCGTGTCATGGAATTTGTTGAAGTGATGTTCAGGAACATGAATCCCTCCATGCTGCATGATCTTGAAAAGTATCATCCGCTGGGATATAAAAAGTTTCTTGATCATAAGAACAAGTTTCTTTATGAGATGGTAAAAAAGAATATTGAAAGGGGAATTAAGGAAGAGTTGTATAGATCTGAAATAGATGTGGAGTTGATGAGTCGCTACAGACTTGAAACGATGATGATTGCTTTCAATAGTGATCTGTTCCCCAATTCAAAATTTAATCTTGTGAAACTTCACAAAGAGATCCTGGAGCATTTCTTGTACGGGCTTGCCACCTTGAAAGGATATAAACTGATATTAAAATATAAGCAACAACGATTAAACGGGTGACCTATGAGATATGTAACGAAAACAATTTTAGCAGCCTTTGCTTTTTCAAATCTTGTTCAAGCAAGTTTAAAAGCGCAACAGGTTTACCAGATCACAGCAAAAGATGCGGTTGATATTGCGTTTAAAAATGTCACAAGTCTTAAAAATGCAAAGCTTGATTACAACATAGCTGAGGCAAGAAATAAAGAGATCACGGGTTTGGCTTTGCCACAGGTTACGGGTTCCTTACAGGGTAATCGTTATTTATCATTACCCGTGATACAATTTCCGGATGCAACTGAGTCCTTTATTTACGAGATATTGAGGGAGAATCAGGTAAAAGATGGCAATGGAAATACTATAACAAAGACAGTTGATCCGACAGTAAGAAACGTAAGTTTTTTAACTCCATGGAATTTGACGGCGGGTATTGCCGTAAATCAATTGTTATTCGAACCTCAGGTATTTGTTGGTCTGCAGGCAAGAAAAGAATTGCTTACCAACAGTGGGCTCCAGGTAAAAGTCATAGAAGATAGTGTGAGAGCAAGCGTATATAAAAATTATTACGCCGTGTTGATCTCACAAAAGCAGTTGGTTTTTGTCCAGGAAAGTATAAAGCGTCTTGAAAAACTTGCGAGCGACCAGAATGAGATGTTTAAGAATGGTTTTGTTGAAAGACTGGATATCGACAAAACAACGGTTACATTAAACAATACAAGAACCACCGAAACCCAGTTACGTAATGCTGTTATAATTGGCTTTGCAATTCTAAAAATGAACCTCGGTCTCCCGCAGGCAGATAGCCTCGCATTGAAGGATTCGCTCACACCTGATTACATTAAAGAGAATATCCTTGATGATGCATTTAAATATGAAGACCGGAATGAAGTGAAGCTATTGAATAGCGCCGTGAAATTGCAGGGCTATGATGTTAAGCGATATAAGTTGTCTTATTATCCAACCGTAGCGGCATTTTATAATTTTCAAAAAAATGGCCAACGAAGGAATGATGAAGGAGGTAACAGGAATCCATGGTTCTGGTACAATACTAACCTGGTCGGTCTTTCCGTAAATGTTCCCATTTTCGACGGTTTTCAAAAAAAGTATAAGATAAAGCAAGCACAGTATACGGTAGATAAAATAAAGAATACGCTTGACCAGGCAATAAAGGGAATAGACCTGGAAAGAACTATTGCAAAGAATACGTTGGCCAATGCAATACTGACGATGGATGCGCAGGAAAGCAATATGCAACTTGCCGAAAGAGTATATAACACCGTAAAGAAGAAATATGAGCAGGGTGTGGGTTCAAGCTTTGAAATACTGCAGGCGGATACGGATTTTCAACAGGCACAATCAAATTATTTCAGGTCATTGTACGAGGCTATTATCGCCAAGATCAGCTATCAAAAAGCATTAGGTAAACTCTAAACCTCACCCTCATTCCCTCTCCTTCAGGAGAGGGAGGCCGGGCGACAGACCAAAAGTCAACTTTCGAATGAACCAACTGATAAGGAACATGAGTCAACAAAATGAACTAAACATAAAACAGGATACTATGAATAAGTTTTTGATGATGCTAATAATTGCTTCCGCTGTGATCATTGCATCATGCGGAAGTGGCGCCAAGGATGCAAAGGGTGATCTGAATGACAAGAAGGTGAAGCTGGAAAAATTAAAAACTGATAAGACAAAACTGGATGCTGACATTAAGAAACTCGAAGATGAAATTGCCAAGCAGGACCCAACTGCACGTAAAGACCGGGCAAAACTTGTATCAGCAGCGCCGGTAACACAGCAGGACTTTACCCATTACATAGAATTGCAGGGAAGAGTAGATGCAAACAATGTTGTAGTTGTTACACCAAGAGGACTACCTGCACAGGTAAAGCAAGTGCATGTTACAAGAGGCCAGGTGGTAAAAAAGGGTCAACTGTTATTAAAGCTTGATGATGCAGTAATGTTGCAGCAATTGGAAGGGCTCAACACCCAACTTGATTACACAAAAAATCTTTATAACCGTAGAAAGAATCTCTGGGACCAGGGTATTGGTACAGAAGTAGAATTAATAACTGCAAAAAATTCTGTTGATAACATAGAAAAGCAGATCGCTACGCTAAAAGAGAATTGGAGAACATCTTTTGTATATGCTCCCATCAGTGGAATAGTAGACCAGGTAAATATAAAAGCAGGCGAGACCTTTAATGGATCTTCATCCAATAATGGCCCCCAATTGCAGATCGTCAATACCAGTAGTATGAAGATCGTAACTGAAGTACCGGAAAATTATCAAACAAGAGTAAAGAAAGGCTCCCAGATAAAGGTTTCAATTCCTGACGCAGGTATTGATAGTTTAGATGCAACGATCAATGTGATCGGCTCAAGCATCGCAAGCACAACAAGAGGTTTCGTAACCGAAGCGCCTATTCCTTCCAGGGAAGGATTACGACTCAACCAGGTGGCTCTTGTAAAGATCAAAGATTACTATGCCCCGAATGCAATCACCGTTCCATTGAATGTGGTGCAAACTGATGAAAGTGGTAAATATGTTTACGTGATCGTAAATGAAGGCGGTGTAACGAAAGCAAGAAAAAAATCAGTGGTTGTCGGAGAAAGTTTTGGCGGAATGATCGAAATAAAAGCAAATTCCCTGGCTGCAACGGATTTGATCATCACGGAAGGGTATCAATCAGTTTATGACGGACAGACAGTGACTACAGATGCCGCAAAAGGATGATAAAACAATTGACCTGAATCTTTAGACAGGAAACCTAAAACATTTATATGAAAATCTTTGACCAGGCGGTCCGGAAATTCAAAGAGTTCAAGCCAACCAGTTGGAGTGTTGATAACCGAACTGCTATCTATATAATTGCGATCATTATCACATTATATAGCTTATGGAAGTTCAATACGATGCCAAAGGAGCAATTCCCGGATATTGTAGTGCCCACCATTTCTATCACAACAGTGTATGTTGGAAACTCGCCCCAGGATATAGAAAATCTTGTAACCCGCCCCATAGAAAAGCAATTGAAAGGCATTAGCGGTGCGAAGGTGAATAAGATCACCAGCACTTCGCAGGCGGATTATAGTTTGATTATTGTTGAGTTCGATACCGACATAAAAACAGAAATCGCAAAACAAAAAGTAAAAGATGCGATCGATAAAGCACAAACCGATCTGCCAACGGATCTTACTCAGCTACCCAATGTGCAGGAATTTGCTTTTAGTGAAATGCCGATCATGTTTGTAAATATCAGTGGCGATTATGACGGCATAAAACTGAAAGAGTATGCGGATAAAATGCAGGACAGGTTTGAAGAACTGACTGAAATAACAAGAGCAGAGATCGTGGGTGCCCCGGAAAGAGAGATCCAGATAAACGTGGATCCCTATAAAATGACCGCCGCAAGAGTGAGCTTCATGGATATTGAGAATGCCGTACAAAGAGAGAACAGCGATATCACGGGTGGATTGATAGAAGTCGGTACCATGAAGCGTACGTTAAAATTGAAAGGCCAGTTTACCAGTGCCTTGAATTTAAAAGATATCGTAGTGAGAAGCGGGGCCCAGGGTGCTACTGTTTATTTAAGAGACATTGCTGAAATAAGAGATACCATCAAAGAGAAAGAAAGTTTCGCAAGACTTGATGGCAAAAATGTGATCACACTTAATATCGTAAAACGTGCCGGCGAAAATCTCATCAACGCAGCCGATAAGATAAAAGCGGTAGTGGCTGACATGAAGGAAAAAGAAGAGCTGCCGCAGGACCTAAAAGTAGTGATAACCGGCGACCAGAGTAAGCTGACAAAAAATTCCTTTGATGAACTGGTGAATACGATCATCATTGGATTTATTCTTGTGCTGATCATCCTCATGTTCTTCATGGGGATCACAAATGCATTCTTTGTTGCGTTAAGTGTGCCATTAAGTGTATTTGTCGCATTCCTGTTCTTACCGATTGCAGATGCTATCGTTGGGTCCAGCGTTACCCTGAACTTTATTGTACTATTTGCCTTACTCTTTGGTCTTGGAATTATTGTTGATGATGCTATCGTGGTTATTGAAAACACCCATCGTATTTATAATAATGGTAAAGTGCCAATTGTAACTGCCGCTAAGGTGGCGGCAGGAGAGGTATTTGTTCCGGTGCTCGCCGGTACGGCTACGACCTTAGCTCCTTTCTTCCCATTGCTGTTCTGGAAGGGTCTTATCGGAAAATTTATGATCTATCTTCCAACGATCCTCATTCTTACATTGGCAGCATCACTGATCGTGGCATTTATATTCAACCCCGTGTTCGCAGTAAGCTTTATGAGGCCGGAAGGAAAAGAATATGAAAAACCCAAACGCCAGGTATTTACCAATAAATGGTTCCTTGTATTCGCCATTGGAGGTTTATTGCTTCACCTGGCAGCGATGCCGGGTATCGCCAACTTCTTATTGCTGATGGCATTACTGATGATGCTTAACGCTTATGTATTGAATGATGTCATTCATGCATTCCAGAAAAGAGCATTACCAAGGATAATGAACAGCTATGAAAAAATGTTGCGCTGGGTACTAAAAGGGGCAAGACCTGTGATAATGTTCATTTCATTGTTTGGTGTATTTATTTTAGCGGTAATACTGCTTGCATTAAGAGGCAATAAGCAGACTTTCTTTCCAAGCGGTGATCCCAATTTTATTTATGTGTACCTGAAAATGCCGGTAGGTACCGATGTAAAATATACTGATAGTATTGCCCGCGTGTTGGAGAAAAGAGTATATAAAGTTTTGGAAAAAGAAAAGCCGGGTACAGAAGGCAGCATCGTGGAAAGTATCATCACAAACATAGCTGTAAGTGCGAATAATCCGAGAGATAATAATAGAAGTGTGCAGGCAAACCTTGGAAGGATACAGGTTTCATTTGTGGAATTTAAACACAGAAGGGGTGTCAAAACAAAACCGTACCTGGAACAGATACGTGAAGAGGTAAAAGGCATACCGGGCGCCAGTGTGGAAGTAGCGCAGGAAGATGGAGGACCTCCTACCGAACCCCCGGTGAACATTGAAGTGTCAGGAGATAATTTTGAGAACATTGCAAAAACGGCAACGCAACTATTCAATTACCTTGATACAAACAGGGTATTTGGAATTGAAAATCTGCAGGCAGACGTTGACCTGAACAATCCTGAGATCACCATCAATGTTGACAGGGAAAGAGCCATGCTTGAAGGGCTTTCCAGTGGTCAAATAGGAATGGAAATAAGAACAGCAGTATTTGGAAAAGAAATAAGCAAGCTAAAAGAAGGTGAAGATGAATATAAGATACAACTGCGTTATACAGATCTATTGCGCAATAATTACACTGACCTCTTGAATATGCGGATCACTTTCATGGACATGAATACAATGAAGGTGAAATCGGTGCCTATAAGTGCTGTAGCTACTGTGGATTTTACAAACACGACCGGCGGAGTAAAACGCAAAAATGTAAAACGTACCATCCAACTGCAAAGCAATGTGCTTGACCCCACCATGGTGGCAAAAGTTAACGCCGAATTGCAGGATGAAATAGACGAATTCATGGCCAAACAAAAAATCCCGCCTGATGTTTCAATCAGGTTGAGTGGTCAAAGTGCACAGGAAAAGGAAACAAATGAGTTTTTAGTATTATCATTTTTTATTGCGATAGGGCTTATTTTTCTTATCCTGGTGCTGCAGTTTAATTCAATGAGCAAACCTTTCATCGTGGTGACGGAGATATTTTTCTCCGTGATCGGTGTGTTACTTGGATACGCGTTTACGGGGATGACCATCGCAACCATCATGGTTTTGGTGGGTATCGTTGGGTTGGCTGGTATCGTTATTAAAAATGGTATCTTATTAATTGAATTTACAGATGAGCTCCGCGGCAGGGGTATGCGTACAAGAGAAGCTGCAATACAAGCCGGTAAGATCAGGATCATCCCGGTAATGCTGACAGCAGTTGCAACAATTTTGGGTCTGTTACCTCTTGCCGTCGGATTTAATATTGATTTTGTTTCATTGTTCGAGCATTTAAAGCCAAACATTTTCTTTGGTGGCGACAGTGTTGTTTTCTGGGGACCATTGTCATGGACCATCATCTTTGGTTTGATCTTCGCCTTTTTCCTGACACTGATGATGGTGCCCAGCATGTACCTGATAGCAGAAAGGCTTCGCCGGCCGATGAGTCGTTTTTATGGAACCAAATGGGTGGCTTTGCTGGGATTTTTGGGTCCTTTCTTCTTTATTTTCGTTGGAATCATGTACCTGGCAAGATTAATCCAGGGAAAACCGGTCTGGTTGGGCAAATTGAAGCAGCGAAAGTAGAATTGCTGTTGTCTAGGTAGCATAGTTGGTTTTATCCCGATGCAATCGGGAGCCCGCCGGGTACTCTTACCGGGCAGGCAAGGTGAAAATAAAAGCGACCCCTAAATTCATTCTGACTGCTTATGTATACTCGGGGGTCGTTTTTTTTATATCTAACTCTCACAGATTTCTCAGATTTACCCAGAAAAAAAACCATGAAAATCCGCGGCATCGGTGAGACCTGATCACTCATATTCTCTATAAGCGCCAAAGTTTGCAAGTCTGTCCTCACCCAACTGAGCAGGGATAGGAAATACCGGCAGGTTTAATTTTTCGCATAGCTGCATCCACAACCCTGTACGAGTATAT